>JAEIGA010001291.1_pt1 | contig 38923 bp, 72 predicted proteins | sample 9270691 | NCBI WGS metagenome assembly JAEIGA01 (sample SAMN17057246, study PRJNA624740) | gut metagenome | biome: biome; isolation source: fecal sample | host: Bos grunniens | place: China: Xizang | collected 2019
ATATAACCTTTCTTAGGATGATATACTGGGAATATCTCATCATACTTAGCTTGGTTAATGTAATCAAAGGTATCACTTATCTTCATTGATAAATCATTACCACCAAATGTAGCATTATAGATTGTTCTTTGTAAGATTGGGTAAATACCATTCTCTCTTTTAGAGAAACCCCATAAACCATTGTTACAATCAATCCAAGACTGTTGGCTTTCTACAGTATTAACACTAAATGGTTCTATCTTCCAAATTGTATCATCAGGATTAGTACCATCTAATAAGTATGTTCTTTCTCTTTTACATACAACTAAGAACTTATCCCATAAAGCTAATGCTGTAAAGTTTGAAGTATCATTATAGAACTCTGGGAAGTTACCAGCTCCGAATTTAATATCCCAACCATTATATAAACCTACTTCTGAATAATATAAGATACCATCAGTACCACCTACCCAAAGTCTACCTTGGTAAGCTTGAAGAGCTAAACCTCTAATAGGAGTTCCAATAACATCTCTAATATCTTCTTCTGGAACATCTGTAGTATTAATCATTTCAGCATTACAATAAGAAAATGGACCGATATAACCAGCTTCATCTGTTATTGTAGATTTAAGAGAAGTTGCTAATACAAGAGAGGTATCACTAATTATTTCTTCTACTATATAATATTCTTCACTATCATAACCAAATGCAATCAAATCTCCTTTATGGAGTTCTGTTTCAAATTTAGTTAGATTACCTGAGACTTGATTATTACCTTGAGCACCACTAAATTCTCCTGTTAATAAGATATGACGGTTCTTTTTGTAGTATATTAAATCTTCAACACCATTAGTAAATACAACACCATTATTAAAGTTTACTGCTGAATATCTAGGAGTAGCTATTTCAAATAACTTTCTACCAATCGTACTATCACTATTAAATCCATACTTCTCGTTTAGTTTTACAAACTCATCTAATACTCTATCGTATTCCCAAATCTCACCATCAGTTGTAAATACTAAGAGATACTTTCTATCTTCGTAAATATATTCGTGTCCTAATGCTACTTGAGCTGTTAGTAAAGTTTTACTGAACTGAGTATTACCTTCCATACTTTGAAGTCCACCTAATTTGTAGAACTCTACATTCTGCATATCAGGACTTTCTGTACGTTTAGTACCTTGGTTAATAGTACCAATACCAGCAATAGTATTAAGACCACCTGTTAAATTATAATATTGAACAATCGCTCCCATTTATAATTCCTTTATTTATGTCCGTAACCTTGACCATTCCAAGGGTTGAAGAATGTATTATATAATGTACTTGTCATATTTTCTCTTCTACCCATAACATCTAACATATTAGGATAATCTTCTGTTAATCTTTGGTCTGATAGTAAGTTTCTATAAGCTGTTTTATATTGAGCTTGGAAGTATTGTGCTCTAGCATCTGTAATATTACCTCTCCAGTTAGCACATACTTTATATACTAATACGTCTCTATGATGTTCTGGAATAATAGGTTCGTCACATTCACTATCCATAATAGGTTTTAATAACCCACAACAATCAACTGCATAATCATAAGTTAGAAGATGTACTTCTAATACTTTACCAGTTTGACTATCATCTGGTGTTGGGTAAAGAACCAAATTATTATCACTAGTCCAATAAGTTAAAGGTAAACCTTGAACATCTTTAATTACAGTATCGTGGTCAATCATATATTCTAGCTTAATAGGAGTTTCTGGATAACGAATATATCTAATATAACCATTAGGTATTTCGTATTGTTGTATTCCACCTACTAGAGGAATTAACACTGTACGCTGTCTAAATTTCCAAGGTCTTTGTTCGTTATTACAAATCTGTCTAAGAGCCTTGTTAAGTTCTCTTTTAACTTTCTTTCCTTCTGTAATATCATCTAGTTCTTCAAAGGTTGCTACCTCTTCATAAACTAATTCAGAAAGAATTTCGTTACATAAATCTAAATAATTTCTTGACATTATGTATCTCCATATTTTGTACGGTAAGAGCTAGGAGAAATTAATCCCCTAGCGAAACCATTAGAAACTACTGAACATTTCTTACAGGAACAGCTGCAATTCCGTCTGCTGGAGCAAATTCTTCTGCTGCTGGGTCATTAACACCACGCACAAGAGCTTCTGGGTGAACAAGTTTGAAACCATAAAGTTCCATACCTCTTACGTTATCTTGGAAGCAGTATGGGTCTCTAATATTTTCAACTTCTGAAATTTGAGAAGCTTCTGTGAATGCGTTTTTAGTACCAGCTAAGAATGGCATTTTAGTACCATTTGCAGATACGTTATAAGTTTCACCAGCTCCTAATGCAACATCAGTTTCGATAGTTCTGTCGATATGAATATCCATACCAGCAACTCTAGTTACTAGACCATCTTTAACAACCATATCACCATTACCAGTAGCGTGAGTTAGTTGGTAAGCTGCTAAAAGAATTGCAGCAAATCTAGGACCACAAATAAATACTGCTCTTTCTTCTTTTGGTTCTTCTGCTAATGGAGTTAGATTATAAGTACCATCATCAGCAATAGCACCAGATTTTAGTAAGTCCATTTTAACTTGAAGTAAGAATTGGTAAGCTGTAGCTGGAGTTACTTTAAAAGCTGCTTCTCCAGTATAATCACCAGCTAGAGGGTGATTAGCTTTATTATATACGTTTTCATCAACATCATCATTGTTTGCAGTAGTGTAGTCGAATGCTGCTTTAATGATTTCTACGTTTCTAGCTTTAGAAATTTTTTGAGCTACTGCTGTAGCCATAGCATCAATATAATTTTTGAATTGAGTTTGAGCTTTTTCTTTATCAGTAATAGCTAGAGCAAATGTTCTAACTTTATTGATAACTAAGTCCAATGCTTCTGGAGCAACACCTTGAGGAAGTGGACAAGCATCTCCAGCATTGATATTAATTGCATCTGGGTTAGGAACAACAATTCTCACTCTATCACCTTGAGTTTTGATTTCACCTTCCCAGAAGTTATTTGTAAGATTATCTTTAACTTTGTTAGAAAGTTTTGTATAAGCCAATGCTACCTTTTTAGAAAAGATAATTGGGTTCATACCATTTGCATTATTAAAATTGTTTGTAGTAATAGCTTCACCGTGTGCCATAATTTATTTCTCCTTATTTAAGTTTACCTTCTGCGTAAAGCTTATCAATAAGTGCTGCATTCTTAGCATAAGTCTTTACATCCATTTTTTCTACATCTGCTAGAGTTAAAGTAGTAGGTAAATCCACGGTATGAGTAGTGTTAGTAGTAATTGTGTTATTATTCAACACTTGAGCTGGTTGTTGGGCTGCTTTCATAGCTTCTTGTTGAGCATATAACTTACCATATTCAAATGCTTCTCTATACATTGGAGTTGCAAGTTCCATAAACCCATCCATTAGTTCAATAGGGTTATGTCCTTGATTAGCTCCTATATAAGCATTCATTGCATTAGCCATTGCTGGACTAGCATTCAATACTTGGTTGTACTTAGCGTGAGCTGCTTGCATTTGTCTTTGGTAAATGTAATTACCTACTTCTGCTCTCTTATTCTCTACAATAGTATCTAATTGATTTAGACGATATTGTAAATCATAATAGCCTTGTGGATTTTTCTCTAATAGCTCTTTAGCACTAGCTTCAATCCTATCAGGTCTATAGTCAACACCAAACTCATTACATAATTGAATATAAGCTTGTTGAGCTTGGTTATTAACTATATCTAGTTGTTGATATGCAGCTGCAATTTGAACATCTCCTTGCTTATCAGTTCCTAGACGTTGAGAAAGATTTTTAAGTTCTTCCTCTTTTAATCTATACTCTTCCAGTTGTCTCTTTAAATCATTCATTTCATTAGAGGTGTCTGGATGGTCCGTAGTTGCATTTTTATTATCAACTTGAGTATTTATATCCCCTTGATTATCAACAGGGGTTGTTGGACCTTCTACTGGGTTCTCCTGAACATTTTCTGTAATACTGTCTACAGTTGTGTTTTCTTGGGTAGTATCAATCTGCCCAGTTGCTCCACTATCTACTGTAGTGTCTACACCAGTATTAATTATATTTGTATTTTCATTTTCCATAAGTAACTCCTTCCTTAAACTTCTCTAACTTTTGTGTTGTACTGTTCTACTATGTTTAGTATACCTTCTAAAGCATTCTTATAACCATTAGCATAATCTGCTGTTATAGAAATACCTATTTGGGGTATAACTACATTAAGGAAGAGGTAATCCTTACAGTCTTTGAAATTTTTAATTGCTTCGTCTGTTGGTAATAAATCTTTGAACATCTTCCTTGTTTTAAGAAATTCAACGGCTTCTCTTTTCCTTTCAGAAGCTAACTGCTCTCTTTCTATTCGTTCTCTTTCTAGAACTCTAGCTTGAGCTTCGGTGAACTTCAATGATTGTTCTAAATCCATTCATTCTCCTTTCTATTTACTGTTGTTGTGGTGGAAGTGGTATTTGACCATTAACCATACCTTGTGCAATATTACCAGCGTTATTAGTTAGGTAATTCATCATATCATCTCTGAACTCTCCAAAGTTCTTAGGTTGAATACCCATCTGGTCTGCTACTTGTCTAAGTTGACCGTTAATATTAATCAAGTGTTTGATTTGGTCTGTAGCTTTAAAGTTAGCTCTATTTAATATCCAAAGTAATATTTCACTTGAAGTATATGGGTCAATAGTTTGTCCTAGTGTTTGTAGGAATGGTAAGCCTAACATAGCAAATAACTTTTGTGTTTCAGCTTCTCTTTCCATAGCACTCTGACTACCACCAATTATAAATGTATAATCTCCTTCTCTTACTTCTTTTGTTACTGTATCAAATATTCCGTTACCTACTGGAACATCTCTATCTTCCGTATCATATACTTTCTTGAATAAAGCATAAGTTCTAACTAAGTGATATAGGAAGTTATGAGAGAATAGATGAGCTTCTCTATTCATTCTCATTGTAGCTCCAGAATGGATATAACTACTTTCTGCTGCTGTTCTTACTGAACTATCGGTAGCACCTTGCATATATTGGTTAATACCAGTAGCGTTCTCCATCTTACGTTGGAAGAAATCACTAAACTCAAATCCTCTTAACCCATTAGAGAAATCTAATTTCTGAGGAGCTTGATTACTGAATACATCTGTATCATACTCAATCGGTTTACCAGCTTCAAGATTTATATAAGTTGGTAATGCACCTTTAGGAGCTAGGAATGTTGGGTAAGTTTGTAATCTCCAACTAGCTAGTGTTAAATCAGCACACATATTTTGTACTTGATTTAATAACTCTGGAATACGAAGAGGTGATTGTCCTCTACCAGTATCAGGTCTCTTCATATAAGCTGCCCATATAATAGAAGATTTAGGTTTACGGCTTTCTTGGAACTTACCAAGATACTTACCTGCAATTACTGTAGCTTCTACTCTATGGTATATTTCTAAAGTCTCAGGGTCTACAAAGTCTCCTTCAAACTCTAAGACTTCTACTGTATTACCAAATACTTTAGTCTTACTATTTAGTACAGTATCTGTAATACTATTTATTTTGCCATTACCATTATAGACTAATTCTTTAAGTTCTTTCTTTTCTTCCTTAGTTAGTTTTAAGCTTTCATCAGCTAATATTCTATCTACAGGGATAAAGTCTCTATAAATCTTAGGACAATGTTCCCAATCATCTACTTGTGTTTTATCAAAGTAAAGATTATGTGGGTCTATTCTTTTAACGTCTACACCTTTAAAAGTTGAAACATCTCTCTTGATTGTATTAGTTACTAAAGTAGGAAAACCTACTTCATCTGGAACTATCTCAGCTGTCTCTTCTTCTACTTGAATAATTTCTTCTTTCCAATAGATATAAGCAGCAGCTTCGCCTTTAATAGTCCAATCATCTTGACATTTATCAAGAGTTGTTAATAAATCTATATTATACCAATCATATACAATAGATGCTTTATAAGTAGCTGCTAATTGATTACTTCTAAAGTCTTGACCTTCAATATCTACAATAGCATCATAGTTAGGATAACAAGCTCTTTGAATAGCAGATGTATATGTTTTGTACTGCTCATATAAACTTGGTATCTTATCTAACTTATCACAACTACTATATGATGGGAATAAATCTTGAAGAATATCAGTTGCTTCTTCTTTAGGAGTATTTAAGTCTGGATAATATTTGGTAAACTTATTACAAATATCTCCTACAATAGCTTGTCTTTTATCTGGATTAAAATTAACTTTCTTATTGTTTTTGTAGAAATAAACTGTCATTCTATTTTCCTTACATTAATCGTCTATCGTACTTACCATTAAATATATCAGTTCCAATATGTTTAGCATCTGGCATCTGTTGGAAATGGATTTCTTTAATTGGGTAATACATACAAACTAAGTAACTTGCTGCATCTATAGGGTGTCCTAGATACTTCTTATTGTTATCCTTTTGTATAGCGTTTACACTAGGTAATTTAGGTTTAGAAGTACCAGCCTTAACTTCTAGGTTCTCTATATTATATAATAAATATTTACATTGTGGATGAATAAAGATATGGTGTTTACCATCTGGTCCTTTAATCATATTGTTCCAACAACTTAATCTCCATTCAATAGGAGGGTTCTTGTGCATTACTCTGAGGTCCACCTTTGTAAATGAATTACGCCTAAAAGCATTCCTAATAAATATATAGTCATTACCTTTAGTAGTATTGTTATCACCAGAAGCGTCTCCGTTAATTACGATTGGGTGGTTCTCATATCCTTTAAGTATCTCACATACATTCTGGGCAACTCCATCAGTAGATGCATTATTCCTTACTATTTCATATAGGTAATAAACATTACCGTCATAATGTTGACATAAGTACCAACACATAGGGTCTACGTTAAAGTCGCAAGTAAGATGGATTGGATACTTAGGATTAATATTAATTAGGTTAGTAGTTTGTATATCACTATTGTAACCTCTAGTTACCAATCCTGATATATTATCATCATCCTCACCTAGAACCATCATCCTATAATAATCTTCGTTATAGCTTTCTTTTAATAGTTCTAAATAACCTTTTGGTAAGTGAGGGTTCTGAGTTGAAGGAGCTAATATCCTTCTGAAACCTTTCTTTTGTTTTTTAACAAACTCCTCATATATCCAACCTCTAGCTGCTTGAGGGTTTGTATGACCAAATAGTCTATGACGAAATTTACCCCATTCAGGTTTAACTTTCTGTCTTAAACGAGAAAGAAGAACTTTAAATGTATCGTATGGTATATCTGACATCTCTTCTATCTCAACAAATCCTAAGTTTAAGGATTTAAGTTTATCTGGTTCTTCTAAATGGCGAAATAATATTTCACTTCCATTTTCAAACACTAATTTATTTTCTGACTTAACAAAGTCGTATTCTATTCCTAAATTATCTAGATGTTCTATATAGGTAGCTAATGTAGTATCTCTTAATAAACCTACTGTCTGTGCTCCTACTAGACCTTTTATACCAGCATATTTAAAAGCTAATGTAATTCCTAATAAGCTACCAGCAAATGTCTTACCACTTCCATTCAATAACCACCTTGGTATACGGCAACATCAATATTCTCATTGTGATTAATTTCCCAAAATTGTCTCTGAGCTGGTAATAAAGTTACGTTATAAGGTGTCATTTTGCATCACCTCCTCAAGAGCTTTAGTTCTAGCTTGAACAGCTTCTTCAAAAGTATCAAACATTCCTAAAGACTTTTCTTTCCCTTTTATAGTTATTCTTGCATTCCATTTCTTGCCTTGGGTGTGCCATCTAACACCTACACAACCAGATGTGTTATTTCTTTTATTCTGGTTATTTTCTCTACAAGTGCATACTCTTAGATTTTCTTTTCTATTATCTAAAGTATTGTGGTTTATGTGGTCTACTTGTAATCCTTTAGGACAATTCATAATCCAGTTATGTAAAGGTTTAGTGCTTCTTACGTCTTTACCTTTAATCTTAGTTTTACCTAAAGGTTTTATTTTAAACATAACATAAAAACCTTTTATCGTTTTATCATATCTTAATTGAGGTTTTATGTTTTCTTTTATAATTCTTTCATAATCATCATCATCTAATAGAACTATTTTAGTTCCGTATTTGTTAGAATTGATAATGTATTCTTTTGTCATAATCCTCCTATATTAAACCATCATCTAAGTTATTAATAACTAACTTAACTGGTTCCATTGTTACTTTATCAGGTTCTACTCCTTGCCACTTAGCAATCTTCTCAGCTACATCAATAGCTGTACGAGTATCATTCCTTTTTAAAGCTTGTTCGTAATTATAATTCATTACTAACAGAAGTCTTTCTTTAGTCATTTTATTTACATCTAAAGCCTTTAACATCTTCTGTTCTAGTTCTTTGAGAGCGTTTATAATCTCTTCATTATTCAGAAGTTCTATTGCTATATATGCTGCATCCTCTCTAGGATAACCAGCTTTTATTGCTGAACCTTCTGGAGAACTTGTTACTAAGAAATGGTAAACAAATCTCTTTTGCATATCATCTAACATTTAATCTCCTTATAAAGCAAAGTCCTAGGAAAAACTAACAAACCTAGGTTTGGGAAAGGAGGTAATTGACGTTAGTTTTTAAAGTTTCTTTATTTTACCCTAGAGAACTTCTCCTCTAGTTCTTCTGCACGTAATCTAACCTCTCTAGCTTCTTCTAAAGTGTTATAAGTTCCAAGCCATTTACGTTTTCCATTTTTCTCTATGAAAGCTTCATACTTATTCTTACTCTTTCTATAATATACACCAGTTACACTAGAGGAATTATTTTTATTATTTCTATTATTTTCTGTATGAGTAACAATCCTTAAATTACATTTGCGATTATCTAATACATTATGGTTAATATGGTCTACCTCTTTTCCTTTTGGACAATTCATAATTAATCGGGGAAGGAATATATCTTGGTTTAATTTATAACTTCTAGCTTTTATATAGAAGAAATCGTTTTTAGTTTTACATCTTCTTAATTTATAACCATTTTGAATTAAGAAATCGTAATCTTCTTTATCTAACAATACTGTAAGTTTACCATACTTAGGACTATTAATTATATATTCCATTAGTCCTCCATTAATGGGTGTTTACATTTTCCATCTATAATAGGAATTGTTGTTATATTGAAACTTTCCTTATCTACATACCCATAAATAAAACCATTCATCCAGTTTGGACTATCTACATATTCTGGGTCTAAATCACATAAACAACCACTCTCTGCCCAAGCTAAACTTCTGCTGGGAGTACGACTATAATAAATACCTAATCTATGAGTATGTGATGAAATACCAGAACAATCATTTCTTTCTAACTCAGCTTTAGCTGTATAGCAACTAAACTTTCTAACAACTGAACCGTGGGTTATTTTTAAAGGTCCCAGTTTATAATGTTTGTCACAGTATTTAATATTATAATCTTTTAGTTGTAATAGGTTGGGTAACTTTAAAGCTTCCAAGCTGAACAACTCTGGGTGCTTCATTAAATATCGTTCTAATCTATGTTCGTGGTTCCCTTTGATAAATACTATCTCAGCTTCTGGAAGTATTTCTCTTAACTCCTTAAATAAAGCTTTTGCTTTATTAAGTTCCTTCTGTAAGGAGTTAATTCTATCGGGGGATTTATCAAACCTACTTACATCATACATATCTAAAATATCACCGTTAAGTATAACGGTTTGTACTTTGTGTAGTTTGATAAATTGTAACATAGCCTTGATGGCTTTTTTACTATGAAATGGTATGTGAATATCTGAAATTACTATAAACTTATTCTTCCCCATTATTCTTCCTTTCCCTTTAAGAAATCTTCTGCTTCTCTAATTACCTCATCTATATAAAGGCTATAACCTATATATTCCAACTCGCTATATTTAAGAAGCTCTATCGTATAAAATATTACTTCATCATCAGTAGAAGCATCTTCAAAAAATATTAGTTCGTAATCATTATCTTTAGCTAACTTCCTTAAATCTTTATAGGCTTTTTTAAAACCTGTCTCTTGTGCTAATTTAATTCCAAACCTTGTCATATCTTCCTCCCTTAATTATATTTTATCAGTATGACTAGGTTTATGCTCTATTTGTTACGAACTATTAAGATATTGCTTCTAGTTAGGTTACTTGGATTACCGTCTTTGTATTTACAAGTACATCCAGCTAAGAAGTTTCTTCTAGCTAACCTCCAGATTGGAATTTCCTTTCCTTGTTTGTTTCTTATAACGAAGTGGTGGTTTTGTAATCTATAGGTATATAGTCTATTGTTCTTTGTTAACATTGCGAATACATCATCGTCTACATTTAAGAACCTATAGTTGTGAAGTTGAGATTTATTAATAGTAATATTCATTTACCCTCCTATTCTTATTATATACCTATATATTATAAAAATAGGTATATTTTATAACTTTTAAATTATAAACCCTTATTATTATTGGGTTATAGTATAATTACGCTCTACAGTTAAATAATACCATTTAGTAATATAGTCTACTATTCTTTTAAAATTAACATTAGCTTTACTTGCTACGCATTTAGTTGCATTTAATATATCTAATCTATAATAAAGTCTATTAGGATTATCTTTATTAAAATCCTCATATAAATAAAATTCAATATCTGGTTCTAGAGTTTTAAAGTATTTATAGCATCTCATTAATTGATTAAAGTCTTCTCTAAATTTCTTTCTTAATTTCCTTCTTAAATCATTCTCTATATACATAAATAGTTCCTATTCCTTATATCCTCTTAATTATATTATACCATTATTAAATAAAAGATGAAATTCTTTTCTTAAAGAAAGAAGAGTTCTTTTTTATTTTTAATTTTTTCTAGATAATAGTATTGTTCTTTTCTAAATAATTTTGTCTTCTAGGGCATACCCACTTTATAAAATTGTTGATATAAACAAATACCTAAAATTGAGGATTTACTTGAGAGTAGGCTATAACAGAATAAATTTTCCTAGCCTCTTTACCTATTCGATGGGAAGGTGATACCCTTTTAAAGTAAAAGATTGATTGCAAAACTAAAATATAAAACCTATCTATATTAATAAAAAAATTCCCCTCTAATAATTATTATTAATAACTCCCCTATTATAATATATGTAATAAATATATATTATTATTACCCATATATCTTTATTAATATATTATTAAGATATTACATATCTTTATTAGTTAATAAAAGAAAAATAAAATAATTTTCAAAAAAGAAAATTATATAAAAGAAAAAAGTTTTTTGATAAAACAAAAGAAAATAAATATTTAGATTATTAGCTGAATTTATTCAAATGTAATAAAATTAGTGTCCGAAAAAATAGTCCTAAAGAATTAATTCTTGAGACTAGAGACAAGCTAAGTAAAATGCGTTATAATGAGAATATAACGATTAATAAATTAATTCGAGATGTCGGAACACATCTATAAAATAATAATCCTGAACTGAATTCTAATATATTAATTATTTCGGACGTAAAATAAAAACAATTTCGGAGGTAAACTATGAAAAGATTAAACTCAACTGGTACATTATGGGTAAATAATGACGGCAACGCATTTAGTTACAATACACAACTAACAAATACTTATAAAGGATTAAGAGTATTTAACAATACTTTTTATAGCGTGACTACTAGAAAACACCAAGGACAATTTAATAGAAATAGTTTTGAGTTAGTTTTGACTACTTGTAAATACAATACAAGATTGACAACTAATGAAGTTGAAGAAGCTATTAATAGGGAATTAAATAATATCGACTGGGAATTAATATACTTATTAGACAAACGAAACACTAAAAAGAAAAAAGATACTATTAAAGAATTAAATAACCGTAAAGAGTTTTTAGTTAATGTATTAAGCAAATAATAGAGGTTGAAATGTTAAAGATAGAAGTCCAAAAACATAAACACGATAGTGGTTATAATATGCTAAAAGTCTATAAAGATGATATATTAAAAGTTAATGATGATAACTTAACGATTTTAATTAATAATATTAAGATTAGATTAGATGTCGTAAATAATGAAATTAGATTTTTTTCAATTACTAAAGATAATAATAAAATTAATTATGAGGTGTATTAATTATGCTAACAACTGAAAATTTTATCAAAATGATAGATGATTTTGATAAAATTAGAAAAATAGATTATTCTAAAAAGTATGAAGAAGCAAGGAAAAAATTATGCAAAAAATATAATTGTAAAGATTATGAATTATTCAATGCTATTAATACTATCTGGCACACAAAATTTAATATGAAGTACTATAATTAATGGAGGATAAAAGACTAATGAATAGATATAGAATATATTTAGGATTAAACAACCCTGAAACTAATAAAGAATATATTCCCTATAGAGTTATTAATGATATTAAATGGATATTTGATTATGCTACAATATATCAAGCTAAGGGTTTATATAAACAAGAACTTGAAACTACATTAATAATTGAAGTTATATCTAATAACTTGACGGATAATGAAATAAAAAACACTTGTAAATATTTGAAAAATAGATATGAACAAGAGTGCGTTATGTTTACAAAAGATATAATTAATATGGAGGTAATCTAATTATGAAAAAAAATAATAACCGTAAGCTTATCCATAAGCATATCGGAAACAACTTTAATGCAAATAGCTTAGCCTATAAAGCTATACAAATACAAGGTTCTATAACTAAAGATAGTATGACTTATAGTTATGATAAGGATACAAATATTTTAACAGTATCAGATGGCATAACAAAAGATTATTATGAACCACTAATTACATCAGGTAATATTGAGCCATTCAATAAACTCTTAACTAAAGAAGAAGTTCAAGAAATACTTGACGAGTGCGAAATATTTGCTAGTCATTGGCTATTTAATGGGGGTAACAACTAATGCTAATAGATTGTAGGGATATAAACTTAATTAATTATATTGAAGATAAATTAAATAGCTTGAATATAAAATACCAAAAGCAATGGAGAAGTAAATATAAAAGTTATGTTGTTTATGACTATGAACCATTTTGTACGGATGGATTTGAAATAATGTACGTTTGTAGTTTTAAAGAATTACATTATGTTAATAAAATAATTAAAGAATTTATTGCTAATAGGGAATATTTGGAGAAATGTCTATGTCTAGAATAACCAAAGGAATATTAATAGCATTAGCTTATATAATAGGTACATTGTACCTTAATATAGCTAGTCTATTAGAACAAAGTATTATATATTTTATAGGATGTATAGTTATATATATAGCTATCTATAAGACATTAAAGTTAAGTTTACAATTCTTAACAAAGGGATTGAAATTAAAATAGTAATAGTTTATAATAAAAATATGGAGGTAAAAATTATGGCATATAAATATAGCCACCAACTTACTTTGTAAATACAAAAGATATGACAAGTTACACTTGCTATTCACAAGGTACAAGTTACGGCTTCCGTCATATAGCTTTTAAAGGAATAGTAACTAATCCTAAAAGTCGTAAACCTGATAGCAAAGCTTGTTATATTAATAGAACGTGGGAACGCTGGCAATATGAAAGCGTATTATCAAAGCTAACAGATACAAAAGAATTAAGACAAGCTAACTTAACGGAGGTATTAGAATAATGACAGTAGCAGAATTAATCAAAGAACTATCAACTTATAGAGATGATGAAGTAGTATTTACTCAGGATTTAATCCCAGTAAAATTAGTACAAGCTGGAGGAGTACCTTATATAGTAGATGTATTAACTGCTAAGGATTGGGTACAAGAAGATTAATATAAGTTACAAGGGTAGCTATTCTCTCAGTTATTACTCTCATTATTGGCTTAATATAATACAAGCTACCCTACTTTTCCTTTAAAGATTGGAGTAAGATATGAATATTTATTTAGTTATATATGATTATTTCGATTGGAGTTTACACTATTTAATAAGTGCTAAAGATTATGATGAGGTACTAAATAAAGCTATCGAATTAATTACTAAAGAAACTTATTGCGAAGAAAGTGATATTAATATTTACAAGTTAGATACTTTATTATTACAAATGAAAGATGGGGTTAAGATAATAGGATGAAATTAATATTACAGACACTAATTATACTAATGTTATTTGGAAGTATACCAGCAGCAATTCATCAAGGTAAAGTAATTGCATATCCTGAATGTAAAGCAAGTGATAATATAGATGAATGTATAGAGTTGGTACGACAGATAAATAAATTAAGAGGTATTTTAAATGAATAAAGAATTTAAGTTTGAATATAATCCTAATGAAATGAGTAATTATATGTTATGGGATTATGATACGGTAGATGTGTTACTAAAGGTAAGGTTTTGGAGTGGTATCTATATAGTTCAAACAAGAGTAGATATGTTCTATGCAGATGAAGGAAGCCTTGACCCTGATGTATATGAACTTAGAGATGATGAACCAGTTTACATATTCAAAGGTATTAATAATTGGATAGAAGTAGACTGGGAAATAGAAAAAGTATTGGAGGTATTAGAATGGTATTCGTAGACATCCAGAGGAATGACCCATATAATTTTGATAACGAATTAGAGTTCAGAATATTTAATGGTGATATTAATAACGAAGATTTAATAGACCTATATACAGACGGTTACTTAGGAATGAAAGATTTATTACAAGCATTGGAGTATTATTATGGAATACAATCAAAATAAACATTGGAGATTATATACAAGTCAAGGGTACTTGTGGATGAATGGCAAGAATACATTAGAAACAGTATCAGTAGCTCTTGCAGATATAGGAGCAGAATTATTTGAAGCTAAGTATATGGATGATGATAGTTATATTACATATCTTAGAGTAAAGTTTGATAGAATATTCAAAATGCCAAGTGCAGTAAAGTAAGGAGGTAAAAATGGCATACAACAATTACGGAGGAAACAATTACAATCAAGGTAACAACAGTTACGGACAAGGGAATGGAGGATACCAAAGACAAGGAGGTTATCAACGTCAAGGAAACTATCAGCAACAAGCTCCAGCTCCTAAAGAACCAGTTAATCCAGAAGATTTTATTCAGGAAAGAGTAGACGTTTATAATCTATTCGTTAATAAAATTAGGGAGAATGGATTGGACCCAGCAGATTTTGCATTCGCTTTAGGAGGATGGTGTACCAGCTATTGTTTAGAGGCTCAAAAGAATAGGAAATAATATGAAAGTATTTAATAAAAATCTAGGTTACTTTGAAGTATTATTAGATAAAGATATTGAAGATTATTTAATTAATAACAATATAAAATTATATATTAAACAAGACAAAAAGAACCTAGTCTACGTTAAATTCTTTACTTATAAACCTAAAATGAAAACAATTCTTCTTCATAGATTTATAACCAACTGTCCTAAAGATATGGTAGTAGACCACATAAACCATAATACTTTAGATAATAGAAGATGTAATCTAAAAGTATGTACAGTATTCGATAACAATAATAATACTATTATGAATACATCTGGAATTACTGGAGTTCACTATCGTAAGGATTGTAATAAGTGGTATGCTCACATTAAAATAAAACAAAAGAGAATACATTTAGGAAGTTATGATACTAAAGAAGAAGCAATAGAAGCTAGACAAAGAGCAGTAACAAGTTTCTGTTTGGAGAATAAGAAAAAGTAGATACCCTTTTATTAAAAGAGGGATGGGGAATAGAGCGAAGTGGACGCTATATAAAATAGACGAGATGTAATTCTATTAAGTCTATCCACTACCTTTTCTTTGTGGCAATAGTTTAACGGTAGAACCTTGGATTGTGACCCCAAAAGTGTCGGTTCAACTCCGACTTGTCACCCCACTACAAAATAAAAGGAGGTCATTATGTATAAATGTAAAACTTATCAAGGCAAGATGAGAAAATATTTAAAAGGAATAGAAACTTATAAGTTATATATACAGTTCTATAATTATGTGGACGAAAATACTATACGTAAAGTTATTATAAAAGAATTATCTGACCCTACTAAATTTACGTTTAGTGATTTAGAAGAAATGTTTGGAGATTAAAATGTATAGATATATAGAATACCATTTAACAAACTATCAGCTTAATAAACTAATAGAAAGCGAAAGATGTTGTAAAGTATTTAAAGCACTAACTGAACCTATTATTTATTATGATAGCTTAGAGTTATGGGCTAAGAAATTAAAGTACAAAAATAGAAGTGGACTTTGGAAAGCGTTGAAAGAACTAGATAAGTATAAGCTAATCCAGTTTATACCAGATAAGAAAAAGATTATTAATCTATGTGCAAGAATAAGTTTTAAGGAGGTACAATAAGTGCAAGAAGTATTATTTGAAGTTAAAATAAAATACAAGTTACCTAATAATTGTATGGTAAGTACGAAAGTAGATATAGAAAAAGCATTAAGAACTAAATTGATAAATAGTGTTAAGGATGATATTGAAGATATTACAGTAGTTCTTGTAAGTGCAATAGAGGAGGTACAATGATAGACTTAAATGAAGGATACCCAAATGGTTGGCTAAGGAATGATAGCTTAAAGAGTTTACTAGAAGAACTTAATAAATCAACAGATGAGTTATTATTATATAGAGAACCAACAAAGGCTATGAGAAAAACTCATAGAGTAATAGTTAATGAATTATGTTATAGACTTAATAACTTATTAATAGACCCTTAGGAGATTAGTATGAGAGATTTAACTAAGTTAGATATGTATAGAGAACTCTTGACTAATAGGTATCTATTAACAACTATCTTAGTTAATATGTATAGCTTAATGGATAATATAAAAGTACAAGAGAAGATTATAAGCAAGATTCTATCCGTTAATGAGAAGAAAGAAATCGAAGAGTTACAATCTAAAAGAGAAGTAATTCAATTTGAATATTTTAACCTATCAGCTAAACAATATCAAGCATTAGTAACAGAATATAAACCTGAAATAGTAACAGATTGTATAGTAATATTAGATGGATATTATAAGATAGGTAAAAGTTATAAAAACAATTACAAAAAGTTAAAGACTTTATGTGATGAGATGAGTAAGAAAGAACAAATAAGTAAAGACTTAGATAAGATGATATACGCTTTACGCTCTATGGATTATACCTTAATAGAAAATATAGAAGTAGCAAAGAAATATATCAAAGCAACTCCAGAATATATTAGGAATATAGATAAGGGTTGTATCTATCTAAGGGAAAGGTTTAATTTATAATGTGTTTTGAATTATGCCCACATTGTGAACAAGAAGTAAAACTCCCAGATGAATTAGGAATATATAAATGTCCTAAATGTGGTAAATGGATTGTCAACTGTTGTCAATGTTTATACCCTGATTGTGATAAGTTTTGTTCTTTAGAATGGAAGGCAGATTACTTTAATTGGAGAGATAATAATGATAACTAGCGTAATATTCTGGATGATATTAGTCGGAGTAGTTTTAATATTTGAGGATGCGTAATGGGAATAGTAAATGAGAATGCAACTGAATACCACCATCTAACTATATCAGAAATAATAGATAACTCTCAACGATTAGGAACTCCTAACGTAAAGATTAAAGCAGTTGGTAGAAACAAGGTTGGAGATAAAGTTCTAACCTATCCTATTATAGTATACGTAACTGGTAAGATGATGGACTATGTATTAGCTGAACTACAAAAACCAGATGATATATTTGTTATAGGGAAGACAGTAAGTACAAAGTTCGCAAGAGTAATAAGAGCAGAATATATTTATAGAGAAGACTGGGTGAAATTCTATAACGTAAATAGAAGAGCAAGTCTAAAAGATGTACAAGATAAATTCAAGGAGATAGATGAATGTTTATAAAATTAACCGATGTAATTAGAGAAGATATAAGGTATGTGAATATTAATTATATAACAGCCATACAACAGATGAGTACGGGTGAAACTATGGTTGCATACATTGATGGCTGTTATTATTGTAACTCAACACCAGAAGATTTACTTTTAGAAATAGAAAGAATTAATAATGAAAAAAACAAATAAAGAAATACTCTTAGCATTTTGTAATACATTATCAGAAGCTAACTCTATTAAAGCATACAAACTACTAACAGAAGAGTTTGAAATTCGTAGACCAGTAGTATTAAAATTTAATAGAGATGGAGTTGAAGATAAAAAGGAAGGCAAGGTAAGATTGCGTAAACAAGATATAGCTAAGATAACAGAAACATTAGGAGAGAAATACTTTCTACTAGCTACACAGATTATGTATGATTACATTGCTTATCTGGAACAACAAGCTCCTTATGACGCAACTAAGAGAAGAAAACTAAGAGATTTAAAAACTCGTAACCATTATATAGATTTAACTAGAGGATGGGTAGCTGAGAAAATAGAAAAGAATTATCCAGCGATTAATAGAAGCCTTGATATTGAGACTTTATCTCTCGAGGATGTAAAGACATTAGAGCAAGCTAGAACATTCGTTAAACAGCTTCCTAGCTACCTTAGAATTAATAATCCAGAAGTTGACTTATTGGTTATGAAGTATCCAGAACTATTAGAGGAGATATAATGATAGATAGATATATGGTTATCGTGCTGACTGCTACAATAATATGTTGTGGTACAGTAGGATGTATGAATAAGGTAATGGAAAAATACAAACATCAGGAGATGATATACTTTAATGGAAGATAATGAATTAGAATTATACAAAGCAATATCTAATCAAGAAGCAGAAGAGAAACTAATTGGTATATTGCTAGTAGATACTAGAAGAATACAACAAGTAAGTGCTATCCTTGAACCTTATGACTTCTTTGATAGAGGGTTAAGAACTATATATGAAGTTATTCTAAGGATGAACAAGGATAATAAACCAATAGATATAGTTACAGTATCAGAACAACTAAAGTTTGACCAACAATTAGAATTAGTTGGAGGTAGGCAAAGGATAAACGAGCTAGCTATGGAAGCTGGAAGTACAATAGACTATAACCAATATTGTAAGATACTTGTTAAGTATGGAAAGAAGCGTAAACTACTAGGTATCTCAGATAAGATACAATGTATGTTGAACGAGGGAGTGGACGTTGATGATGTTACTAAAGTTGTTATTGATGAAGCTAATAAATTAGTATTCAATAAGACTTCTACAAACCTAGCTAGTTTAGTATCTGGATTAGATGAAACCTTAGAGGAAATAGATACTGTACTAAGTTCTGAGACAGGAACATTCGGATTATCAACAGGGTTCTATAACTTAGATAAAACAATATCAGGATTATGTAAGAGTAAGTTATATATCCTAGCTGCTAGACCTAGAGTTGGTAAGTCGGCGTTAGCTCAACAGATTGCAGAACACGTAGCCAAGAAGAGTAATGTACTATTCCAATCATTAGAGATGAAGAGTTCGCAATACACTAAGCGAAGTATCTTTAGAAGAGCTGGACTTAATACGGACCTATTAACTAAAGGATTGATTGATAAAGAGACTGCATTGAACAAAGCAGTAATAGCTTCAACAGAATTAGAAGAACTTAATATCTTTATTGATGATAACCCAGATTGTACACTATCTACTATCGAAAAGAATATCTTAATGATGAAAGCGAAGAAAGGAAGTTGCGATTTAATTGTTATAGACTACGCTCAACTAATGAGTAGTGATGACAAGAAAGAGACAGACCACTTCCGTATAGCTAGTAAGAACTCTATGGGATTAAAGAAGTTAGCCAATAAATATGATGTACCTATTCTTTTACTAGCACAATTATCAAGAGCAGTAGATATGAGACAAGATAGAAGACCTCTATTATCAGACCTTAAAGATACTGGAAGTTACGAACAGGATGCAGATGTAATTATGTTTATTAATAGAGAAGAAATCTATAATCCAACTCCATTAAACAAAGGTAAAGCTGAATTGATTATAGCCAAGAATAGAGAAGGAACTACAAAGTCAATCCAGATGTGTTTCAATGGAAGTGCTACAGAATTTAGGGAGATGCAAAATGGCTAGAAAATGTAAACATTTTTATTATTCAAGATGGTGGTGTACTTCATTAAATGAAATGATGGGATGTTACACCTGTAAAATAGGTTGCGTTAAAGTTTTAGATACTAGATGTAAAGGATGTGATAAATATGAAGTACAAGAGCTTAACCCAGATTGGAAAGATATTATAGAAGAATTCAATAGGAGATTATCTAATGGTTAGCGAACTAGAAAAACAATTCTTTGATACGTTTGGGATTAAACCAAAATATAAAACTTGCGTTTTTAAATATTGTAAAAATAAAAAAGAATATGATTGCGAAAATTGTAATGATAAAGAATGGCACTATCCACAAATCACTGACCGTATACTGTTAGAGTTGATATGTATATTATCTAAATACCAAAAAGACGTGGGCTCACTTTTAGAAATATGTGAAACTGATAAAAACGGTATAAAGGAAGAAGTTTTGGATATGCTTATATTTAGAGATATAGCTTTAAAACAACAAGTACAAGCACTATTTAAGGAAGGGTAATGAAATCAGAAGAAGAAATAAAAGCTGAAATAATTAGATGTTGGAAAGAATATAAAAGACTTCATACCCCACCTATATCTTTGAATTCAGAAGGTGGATTAACTCATTATAAAAGAGGAAAAGCTTTATTATGGGTACTAGGTTTAAGAAGATACAAAGATATTATTAAGGAGTAAGCAATGACAGATAAACATATAATAACTAATATCAAAGATTTAAAAAGGCATTTGAAATGTCTATTGGAAACAGAAATTAAGCACAGAGAAAACTCACGTGGCTCAGGTGTATTTCTTGATGAAAATATACATAATTATTATTTTCAGTGTGCTGAAATACGTTTATTGCAAAGATTACTTAAAGAACTTGGTGTTAAAATTGAAGATTATGACCCATATGAAACAGACGAAGATGACAACAAGTATAATTATTGGGGTTCGGCAGGTGCAATAGGAGTAAAAGAAAATGGATAAACAGATAATAATAGACGGAGTTGATGTGAGTGGGTGTAAACACTATAAAAACCGAACTTGTATAGCAGATTATTGCCTTACAGATATGCCGTTTAGCGAAGCTAAATGTGAGTTAAATCCTAATTGCTACTACAAACAACTCAAACGTAAAGAGCAAGAATGTGAGAGGACTAAAGAAAGACTTGAAAGTTTTCAAAAAGATTATTCTAAACTTTATCAAGTTGTTGAAAACAAAGGTTATATAAAGCAACTCGACCAACTCAAAGCTGAGAATGGCTTATTTAGAACAGCCCACGATAATGAGCAGGTAAAAAGAAGAAAGTTAGAGGAAATACTAACCGAGATAAAAGAGATTTTAAGCAATAAAAATTGGAGTTGTGGCGAAAATAATCATACAAATTGTGATTTAAAAAATGAATGTGGCGAATATGCAAGGCTTATAATCCTACAAAAATGTAACGAGGTGCTAGATGAATAATGAATATTTAGTTTGTGATATACTATTTAAAGTATCAATAGTAATAATACTATTCTTAATGATGATGGAGTTATCAGTATGAGTAGTATAATCTTAGTGGGAATGATTATGGTTGGAGATTTATTGTTACGTAAGATGATTAGAGGAATAGCATAATGAATAAACAAGAGAGAAATAAATTAGTATTAAAAAATATAGGATTAGTCCATAAGGTTGCTAAGATGTTAGATATAGATATGGATTATAATGATAAGATACAAGAAGGAACTATAGGATTAATTAAAGCAGTAGAGATGTATAACCCTAAGAGATGTAGACAATTCTCAACTTACGCTTGTGTTTGTATTCGTTCTCATATAATTAGAGCTTATCAGAATACTGGAAACTTTATGAGAATACCAGTACCATACTATGAACACTACTCTAAAATAAAGAGGGTCAAAGGTTTTGCTGATATGTTCTTTGATGATAAATACGACTTTGAGTATCTATCAAAAGAAACAAACTTATCAATAGAAAGAATTAAGACAGTATTAGAGACTTGTCAAAGCTATGCTATTGATTTAGAACCATACCAAGAAGCAATCCCAGATGTTGTGGATATAGACCAAAGATTAGATTGTAAAGATATTTTAAACTTCATAGATAGAAAGATGAGTAACTATACACAAGTCCAAAAGAATGCTTATAGAGATGTATTCTTAGAAGGAGCTGAGGGAGTTACTGAAAATCAAAGTGCTATTTATATGATAAGAAAGAAACTAAGAAAGTTGTTTAAAGACGGAGTACCAGAATGTTTAAAATAAACTCACCTTTAAAAGTAACAGTAGGGTTTAATAAGAAAAAACAAAAGAATGTAGAGTTCCTACTTAACTTAAACAACTTTAGGAATACATTCTATAGAGTATTAAACAATGCTAAAGTGCAATACAAGATAGATATACAAGGGCAATTAGAAGGAGTAGAGAAACTTAAAAGATGCGTTATGGTATATACCGTATTTAAAGGAGATAACAGAAGATTTGATATAGGTAATATAGCATCAATCCATCAGAAGTTTTTCGAAGATGCTTTTGTGGAATATGGTTACCTTCCAGATGATAAATATACTAATATACCAATGGTATTATATAGGTTTGGAGGAATATCTAAAGACAATCCAAGAGTAGAAATAGAAGTCTTTAACTTAGATGATGAATACGAAGTAAAGAGATTTAAAGACTTAACTAAAGATACTATAGATACATTCCACAAAGAAAGAAAGAGGAAGAAGTAATGGCTAGAGTAATGATATGGGATATAGAAAGTTATCTATATAAAGCTATAACAGTTTGTAAAGTATTCCAACAATGCAAGACTGATAAATGTATTTGGGGTGAATACTACGATGTTAGAAAAGGACATAAGTTTATTCAAGAGAACTTAGATAGATTAATGAGTAAACTCTTCTGTCAAGAGGTTGTATTTGTAATTGGAGATAGTGAAAACTTTAGAAAGAAAACTCATCCAGAATACAAAGCTAACAGACCTGCTAAACCAGATTTATACTATCCTTTATTAGAATATCTACAACAACAATACGGACAATTCCAATCCTTAAAGAACCTAGAAGCAGATGATACTTGTAGAATTATATATGAGGATGATAACTTCTTTGGAGGATATGATAAAGTTATTGTAAGTATTGATAAAGACTTCTACTCAGCACCTTGTACTTTCTATAGAGACCTACCTACTAATACAGAAGGAGCAGTAGTTATTAGTAAAGAAGAAGCAGATTACAATTTAATGAAACAAATAATAATGGGGGATACTGCTGATAACTACAAAGGTATTACAGGATATGGAGAAAAGAAAACAGAAGCATTTTTAGAAAGTGGCAATAAGACACTTGCAGATGTTTGTGAACTATTTAGGAAAGAAGGACTGACTGGTAGTGAATACGTTAAGAATAAAGTATGTGCTACTATTGTAGGTATTAAACAATATAACTTTAATACTGGAGAAGTTAAATTAACGGAGGTATAAATGGACCACAATGTATTACTAGAATTTAAACACTATGTATATAATTACTTATACCATAAGAGTAATATCCGATTAGCTGGTATGATGTTAGATGTAGAGCTAGAAGGAGATATGGTTGTATTTTATTTAACAGCTCCTAACGTAACAGATGATGGATGTTTTATTATGACTAAGGTAAAACTTAGCGAGATAGTAAAAGACTTAGAAGCTAATGATGATGATTTAGAAGTCTTTGCTGGTAAGTATTATGATATAGTAATGGAACAAATAATAGATATAGAACTAGAAGAAAAGGAGAATAAAGATGAGTAAAATGGAAGGTATTGAAAGAGAACTCCGTAATACTAAGAAGGATATATTAGTTTATATAGCATTACAAGCTTTAAAAGTTTCTTCTATAGCTAGAAATGAATTATCAATATTATATGAAGAAGCTGAATGTGAGAACTGTAAAGAAAAGATTAAAGCTATATTAGAAAAGATGGAGGATGTATAATGGGTAACTATTATGAACTCCGATATACCTATGATGGTACAGAAATAATCCATAAGATGCCAGCAGATATAGACGCTGGAGAAATGTATTACTTTATTAAAGACTTTCTACTAGGTTGTAGTTGGCATCCAGATACAGTAGACAAGATAATTGGTAAGGAGGAATAATGGAAGATATATTCTTTAAACAAACTCTAGAAGATATGGGTATTGAGCGTACTAAGGATATGTATAGAAAAGCTACAAGACCTATCCAATGTTTAATGTGTGGAGAAAAAGTTCCAGAAGTAGGATATGTATTAAAAGAAGAATATGTATATGGTTATGATACACCATTCTGGAGTATATGTAATGATTGTTATAAGGAGCTAGATTAATTTGACATTATACAATGTAACAGGCTGGGGTAAAGGTAAGACAACATCAGCTATAGGAATATCAGTAAGAGCTTTAGCTAATAAAGAGAAGGTATTATTTGCTCAATTCTTAAAAGATGGTAATGATGGTGGATTGAGATATTTAGATTACTTTAATAAAGACTTCACTCATATCTACCAAGGTACTAAAGGATTTAATATAGAAGATTGTAGCCACTTCTGGTTAAGAGTTAGACAAGCTATAGCAAATACAAAACCAGATTTAGTTATCTTAGATGAGATGAATGTTGCTTTAGATAATAATTTACTTGGTAAAACTTTTGAAGAGATAGTTGAAGAGATACAAGAGATAGCTAAAAGTAGAGATATTTATATAACAGGTAGAATAAACAACCACCACAAACGTCATAAGATATATGAGATAAGTGATATAGCTACTAACTGTTATTGCGAAGTACATAACTATAATGCTAGATGTATTGAATGTGATAAAGAATATCCTAGAGAGTTTACCTTCTGTCCTGTATGTGGAAGAAAGCTAGTACAAAAGGATAAAGCTAAAAAAGGAAGAGAATACTAATGGACTTTAAAAGAGACCTAAAGAATAACAAAGTAGAAATAGTTACTGATAGTAAAGACCCTGTAGTTTGGTTGGAAGGATTACTAAAAGATATAGGGTTGTGTTATACTCAAGATTGGACAGACCAATATTGCAGTTATAAAAGAAAACCAAAGTTTGACGGGAGTTGGAAAGTACGATATGAGGTAGAAGTAGAAGAGAATGAAGTAAATCATTTTGAGTTCTTTGAATACTTAGCTTCATTCCTTGAATACCAAATAGAAGTATTTAAAAACTCTCTAGAAGGTAAAGAGATTAGTTATACAGAAAGTGAGGGTTACTTTGACTATTAAGAAAATACCAAAAGAAAGATACTTTTTAAATATCCTAGGTTATGAGTATGAAGTAATCTATACAGATGATGCTAATAAGTTAATGATTAATAACCAATTATGTTTTGGATTAGTAGATTATGTTAATCAACAAATCTTTATTAGTAATCAACAGCATCCAGATATGATGCAAGAAACTCTACTCCACGAAATACTCCACGCTATAGACCACTTAATGAATGCTGGTAAAGATAGTCTAACAGAAGAAGATATAGAGAAGATGGCAACAGGATTAGCTCCAATGATAGATTTAAGTTTAATAGTTAAGAAGGAGGGATAAATATGGTACATTGTATAGGATGTGTTATATTAGGTTTAGCACTAGGAGTAGCATTAACTCTAATAACTACTATAATTGTTGCTCTAGATAAATTAGAGGAGTATATATATTGGAAACAATAGTTAGTGCTATACTATTAACTGTATTAGTAATAGGTTTAGCTTCATTAATTTTAGTTTTCCTAAACTTAGCATTAATAGTAAATAGATAATAAAAAGACCCACCAAGGAATTAACCAAGGTGGGTTTCTTAATTCTTACCCCAAGTAATAAATACTTTAAGGTTTCTTATTTTCTAATTTTCTCTAGTAATTACTTTAATAAGTAAATCCTTTACATCTGAAATATCTCTATGGATATTCGTAATCTGTTCTTGAAGGAACTGGTGATTTAGATTATATGTTTCTTTTGTTAGGAAGTGTTCCATAGCATACTTCATTAAAGAAGCTTCAAGCTTATTCAACTCTTCTGTACGTGCGAATATCTTCAAGCCGATTATCGTATTGATAACATATAATGCACAAGCTCCCCAAACTAAATAATTCTCCATCTGTACCTCAAATCTAGTTATAGCTTAACGATTAATTCTAAGATAGCTACAAGGCTCATTAACCAACCTTACTATCGTTTATGATAACTTCTACCCAAAATAAGTTTTATCGACCTTAAATCTTATCCTAGGTATCTATATATTTATTATTTTATTTTACCTTCTTTAATCTTTTGATAATACCAATTAACTTTATTACGTAAGAAATCTCCACAATGTTTTATTCCGTATAAACCATAAGGTAACCAACATATATCTATCTTACCTTTAGATGTGGTATGGGGATTTTGTAAACCGAATTCTGCGTGCGTTAGTACGCTTCCTAATGGTATATTATATTTAATCATAAGTTTAGCTACTTGTTTACAGCAAGCTTCTACTTGTGGTTTAGTTAGTGGGTATTCTCCTACATCAAATCTATTCTTATATCCAAACATTCCATTCATACAGATACCGATACTACCAGTATTACCTCCTCCTGTATGAGGACAGTATTCTCCATCTGAACAATCTAGATTAGCTACTGGGAAATATTTACCTCGTTGTACTCTACCTTTATCATCTACAAAGAAGTGGTAATGTTCCCAAAAGTATTGATTATACTTACCTGCTGACCAATGAATGACTATACGTTTAAATCTTTTCTCCATAAAACTCCTGTTAATTATGTGTAAAAAGTGTAAAAAGTCGTGCAGTTTTTGTGTAAATTTCTGTAAAACTTAAGTCTTTTTTATTTAATAATGATAAGATATTATTAACAACTTCTGACGGAGTTGAGGGTATAATTTTAAAGTTGAGATTTATCTCCCGATTACATGACGGTTATTATGTACTACTAAAAATTTTACCGAACGGTAAGTATTGACTGCTTTTGAGGCTAAAAAGTACCAAATATTACCGAGCAGTAAAATTGAAATATTATTAAAACTAGGGTAAGAAATAATTCTTAGGCTAGATTTTTTTATGTCTTAATATATTTTTATCTATATTAATTTTTAAATCAGTTGGGAGAGAACCTCTTCTTCTTTCTTTTATATATTTTCTTTCTTCTTCTGGAGAGAGGGTATAATAAAGAATTACTTAATAACTCCTTCTCTACTATAGTGATTATCTAGCTTATACAACTTATCCCAATTATAATCTTGTTTAGACCAATACCAATTAAGATTAAAAGCTACTCCAATTCTAATACCAATAGCTCTATCAACATCTAAAGACTTCATACAGTCGTATAAGATATTATTAGCTTCTATCTTACTGAAAGGAACAAGCTCCAAGAAATGACGAGGAATATCTCTACACTTCATAACATTAAAGTCTAACAACTCATCATACTCTTCATAGAAATAACCCATCTTACTTAATTGTTGTTCAGTAAGTTTAACTCCTATAGCACAATGGTACGCACAAATAAAGTCGTGAAGGAGAGCTGGACGTTGGTCTCTACCAGCACTATCTCCTACAGGAGCTGCTATCCAATTAGGAATACTATAGAAGTCTGTTATAAATCCTCTAGGTACTAAATAGATTTGATTGTTTCTTCTGAAAACAACATTATCTTTTAATAGATATAAGTCCTTTTGCCAATGGACAAGGCAAGGTTCATCTGTTAGAAATCTAGCTACCATAATTATCTTCCTAAAATATTGTTAATGTATTTTAACATATTCTCATCATTGTTAGCTAACCTTTGTAGATAGTTAGTATCATCTATATAATAGTAATCAGGTTTAGCTTCATACATAATATTCATTCTATCATTAGGGTTCATAGCTTGTAAGTAATCTTTATTTCTAGCTTCTTGGTTACCATTATATAATCTCATAATTGCATCTAATGTTCTTTTATCCATAGTTTAGTTCCTCCAAGTGTTAGTATTTGGGTTATAACCTTCCAATAATTCTGGCTTATTTTTTTGTAAATATTTTAAAACTTCCTCTTTATTTAGATGAGGAGCACCTTGCAACATTAGCATATCATTCATAGGTCCTATTATACCTAGCGATTTATTACCTAAGCCTTTTAATCCTTCTCTAATAAACCTAACTTTATTAGGTCCAAATGCTTTCATAAATTCTTCATTGTTATAATAAGACATAATTTTATCTGGTGTAGTACCTAGACCTTGTGCTATAGTATTAACCATATTAAAAGCTTTTGGAGAATTATTCTTTAAATAACTTAATTGCTCAAAACTTCCTAAATTACTATTTCTAATAGTAGGCATTATTCTTTTTAAATGTTTGATATAAGCGTTTTGTATTTGCTTTCCATAAGACTTATCACTAATACCATTAGGTTTATAATAGGCATCTTCAATAGCAGATACTTCTTTATTTAATTGGTTCTGGTAAATATTCCTAGCAGTTCTTAGAATATCATCATTATTTTCATAATCAAAAAATTCCATTATTTATATTCTCCATATCGTTTTAAACCAAATACCTAGCTTTCCATAAGGAGAGTAAGGACAGATATTAAAGTCTATCCTTTTCTCATCCTTACCCTTATTAGGCAATTTATTTATTTCTCTAGGTGGTCTACTACTTTGTCGTTTATCTTCCCTAGACATTCTACTACCTTTTCTGCTACTACTTGTCTAGCTTCATCATTAAGAACTTCAACTCCGAAATAAGATTGTGCTGCTTTAATACCAGCAATAATTAGTTTAGTTTCTAATTCATCAACCTTTTCGCTTTCATCTACTTTCTTTAAGACTTTTACTAGAGCTGTTTCTACTTTATCTTTTAACTCTTTTGGATTAGCTAAAGCTTTTTTAATTTTCTTTTTAATAAGTTTAGCTTTTATTTTATCTAATAATCTCATAATTCCTCCTTATTATATAATATATTATTCGTTATTTTTTACCTTTTTTACCTTTGCAAGCCATAGCTTTCTCCTTTCTTATTCTTGTAGATTTGTTAAATCTATATTATATTGGAATGTATATGATTGACCATTTTCCATAGTTACTGGAGTTTCTAAAAGTTTACGACCTAAAAGACAAGGTTTAGTATTTGAATATATACCAATATACAAACCTATCTCAGTAATAACTAGAGTACCACCTGAATTATTAGTCATTGTATGAGTTACCGTTGGAAATAATGTACCACCACTATTAGTACATTGGAAACTTACTGTATCTAATACTACTTGATTAGCTAAGCAATAATCTTCTTCTGTAGGTTCTGTATCTCCAATACCTACTAGAAGACCGAATTTACCATACGCTTGATTTGGTGTATTTATAGTTTCGTTTTTAATAATACTTGTAGCTGACGTGGTAGTATTAGCTCCAAAAGGAAAAGTTGTAAAAGTATTTAATGTATATTCAGTACCGTCTGTAAGTATAGGTCTAAACGCACCTAAACTTGTTGTACCGAACATATAAGATATTAACTTCTTCATATTATTAGTCCACATATTTTATTCTCCTTTATTTTTAAGCAGTATATGGTTCTGCTGTTACTGTAGCTCCAATATTATTTAAGGTATTTAACCTTTGATTTTCAGTAGGACTGTTTGCTGGAATACCACCAGCTATTACAGTTCCTCCACCTCCACCTTCTAGTTCAATACTACCAAGGTAAAGTTTAAAAGTATTACCATCTGGATTAGTTACCATATATAATGTATTAGCATCTGGATTTGTGATACTTTCGTATTCTGCTTCTGTATATTTCTTGAAGCTTAATCCAGCTAGTTGTGAATTAATATCTACTACATCATCAGCCAATTCATCAAACTCAGGTTCAGTAATTATTTTATTACCATCTACAGTAGCGTTGCCTGTAATAGTAACTCCGTTATTAAATCTAACATTATTAACAAAAGATTTATTACCAGCAATATTCTGATTACCATTAATAGTAACGGTACCTTCCAAGCTAGGTGTTTGTCCTTTAAGGTTAGGGGTAATTAATTCTCCATCTCCAGATATAATCTTTAATTGATAGTTAGCTTCTGTATTACTATATACGCTAATTACAGGAGAGAAGCCATTCTGACCTACATTACCTTGCCTACCTTGAGGACCTTGTTGATTAAGAGTGATTGTGTATTGAACATCACCATCTTTATTGCAATTACAAGCCATATTCTATCCTTCCTTATTGAGTACATACTCTAAAGATAGCAAACCTATTACCATCTCCAGAAATATTAGTAAACGTATTTTTATCTCTTATGTATATACATAGTGCATAATCTTTAGGAGGGAGTTTTAAAGTATCCTCCATAGTTAGCTGTACTTGGAATTGACCTAAAGTTGGTTCTGAAATCCAACCCTTAGTCAAATCTTCTTTCTCTGTTATATCCTTACTTATTAAACTTTTTAATTTATAGTAAGGAGCTTCTTTAACTCTAAATTCAATAGTTAATCCAGTTAGGTCCATTGGCTCTATTACTTCAATAGCTTCACCATTGTCATAAGCAGTATGTTTTTGTTGAATAGTAAATCCATAACCTCTAGGACAACCTTGATTTATTTCTAATACTAAGTGTTCTCCATTATTACAAGTCATAATTTATCTCCTATTTTTGAGGTATGAACCATAATCCAAATATATAACCACCACCAGATAACTCAAATTTATACTCATCCCCTATTGATACTGGGAATATACTAACTCCTGCAAATCCGCTTCTCTGAGCTTCGTGAGCTAGTTGTAATTTTAATCCGTTTATATGAAAGTAAACATCTCCATTATCACAAGACCAATTTATTACTATATAACCATTCTCTTCTACTTCTTCTTCATCTGATGTTTCATTTTGTTCTGGTATAGGTAATGTTTTTCGCTCTGTCCAAGATGGGAATTTACTGTATGGTAATAAGCTTCTTTCACCTTCATTAAGTATTTCAGCAATATTTCCATCTTCATCAGTAGTAAAACTACCTATCCTTCTCCAACAATTAGTATCAGGAGGAAGGGAAGGCGTGGTATTATTAGTACCTACAGAAAGTGCTGGATAAACCTCGCCTAAATCGTCACCACAAACGAATATATAGTAAGTAGCATCTCCACCTAATGTTAATATTTCTGATTGGATTGAAGCATTAGATTTAATTAAATATTCATACTCTTCTGTTTGAGGGTTATAGCTATAACAAGTACCTTTAGTAGCAATTACTCTTTTACCTGAATAAGATAATCTATATCCGTCAATATAACCTCTAGCATTCTGAGTATTCTTTTCTAAGGTATTAAGGTTTACAGCATCATTCCCTACAATAGCAGTAGCTACCTGAAATCTCTCAGTAGGATTACCATTTACATTCGCTTTAGTATCCTCTAAGGTTTGTACCATAATTTGATTAGTGGCAACATCTTCTTCTAGTAAGTCCACAAATTGTTTTACTGCTAAGAAGTTTTCATTTACTTCTGCTGATTTAGCTTTAGTACCTGCTCTAAATATCCAAGGAATAATAAAAGCCATTATCTATCTCCTTCTCTTGTTTTCTTTAACATTTCTCGTTTTCTTTGTTGTCTTAATATTTGTTTCATAATACGTTTATCTATTCTAGGTGTATATTCAGGATAACTCTCTCTAGTTTTAAATCCTAGATTTCTCCAAAGTAAATCATCTCTTGTAGGTCTATCTGTTTTACCTTCCATTAAATATGGAATACTTATATTTCCTACTTGACCAAATATACTTCTATTAGTAGGGTCTGCATAGTTTTGTTGAGTTAATTCTCCTACTGTAGGTAATACGAATTGGTTCGCTAAAGTAGCGATAGGTAGTACATTCTGTCCTAAATATCCAGCTATACCTCCTACTACATCTGGTCTAGCTTCTATAGCATTTCCGTTATTATCAAGAGTATATGTTTTACCATTTACTTTATAAGAGTTAGGTCCTGCTACTGGATTACCAAATCTATCTTTACCTTGTATAGCATTCATAATACCAGTTGCGTAAGATAAATTTGTATAGCCTCTATTACCTATTTTCTCCATTAGACTTTCTTTACTTGGAGCTAACATACTAACATATTCTAAAGGAGCAGTAAAAGGAACAGCTTCGTTGTAGGTTACTTGAGTAGGTCCACCTTGATAAGGAGCTGGGCTTGTTACTAGACCACCCCTAATATCTGGAGCTTCTTGTAGGTTTTGATATTCATATAACTCATTACCAAATTCTGCTGGCTTTCTAAACATTAATTGGTATCGCAACCAATTATCTCTAGCATTTCTTGGGAGTATTTGGGCTGATGTAGTTATAATCTTATTAAATGGTATTGCCACATCTAAAGCTTTTCTTACTCTTGGGTCTATATAATAATTTCTACCTACATAATCTCCTAGAGTGTTATTAACTTCTTGGATTAAATCTCTCTCAAGTCTAGGATTATCTTTAGCTTGTTTTAAAACATCATCTAATTTCTGTCCACTACGTCTAGCATATCTATTAGCAGCTCCATAGTAAGCAGCAGCTCTATCTAGAGTTTCAAATGTGCTTTCTGGTTTAAATATAGCTTGTGTAGGTATCTTTTGTATATCTCTTAATATTTCTCCAGTAGATGTAAATGGTCTATCTTTGAACTCTTTACTACTTTGTTGTATATCTTTTAATATACGTCTAGTGCTTTCAGTAAATCCTTCTTTAAACATAGATGGATTTAAACCAAAATAAGAGGAAGAAGTAGTTAGGTATTCTGGAATATCTTCCATTAATTTACCTTTAGCTATTCTTTCCCACATCTTAGGATAATCTCCACCACCCATAAGATTTAGGTACCAGTTACCTAAACGGTTCTGAACAAAGTAACTAGGCTTAGCTAGTACGGATTGTTTCATCATACTTGCTGGAATACCTAAAGCATCTAATACAGGAGTATAAGGTTTAGTACCTGTACCTTTTCTAGCCCAAGCTTCTAAATCAGATTTATCTAATACATATAAATCATTAGCATACTTTTGTAGATTAGTACCTTTACCTTTTAAGAAGTCTGTAGTTTTCTCTCCTAGTTTAGCTTCATCTCCTAAGAAGTAAAGTTGTTTAGCCATATCTTTAAACTCAGTAGGAGATATTATTAACTCATTCTTAGCTATCTTAGAAGCTTCATCTGGTGTAATCTTTCTACCAAACTTTTGACTTAACTCATCTAGAGTATCGAAAGAACTATCTATTCTATTTATTTCTTTTTGTAATTTAGTATAACCTCTTACAAAGTTTTCAGCTACTTCTTGAGGAGTTGCATCTCCTGCTTTTCTACTAATACCTAATGAATATTTCTCAGCTTCTTGTAGTATGTTATCTGTTCTATTAGTTTTAATACCTCTATTGGTTATAGTAGTAATTAAATCTTCATCAAATAAATCACTAGCTTCGTGATATAAATTTCGTAACTCCCATTCTTTTACTCCTAATAAATCTAGGTTTTCTTTAGTAGGTTCATTTATAGCATTTTTGATTAAATCTACTCTCGTTCCTAATTTTCTATCTGGGTCTAATTTATTAAGAATATAAGTTGCAATAGCTTCTTGTCTATTAGCTTCTGGGTCTATTCCTAATCGTTTAAGTTCATCATCAAATTTCTTAGTGAAATCTTTAACTTGTTGGGTTATACCTTCTGTGCCTTCTTTAATAGTACCAGTCATTAAGTTAGTAACTGCATCTTGTAGTTTACCACTATCTTCAAGTTTGTTTGTAATATCTACAGTTTCTTGCAATCTCTTAGCATAAGGAGCTTCTGAAAGATTTAATATCTTATTAATCTCAGTTTCTTTAGCTGTAGGTAATATAGCAGCTCTAATATCTTTTACTATTGGAATATCTTTAGTAGCTTTCTTAGCTGTTTCTGCAACTACATCTCCAGCCTTCTTACCAATTCCACCTATCTTACCAGCTGGAAGAAAATCTAATATATTAAACGGATGAGCAGCAGTCATTTCACTAGCCGTTCTAGCAGCCTTAGGAAGGTCTGTTACTACATCCTCTATAGTTATTCCATAAGGAGATAGGAAAAAGTTTGTTGTAGGAGCTGTTATCTCCTTCTCAACACGTTCTAATAAAGGTTGGTTTGTATCTGTTAATCTTTTACCTTTTTCTATAGCTCCTTGAACTATAGCTTGGTTAATTGTATTTCTAGTATCTTTATCTGATAAGTATTGTTTAGCTAATCCACCTAGAGTAGAAATACCTCTACCCATCTCTAAAGCATCCATACCAGCTCTTTGAAATACATTAGTTCCAAATCTACCTTCTTTATATAGAGTTTCTTCGTAAGAACTTAGAGGTTCCATACCTTCGTTAGCTAAACCTTGTTTAACTACTTCAATCGGTCTACCTCTTTCCATAGCTGATTTAATTGATGTATTTCTATCAAATGCCATTATATAAAACTCCTATTATTACCAACCTGCATCTTGTCCTCTATTAAAGAATTGTTGAAGGAAGTTAGCGTTATTAGCTTGTTGTTGTACTGGTAATTGTTGTACTTGCATTGGTTGTTGTTCATCTCCTCTTAAACCAATAGCTCTAGTATAAGCATCATAATCTGCCATAACTCTTGCTTGTTGTTCTGGAGGTAAGAACATTAAATTGTTTAATCCAGCTGATAAAGGACCATAAGAAGGTTGAGCTTGTGTTCTTTGGTCTGCTGCGTATCTAGTAGCTGCTGCTCTAGTAGCTGCTGCATTCATTGTAGCATCAGCTTGTGTTTTAGCTATATTCATACGGTTAAGAAGTTCAGCTTCCTGTCTTTTATTAAGACCAGCTTGCTTCATCTCTTCTAGACCTTTATCAATATTACCTTTTTGGATTTGTAATAAGCCTTCATTTAAGTATTTATTTTGTTGAAGGTTTAAATTATTATTAGCTTTAAATCCTTCAAGTTGATAAGCTTGTTGACCTTGAAGTTCGGTTTTGTATAAATCTCCAATAGAACCTACTGCTTCTTTTTGAATACCTGCTTGACCAGTTTGTCTAGATTGTTCGTAACCTAAAATATCTTTACCAGTTAATCCCATAGCTTGACCAATAGGTATATTGTATTTTTCTGCTATACCAATAGCTTCTTGGAATTTAGCCATCTGTTGAGCATTAGCTAATTCTTGTTTTCTTAATTCATCTCTTGCAGCCATCTGCTGTTTAGCTGCGTTAGTATTAACATTTTGAGGAACAGTAGGAGTTCCTGTAGTTTGTGGTCTTCTACCTTGTAATCTCCCTATTTCATTACCTCTGTAATCTCTAAATATTAAATCTATATCATTACCCTGCTGTCTACCAGCACCAGATGCTAAAGCTCCTAATACATTAGCTACTGCACCCATTCTCGCATCTCGCTGACCTGCTTGTTGTAATTGAGCTAATTCAGCTTGTCTTTCTTCTTCTTGTTGTTGTTGTAAAGCAAACATATCTTTGTAAGCTTGCAACTGCTCTGGTGTTACTTGGTATTGAGGTTGATTTTGTTGTTGAGCATATTGATTAAGATGTCCAACCATATCATTTATATTATAATTACTTGCCATTATTTATTCTCCTACCAGTTAAAATTAATATTCTTTATTTTTTCTAACCAACCATCATCAATAGCTTTGCCTACTTCACTATCAATTTGGTTATTATTTCCTTGGTTCTGATTTCCTGTATTGCTACCTAGTTGATATATTGTGGTACCTCCACCCCCACCTTGTTTCGTAGGTGTACCACTACTCATAATCTTATTCCAACTATCTTGGTATCCATAAGTACCAGTAGGGTCTGCATAAGCGTTATAAGCACCTGATGCTGCACCACCAATAGCACCACCAATAGCACCCCAGATATTACCAGTCTTCATACCTTCTGTAAAGCCTTTAAATCCTGATGCACCAGCCTCTGAAAGTATTCTAAATACATCAGTTTTATTTTTCTCTTTAAGTACATCATTCTGCCATTGACGGTCTTTATTGATTTGTCTAATATCATAGTTAGCTTTATCTACAGCTTGGGTGGTTTGACCAGAAGTATTAAACGCACCACCTAAAACATTAGCTCTTTGTAAATCATTAGCAAGATATTGATTAGCAAGTTGAACACTTTGACCAGATAATCTTGAAGCCATATCATTATACTGTCTTTGTAAACTATCAGTAGCATAACCACCAGAAGTAGAAGCTGTACTACCAGTACGTCCATAATTTCTAGCTATATTTTGATTAACAGCTTTTTGATAATTTCTATTGTAATCATTCCAAGTAGCTTGCATAGCTTTACCAGCTAATCTATTAGCAACATCCTCAGATGTACCACTACCAATATCAGATAGAACTTGAGAATAATCACCAAATGTTTGTTTGTTTAATTCTCTATTACGGCTTATCCAAGGGGTATCTTCAAACTCATCATATAATGGTTGATAGATAATTTTCTTTTTACTCATTCTATAAATCCTCTCTAGTTAAAGAATAAATTAATTGGTCATACCATTTAGGTTTACCGTTACGGTCTTTATATAATAAACATTGTTTTAATGTTCCTTCGTGGGTAAAAGATAAATCTTTTAATAGTTTAATTACTCCATATCCACATTGAGGAACTTGTGCGATTATCTTTTTAATATAATAATTTCTTTTAAGGTAATCTAAAAACTCTTTGCAAATTTCTCTTGATTGTTTACCCCAATACTTTCTTCTAATAGCTGTATGAATATTAGCTTTAGTTATTATATCTCCGAATGTATCTGGGTTACTATCGAATGTATAGAATGCACATATATCATCATCTTCATTATCTCTTACGACAAACATTGAACCAGCTTTAATAGCTATCTCTACGTATTCCATTACATCTTGGTACATATCATAAAACGTAAGGTCAAAGATTTTAGTTTCTTGGTCTTTATACATTCTATATATTTCTTGTATTTCCTTTTCGTATCTTGGTTCCCAAGTGATTTGATAAACTTGATACTTATTCATATTCCTCCTTTTTATAAAGAGGGGATTGGTTACCCCTCCTGTTATCTAAACGGTACTTCCTCTAATTCAACACCATCTATTTCAAAACCATATATTGCCATACCTTCATCAGCTGCATTACCATAAAATTCAATCTGCATAGTTTCAAAATATTGGTCTGGTAGAGGGAACCTCTTTGTTATTTGTCTACTAATTACCCAACTATCTTCATCCCATACTGTATCAGTAATAGTTTCACCAGAATAATTAGGCTGTATTCTATATCTCCAATAATCTTCTACTGTAATAGGTTCTCCTACTTTAGCGAATACCATTGGTTCCTTAGTATACATTGTATAAGTTTCAGCTTCCATAGCTATCGGATTGCCTATATTAGTAGGTAGATTGTTTACATTAGAGTTATACCCTACTTCTACGTTAGACCATTCGCCAACCTTTAATGTCATTTTAGTATCAGCAAATAAAGGTTCTCCGTTATTACCGACTTCCTGATAAGAATAAACATAGTTACTTATTTCATTCTCAGTACCATCAAATGTCATATTTGAGTAAGTACCTACTGTAGTCTCTATTACAAAAGAATTATTATTCTCTGTAACTGATAATATAGTAGCATCACCAGCAAGGTCTATATCTATGCCAGTATCTTCACCTACTGCTTCATAATAAGCTTCTGCGTCCCAAGGCATCCAAGTGCTCTTAAATTCATCTTTCCAGAATTGCCAACATCTATTCTGATTTCCAGAATATTCTCCAGATTTTAATATATATATAGTTTGGTAATTTACTTGAGCAGACCCATCATACAATCTACCTTCTGTATCTCTAGCCATATATACATCTTGACCAAAAGTTAAATTATCAATCCTGCCAGCTCCAGTAAAGTATTCATACTTACTTCTAACTCTTTCATCTGTTAGATATATAATACCATTAGGACCAACTACGTTAGTAGCACCTTTACTAGCATCCACCTTACCATCTGATGTTAACCAGCTACCAACTCTATAATATATCCAACCTAGTTGTTCTTGAGATTTAGATTTAGATACTTTACAAGGTAAATCTTTTTCTGGTTTATTATAGCCGTAAGGTATCCAGATAAAATTTACACCATCTGTATATCTATTCCATCTAGGAGTTGTATAACTAAATTGATAGATAGTTTTTATTTGTGGGTCAAATCTATCAGCCTTATCTATATCAGTAGTTACTTCCCAAGTATAAGGAAGTCCTACGAATGTTTCTAGCTTACTACATAACTCATCGCTAAATAAAGCTGTATTTAAAGGTACTGTATCTGCTGTAGCTACTGCTATAGTATATGGAGTATAATATTCTTCATATGTGTTAGTTACTTTAATTACTTCTCTAGTTAGATTATACTCTGGATTTAAATCTCCTTCTTGATAATCTACATCCCAAACTAAACCAATAAAAGCATCTAGATTATTAGTTACATTCCTACTTTTGAATACGTCTCTTCCATCTCTACGATTTCTGATTTTAAATTTGTTAGTAGCTTCTTCTGAAATCTTAATTCTAAATTCTTTAGTAGTCTTATTGTTTGTACTATCTCCGAAATAGAACCAAGGTGATTTCCACCAGAACTCAATAGGTTCACCATCAAATGTTAAACCAAAGAACTCTTTAAGAACTTTACCATCTTTAGTACCAATATATACTTCGTTATTAAATTCAAAAGCACAAGTTACTTCTTGAGGTACTTTACGGTGTAACCAAGACTTACTTCTTGTATCCCAACAAAAACAATCATTACTTCCTAGTCCAGTAAGTAAAGGTATATAAAA
>JAEIGA010001292.1_pt1 | contig 38920 bp, 29 predicted proteins | sample 9270691 | NCBI WGS metagenome assembly JAEIGA01 (sample SAMN17057246, study PRJNA624740) | gut metagenome | biome: biome; isolation source: fecal sample | host: Bos grunniens | place: China: Xizang | collected 2019
CAACGGCTCGGAGCTCCGCTTCGCTACGGTCCTCGCCATTATATGTCGGCCTACGCAGCGTCGCTTCGCTCCGTCGCTCCGGGCTCAATTTTCTTTTTTTACGCTACCCGGGGTTCCGCCCCTTGCGGGGCTCCACCGCCGGGCTATTTTATAGCGCCCCTCCGGGGCTCAAATTTAGGCTCGCTAACGCTCGCAATTACCCCTACAACTTCCAATTTATCGGGCTGGCAGATGAAGAGTCTCCTAAACAAAACCGCGTTTGGAAGTAGGCCTCCTAACGCGGTTTTGTTGAAATGAGATAGGTTGAAATCAGAAGCGGTATTGGTCACCGAAGCCGTAGTGCTCGGCGATGTAGTCCACGTCCTTATCGCCACGGCCGGAGCAGTTGGCGAGGATGGCGCCGGTGCCCATCTCGCGGGCTTTGCGCATGGCAAAGGCGATGGCGTGGGAGCTTTCGAGGGCAGGGATGATACCCTCGTAACGGGAGAGCTTGAAGAAGGCGTCCACAGCTTCCTCATCAGACACGGACTCATACTTGACGCGGCCGATGTCGCGCAGGTAGGCGTGCTCCGGACCGACGGAGGGGTAATCCAAGCCGCTGGCAATGGAGTAAACGGGGGCGGGCTCACCGTTTTCATCCTTGAGCATGATGCTGTTGAAGCCATGCATGATGCCCTCCTCACCGAAGCTCATGGAAGCAGCGTGGTCGCCGAGTTTCTCACCCTTGCCGAGGGGCTCGACGCCGTAAATGTCCACCGGGTCATCCAAGAAGGCGGGGAACATACCCATGGCATTGGAGCCACCGCCCACGCAGGCGCAAACGATGTCCGGCATGATGCCGGTCATCTCAATGAACTGCTCGCGGGCCTCATGACCGACTACCATCTGGAAGTCGCGCACCATCATGGGGAAGGGGTGCGGCCCCAGCACAGAGCCGATGCAGTAAATAGCCGTCTTGTAATCGCGCTGGTAGGCCTCGAAGGCGGAGTCCACCGCCTCCTTGAGTGTCTTGAGACCGTGCTTAACACACACCACATTGGCACCGAGCATCTTCATGCGCGTCACGTTGGGTGCTTGCTTGGCGATGTCGACCTCGCCCATGTGAATCTCGCACTCGAGGCCGAAGTATGCCGCAGCGGTAGCGAGTGCCACACCGTGCTGGCCGGCGCCGGTCTCCGCAATAATCTTCTTCTTGCCCATGAACTTTGCCAGCAGACCCTCACCCATGCAGTGATTGAGCTTGTGGGCGCCGGTGTGGTTGAGGTCCTCGCGCTTGAGGTAGATTTGAGCGCCTCCGTTGAGACGGGAGAGACGCTCACAGTGGTAAACGGGGGTGGGGCGGCCTTGGAACTGTTTGCGGATGCGGCGTAACTCACTGATGAATTGAGCGGAGTGGCAAATGCTGTTGTACGCCTCCGTGATTTCCTTGAAAGCCGGTTCCAGCTCAGCGGGAAGGAAGGCTCCGCCAAAACGACCGAAGTAGCCGTTTTTGTCGGGATGATGGCGAAGATAGGTTCTGAAATCCATAGCTAAAGAAAAAATTGCGCCACATACTATACCGCAAACGTCGCGCTGATACAAGGAGAAAGCGTGTCTGTTGCGTGTATGAAGACATAACTTTTTTGAAAATGCGCGTAATAGTGGCTTGAAAAATGCGGCGAATGCGGTATAATATGCGCCCGAATGATGAACAAATGCACAGTGACGGCTCTGGTGATGGCGGCGCTGCCTTCCGCCTTGGCGGAGGGAGTGGAGGCCGTGGAGCCGGTGGTGCAGGCGGAGGAAGCGCCGAAGCCGGTGGATGCGCGCTTGGTCGCAGCGCATAAGTTCATGTGCTTGTGCAACGATATGTGGTTTTTGCTTTCCGGCGTGGCGGATAGGGCGGATGCCGATGCCGCAGCACCGCGATTCCGCGAGTTGTTGGATGCCGCCATCGTAGAGGTGGATGCCATGTTTGAGCCGGCAGAGGATTCCGCCGACATCTATGAGTCCATGGAGGACGGGGTAGCGGAATCATTGGATGACTTGAATGCTGAGTTTCAGAGTCTTTGCACGAACCGCTGCTTCGGGTCTGAAGCGTTGATAGCAGAGTTTCGCTACGCTGCGGAGGCGGGAATGTTTTCCGAGGAATATATAGCGAGCTTGGCACCACCGCTTCCCTTGCTGACGGAAGCGGAAGCGAAGACGGAGTTGATGCGCTACAAACGCTTGGTAGAGCCGGATCGCGCCGTGCTGGATACCTTGAGAGCCGTGCAGGATTCACGAACGGCCGGGGAGGCCGCCGTGCAGCTTTCACAGCTTTCCGAGCGCTTGCGAGCCTTGGCACCGCAACAAAATGTGGCCAATCGACAGTTTGCACCGGATAGCGGGGCAACGGTGAGAGAGGTGTACGCCCCCATCGAGCCTTTGCTGTGGGAGATTCGCACGGAGATTGTGCGCATAGCCTCCCTACCGGAGTATGATGAGGAGACGTTTGACTCTTTTTCCAGTGCGCTGGAGGATGTGTACCGCAGTTTGGGGGATGCGCATGGCCTCTGGTTCAGTGATGTGTTCGATGCCTCATTCCTGATAGACTTGGATGACGCGCTGCGGGAGGCCTCAATGATTTCAAAATAAACGACAACCATAGACAAACATGCCCATTTCCGATTATCTGGTGACGATAGGTCTGGAGGTACACTGCCAAATTAAGACAAATACGAAGATGTTTTGCTCTTGCAAAGCAGGGTTCGGCTATGAGCCGAACACGAATGTGTGCCCTACCTGTTTAGGTATGCCCGGCGCGCTGCCCGTGCTGAATGAGTACGCCATTGAGCGTACCGTGTTGACCGGGTTGATGCTGGGGTGCTCCACCCCGCCTGTGTCTAAGTGGGACCGTAAAAATTACTTCTATGCGGATATGCCCAAGAATTACCAGACCAGCCAGCTGGACTTGCCGCTGTGCATCGGTGGTGAAGTACCGCTGTATTCATGGGCATTCCCGCCGGATTGCAAAGTGAAGGCGGAGGGCGCCGTGGTGCGTACCGTGAAGCTGGACCACATTCATTTGGAGGAAGACGCAGCGAAGCTGACGCACTATGGCTCATACTCCCTCGTGGACTACAACCGCGGTGGCACACCGTTGATGGAGATAGTGTCCGCCCCGGATTTGACCTCACCGGATGAGACCTATGCCTACCTGAAGAGCTTGCAGCAGATTCTCATCTGCGGCGGTATATCCGATGCGGATATGGAGAAAGGGCAAATGCGTTGTGACGTGAACGTCTCCCTGCGTCCCAAGGGGCAGAAGGAGCTCGGCGCCAAGATTGAGATGAAGAACATCAACTCCATGTCCGCCGCTCGCCGTGCACTTATTTATGAAATTGCCCGCCAAGCGGAGGAGCTTGACATGGGCATTGCTCAGGTGCAGTCCACCCGCCGTTGGGATGATGATTTGGGGGAGAGCATCGTGATGCGCACGAAAGAAAATGCGCATGACTACCGCTACCACACTTGCCCTGATTTGGTGCCCGTGCACACGGCTGCTTACGTGGAGAAGATGCAGGCAGAGCTGCCGGAGCTGCCGGATGCCCGCCAGAAGCGCCTGATGGAGCAGTACGGCCTGCCGGTGGCGGATGCCAACGCGCTGGTGGCAGATGCGCAGCTTTGCGCGTACTTTGAGACTGCGGCCGCTGCCTCCAAAGCACCGCGCAAGGTGGCAAACTGGCTCATCAACATCTTGCCCCCCGTATTGGCTGAAAAGGAGATGGAGATTGAGGATTGCCCCGTGCAGCCCGCCACGCTTGCCGGCCTGGTGGATGTGGTAGAGGAGGGCATTTGCTCCACGAACCAAGCCAAGGATGTGCTGGCTGTATTGTGGGAGAAGCCTGAGATGGACGCCGCTGCAGCTGCTGCTTCACTCGGCTTCAAAAAGGCGGACAGCGGTGCGTTGGAAGCTGCCGTGGAGGCAGTGCTGGCTGAGAACCCGGATATGGTAGCCATCGTTAAGGGCGGGAACATGAAGCTCATTAACGCGCTGACCGGCAAGGTGATGAAAGCCAGTAATCCGAAGCCTAACCCGAAGCTGGTAACAGAGATAATTCTAGCCAAACTGGGGCTGTAAGAGCTGCCCATGTTCTTATTATTTGACTGCAATAATTTCTTTGCGAGCTGTGAGCAAGTGTTCCGCCCGGATTGGCGGCGCAGGCCTCTCGTAGTGTTGTCGAATAATGACGGCTGCGTCATCTCGCGCAGCGCTGAGGCTAAAGCCATGGGAATTGCCATGGGGGAGCCGTATTTCAAGTGCAAGGAGCGCTTGGCTGCGGCCTCCGCCGTGGTGTGCAGTGCTAATTTTGCCCTGTACAGCGACTTGTCGGACCGCGTGATGCGTGTGCTGGAGGAGTTTTTGCCTGACATGCAGCAGTACAGCATAGATGAGGCTTTTTCAGAGGTCGCGGAAGGTGAGTGGGAGCCTTTTTGCCGAGCCTTGCGCAAAAAAATCCGTCGCTGGACGGGTATTACCGTCAGTGTGGGCATAGCCCCGACGCGCACGCTGTGCAAACTGGCGAATGAAACGGCAAAACACCACCCGGAGATGCTGGGCGTGTGTGATGCGAGTTCCCCGGCCATGCGTGAGGAGCTGCTGCGCAGCACCCCGGTGGATGATGTGTGGGGCGTGGGCCGTAAATTGGGGCCGCGCATGCATGCCGCCGGCATTCATACGGCGGCGGGCTTGTCTACAGCAAGTCTGACACGCCTGCGCAAGCTGTTCGGCGTGCATGGAGAGCGCCTCAGCTTAGAGTTGCAGGGTATACCGTGTGTGGATGCCGAGCCCGTCGGAACTCGCACGCAGGTGATGGTGTCGCGTTCGCTGCGCGAGGGGGTGACCGAGTTCGCCGTGTTGCGCGAAACCCTCTGCCGCTTCGTGGAAAAAGCAGGCCGCATTTTGCGGGCAGAGGGCTTAATGGCAGCCTCTCTGTTCGTGGTATTGCGTACCTCCCACTTCAAGGATACTACGCAAATGTATGCAGCCCACCAAGGCGCGCGCCTGCCGACATACAGTGATGACACGCGGGTATTCACCCGTTACGCAACGGCACTGCTGGAGCCCCTGTACCGCCCCGGTTTTGAGTACAAAAAAATCGGTGTCTTGCTGGCGGATTTGAGTGATGCTGCGGCGGTGCACCCTACGTTCGAACACCCGAACATCGGCCCGGATAAGTTGATGAAAGTGATTGATACACTGCAAAAAAGCGGGCATAACATCCACTTTGCGAACCAAGGGGAACAAACTCCGTGGCACAAGGAGTTCTTATCCCCTTGTTACACCACCAGTTGGGCGGATTTGCCGGAAGCTCACTGAGCACGCCGGCGCTCTGCGCGTGTGCTGAGGCGCTCCACGATGACCGGAGAGGCGCACAGCAGCGCCAGCAGGGCGCAGAGAATAACCGCCCAATCACCCATCAGCGCATAGACGGTGAATCCGCCGTTGCGATCCACCGGCAGCACGGCGTAGCTATACCCCGCGAGGTGCGGGGTGCCGTCCTCGTTGAGCAGGGCATCAATGACGGCTCCGTTGGGGGCAATGGCGCAGGTTACACCTTTATTCGCCGCGCGAACCATGCATCGGCGCAACTCAATACAACGGAACGCTGCATTGCGTGCCTGCTGTGCACCGCAGGCGGAGTCACGGAACCAAGCGTCATTGCTGACGTTGACGATAACCTGCGGCCCTTGGCGCACGAACTTGGTGAGCTTGTCGCCCACGGTATCCTCATAGCACACGGCGGGGATGACCCCCACTGTTTCATCCGTACCCGGTACGGGCATGGGAATCGGCTCGCTGCCGGTGCCACGGTGTATGCCGTCGCTCACTTGCGTGCCGGTAATTTCCGTGTAGATGCTCCTGAGCCACTCACAGGAATCCGCGTAAGGGATGTATTCACCGAACGGCATGAGGTGCTGCTTGGATGCCGTGCGAATGCTCTCGAACCCGCCCGGAATGAAGGCCATGCTGTTGAGCATGCCACGGCCTGCATCACGGGAAACGGAGCTCCCACTGAAGCGGCGTTCATCCACACCGGTAATCAGCACGAATGGACTGTAGGTTTGCCGGCGCAGTGCGGGCAGACTTTCGTTGAACAGTTTATCCGTATCCTCAGAGTTCAGGTAGCCGTTGATGTTGAAGTGAGAGTCGTCCTCTATGTTGCGCCACAAATCCACCCCCAGAGCGCTCTCCGGCCATATGACCCATGCCGGCTTGGCCAGGGTGAAGGCGAGGCCGTGTTTGTTGTCTAACGCTTGTTGCATTTGCTCACGGAGCACCTGCTCGAAGGCGGATTGCGTGGCGCTCAGGTAGCGCTCATTCTGCACATTGGTGAGCATCGTGGGGCGTTTGCGGCGTATGCTCATGCGCTCCACTTGGTCTTGGTTGATTTGCACGGCAAGCACCGGAAGTTGCAGGGTGCTTTCGCGCTGCATCATGGCTGCCGGGGCATAGGCCTTTGCTAAGAACATGCCCCCGACAAACATCATGAACAATAAGACCATGCTGCCGTAAAAATCCCAAGTGCGGCAGAAGCCGGATGCCCCCCTGAAGTACAGGTATGCGCGGCGTCCTGCCCCCCAGAGAATAATGTTAATGAACGCCGGTACAAATGATAACGCTGCCGTGCCGACAAACTCCGCCCACTGTACCAGAGAGAGCCCGTGGTACATGCCCATGCCGAGGCTGTTCCAACTGAAGCCGAGCGTGCCGTGGGCTCGCACCCACTCCAAGCACACCCACAAGGCCGCACCACCTACGGCCACGCGCAAGGTGCTGAACAAATCCGCCGTAGCCCAACTCTTCCACGCACTTTTTTTGCCGTAGCGCGCAATATCCTTTTGCTCAGGGCTTCGTGATAATTGCGGCCGCAGCCAAGTAGCCATGATACCCGCCCAGATGCCCGGTAAGCACGAGTAGAGCGCCATCAGGGGAACAAAGGCAATATTCGTGAACACGGCACACGGAATGTCAAATACGTATCCTACCTCGTGAATCCATGAAAAACTGACACAATACCACCCCATGCCGAACATCCACCCCATGCGGAAACCTCGCCAAAACCGTGCCGGCCCCACCCAAAGAATCGTCAGTATGGGCAGCAAGCCCACCCATACCAAGAACCCGATGTCATACGGCACAAAGGCCATTGCCATGAGCGCGCCGGCGGCAAGTGCCGGCAACCACATCATGTTGTAAAAGGGGCCGTTTTCTTGTTTTGTGCTTGTGGTAGGAGCAGGGGATGACTGAGGAGGGACGTTGTTGGTACTCATTACTGGTGAATGGTTTTCTTGGGAATCGTGGCAAAGCCGAGCGGCGAAAGCGTGCGATTCTGCGCGCCGCTGACTTGCGGGCTGTGGCTTACGTGCACCTGCCAGTGGGGTTCGTCTTCATTGAGGCAGTGCAGGATAAATTGGTGCGGGTCCGTGTAGCCGGGGTAGCCGTTGACGGTTGCTTTTTTACCTTCTGTGCGGCAAAAGGGGTCACTTTCCGCCACGAACTGTCCGTTGCGGTAGGGCAAGGCAACAGGCTTGCCGATGGTGTGTCCGCCCGGTGCCCTGAAATGCACGAAAACGGTGCCGCTGCCCGTGCAGTTACCGAGCGTCAGCTCAATGAAAGGATAATCCGAGATGTCTCGGTCCTTCATCCACTTGTTATCCGTGGGGGCACGCCAGCCTCGTGTCACTTCCACTATTTCCAAACCTTCACCACGCCATGGCAATCCGGTAGCGCGCTCACCCCATTCATCAGTTTGCGTATGGCGGTGAGGATACAGAAACGCCCCCGCAACCGCTACCATGACCATCAGAAAAAGACCACTGCAAAGTATATTCCACACCCCAAAACGCTTGATTGCGCCGCAAACTTTTTGTTTTATTCCTTGTTTTTCTTCTTTTTCCTCGTGCATGCCCCTATTTTGTACCGAAAAATGAACACTTGCAATAAAAAAAGATTGCATTCTGTGAAAAAATGGTAAAAATAGTGCAGGGCAACTGAAAATCACCCCTTACACACATTATGGCCGAAATCGACGAAAAGAACCAGAATAACGTTCCCGGTAAGTTCTATGTAGACACCAACTGCATTGCTTGCGGTCTCTGCATTGCTAACGCTCCCGACTATTTCCAGGAAGATGAGGATGGCAATTCCATCGTGTACAAGCAGCCCGACACCGATGAGGGTGTAGAGGCTTGTGAGTCCGCTATGGCTGATTGCCCCGTCAGCGCCATCGGCGATGACGGTGAGTAAAGCTCCTCTGCTTTCCTTACTCTCGAAATTTAACTCAGGGCCGGCTCCGGTGCCACGTGCACCGGGTCGGCTCTTGCCACGCTGCATGGCTGCACCCGGTAAAAAGAAGCGTCGCCGCGGGCCGATTGAGCCCGTGCTGACCGATACGCCCATCGAGGCAACGGAGTATTCCTCTGTTGCGCGCTATTGCGAGATGACGGCGGAGGATGGCTCACGGCGCTTAGCCCGCCACCAATCCCGAGGCGAGCGTGAAAACAGCCAAGCCTTCTCGGACTTCTTCGGTATTTTGCCGGAACTGGCGGCAGATGCCAATGTGCGCAGCATGGAAGCTATTTTAGCTTCGCTGGTGGAGAAGATGGACATCTCCGTAGCGGAGCATGCTCCTGAGGTGCTGGCGGATGCTTGGCGAAAGGCAGCCGGTGAGTTTTTGGCATCTCGAGCGGAGCTCATTTCCATCGCGAAGCGGCAAGCCCGCATTCGTACCGCACACCCGGCTGTGCGCTATGAGCTTGCGCAACGTAAAAATCAAATTATACGCATTTTGAACTCCGTATTGGGGGCGGATACCGTGAAAACCGTCCAGATTATTCATGGGTGATGTGGCTGCGTGTGTGCCCCACCACCGCAGCATAGTGCTGCTCGTAAAAACAAGACATATTTTTAACTTGCCAGATTTCATCATTGCAGCTAAAATATAAGTCAACGGAACGAACGATATTCCCGGACATGAACGTAAAACAGCTTTTAATGATGATGGTGGCAGCAGGTGTTGCGCTGGCTCCTGCTGCGGATGCCGCTCCCAAAAAGAGAAAATCCGGCAAAAAAACAGGGAAAGTAAGCGCCAAGGTGACCCCGGCAACCCATGCCAAAGACCACGGGCCCTCCGCCCCTGAACATCATGAGGCTGAGTATAAGCGCTTCTTTGAGGCTCTCGAAAAGCAGCGCCTGGAGAACAGCTACGATACCTGTCCGGCGCTCACGATTGCCTTGCTTGCTACGGGCGATGAGTTTTGCGTTGAATCCTGGATGCAGCGAGCAGCTGATGAAGGGAATGCTGTGGCTATTTACTTCATGGCCAGCAAGAATTTGTTCCATATTCCGCAAAGCAAGTACCAAGCCCCGGAAATCAAGGCTTCCGTCGCTTTGTTGAAAAAAGCCGTGGATATGAAGTACACCCCGGCTATGGTGGATTACAGTGCTTTTCAGCGTCAGGGAATCGGTGTTTTCAAAAACAGGGAGGCTGCAGACCGTACATTGATGGATGCCTGCCGCTCCGGTAGCTTTGAGACGCGCTTCTCTTGGTTGTTGCAGACCGGTCGTTTGGAGACATTTGCTGACATGCAACGCGCGGAGGTGAAGTCTGAGATTGCACGTGGTAACCACCACATCCTTTACTATATGAGCAGCAAGGCGCCTGACACGCAGACGTCGATTTCTCTGCTGTCACAGGCTGCGCGCAAGGGGAATAACCGCGCCATGTTTGAGCTGTCCGTCCGTTTGTCCGCGACGGATGCGAAAGCAAGCTATCAATTTTTGCGTTTGGCCGTGCAGTATCACAACCCGGATGCCATGCACCAAATGGCTCTACTCTTGATGAACCCGCCGGAGGCTGTGTCCAAGGAGATTAAGCTGAAGAAGAATGAAGCATCTGCCATCACCTTCCTGAAAGTTGCCGCCATGCTGGGTGACCCCGCTAGCCGTGCCCGCTTGTCTCACTACTATTACCACGGCACGCACGGTTTGCCGAAGGACTTGCAAAAAGCGTACAGACATGTGGCCATTGCCTCCGTGGTGCGCCCGGATTTGGCGCTGAGTGCCGCGCAGGGCTTTATGCTGATGGCCGGCATCGGTGTGGAGAAGAATGCCGCTCGTGGTATCCCCATGTTGCAGTTCTCCTTGGAGCGCAAATATGTTTATGCCCGAGCCTTGCTGGCTTATGCTTTCTACCGCGGCTATGGCGTGGAGATGAACGGCAAGGAAACCGTTAAGATGCTGGAGACCATGGCTTTGCTGAATAATTTCCCCATGGCTTTTGTGTATCTTGCGCTCGTTTATGATGAGGGTGGAGCAGGCATCGAGAAGGACCCCAAGAAGGTGGAGTACTACATGAAGCATGCTGAATTGAGCTTGCCCGGCCTGGCTCGCCAAGTCTTTGAGGATCATAAAAAGAACTTCGGTGGGTGGCACTTGGCTCCCCTCGGGTTTGACGAAAGATAAAATTTCCCGACTTTTAACTAAGCACAATATGTGGAAGCGCGTTGAAAATTACGCATCCATATATTGTGCTTAGTTTTGCCTAAATCTGGGGAAAATAAGGGGTGTTTGCAAAAAAAAAGCTTGCCAAGCGAACTATTTTGTGCTAAGGTAAGTTTGTCGCACGCTTAAATCTGCGTCATCTGCCTGTTAATGACAGACAAAATTCACCGCCAAAAATGATGAAAACAGCAAAAACACTTTTTAAGAGCATCGTAATGCTGCTTGCAGCGGCTACGTTCTGCGCCCCGGGTGCAGAGGCCGCTTCGCGGAGTGTCAGTTCGGGCTTCATCATGCCCGCTGCACCGTCCCCTTCAGCCAGGCCCAATCCTAAGTTGCCCAAACTCAGCCGAGACAAGCATGGCATGCCGTTCTACCACCCCTCTCAGCGTAATCGCGTCGTTCGCACGACAGCATATACGCATTCTGAGAGCGACCACGTAGCCTATGGTCCCCGTAACGCTATCGGGACTTCCCTGAAGTACACGGATCAGGTGCGCAGCGCTGCTGCGGATTGGTCCGTATACCCGCTCGGTACGCGTTTCAAGATTAAGGGGCAGCCCTACATTTACGTGATTGACGACTATGGTAGCGCGCTGGTGGATACCGGCACCATCGACATCTACCAGCCCACCCGAGAGCTGATGCACAAGTGGGGGCGCCGTGTGGTGGAAATTCAGATTATTCAGTGGGGCTCTGCTGAGCTGAGTATGCAAAAGCTGGCAGATCGCCGTGGCTACGCTCACTGCCGCAAGATGTATGCTTCTCTGGAGCAGCAGCAACAGCACCGCAGAACGGCTCGCCGCCGCTGATAACAGCTTACCGCTTTTTTTTTCAAAAAAACACCTGTCTGCATTCAGTTGCCGGCAGGTGTTTTTTTGCTTCATGACAAAGGTGTAGGGTGGGGTGGTAGGAGCGCTCTGCCTGGCGGTACGTCTGAATAAATTGTGCCATCATTTAATATAGGCTTGAGTGATGCAGGAAAATGCAGTATACTTTCCGCACGCGCATGATTGGAGATACGCTACAGTTAGGTCTGGCCGGCCTTGGAACCGTGGGGTCCGGGGTGTATGAGACTCTGTGCCGCAACTACAAGTTGTTGGAGGCCAGAGCGCAGATATCGTTTGCCGTGAAGAAAGTTGCCGTTGGTAACATTCACCGTGAGCGTGAATTGAAGATAGACCCTGCCATACTGACGTCTGATTGGAACGACTTGGTGAATGACCCGGAAATTGATATCATCATCGAGCTTATCGGCGGAACGAATGAGGCTTACAAGTTGATAAAGGCTGCGCTTCAGGCCGGTAAGCCTGTTGTAACCGGAAATAAGGCCGTGCTGGCAGAGTTCGGCAGTGAGCTTTTCCAATTATCCACGGAGAAGGGAACGCCCTTGTACTTCGAGGCCTCGTGCGGTGGCGGTATTCCCATCGTTCAGAGTTTACAAAACTCTTTGATATGTAACAAGGTGGAATCTATTGCCGGTATCATTAACGGTACGAGCAATTACATCTTGACCAGCATGAAGGATAAGGGGATGCCCTTCCGTGAGGCTTTGGAACAAGCTCAGGCTCTCGGCTTTGCTGAGGCTGACCCCTCATTCGATATCAACGGGTGGGATGCCGCTCATAAAGCCCTGATTTTGGCGATGCTGGCATACGGCACCCCGTTGAATCCCGACAAGATTGCCGTGTATGGAATCGAACGTGTGGAGAGTGTGGATTTCAAGCTTGCCGACCGTCTCGGTTATACCATCAAGCTGTTGGTTGTCATCAAACACCACGAGTCTCAGAATGCGCTCGAGCTTCGCGTGCAGCCCAGTTTTGTTCCCAAAGAGCATCTGCTTGCCAAGGTGGATGGTGTCTTTAACGCCATTGCGGTGAAGGGGGATATCGTGGGCGAATCCATTTTCTACGGCCGTGGTGCAGGCAAGAACCCCACTGCGAGCGCCGTCATCGGTGACATTGTGCTTGCCATGCGTGAGTGCCGCCTCTCCGGGTATCATACCGGATTCCAACCCTACACAAAGGAGTTGAGCGTCATGTCCATGAATGAGACGGTCACGCCGTATTACGTGCGCTTCCGCGTGAAGGACCGTCCGGGTGTCATTGCCGCCATTGCAGCCATGTTTGCCAAGTATGATGTGGACATCTCCGCAACGACCTCGACGAATGAATCCGTGGATAGCGACGGCGTGCGCTGGAATCACCTGGTGTTCATGGTACATGCATGTAAGTGGGTACGCTTGAAGTACGTGCTGCGCGAGCTTGCGGGCAATGAGAATATAGACCGTCACCCCGTGGTGTTCCGAATCGAAACTTTTAACGACTAAAATTATGGCACTGATAGTACAGAAATATGGTGGCTCTTCCGTGGGCACAATTGACCGCATTCGCAATGTTGCACGTCGGTTGATTGAGACCAAACAGGCCGGTAATCAGGTTGTAGCCGTTATCTCCGCCATGAGTGGGGTGACTGATAAACTGATTGCTTTGGCTCATGAGGTAATGGATTCTCCGCCTGAGCGCGAGCTTGATATGCTCTTGGCTACGGGTGAGCAGCAGTCTATTGCCTTGCTGTGCATGGCCATTACCGATATGGGCTACAAAGCCCGCAGCTTCACCGGTGCTCAAGCCGGTGTGTGCACTTATGGCAGCCATACGCGTGGCCGAATTGACAGCATTCAGCCTGAGAAGGTGCTGGCTGCGTTGGAGGAGGATTGCATCGTTGTGTGCGCCGGCTTCCAGGGCGTGACGAAAGACGGCACCATTCACACGCTCGGGCGCGGTGGTTCCGACTTGTCCGCCATTGCAATGGCGGCTGCCGTGAAGGCTGACCTTTGCCAGATTTACACAGATGTGGACGGCGTTTACACCTGTGATCCGCGTGTGGTGAAAGACGCACGCAAGATTCCTGTTCTCTCGTATGAGGAGATGCTGGAGATGGCCTCCAGCGGTTCCAAAGTAATGCAGGCCCGCTCCGTCGAGTTCGCGAAGAAGTTCGGCGTTGTGTTTGAAGTCCGTAATTCCATGAATTCTAACCCCGGTACCATTGTGCAAGAAGAAAATTCCGCTATGGAGTCGCTCGTAGTTCGCGGCGTCTCAATCGAACGTAACCAGGCTCGTGTAACCGTTTCCGGTATTACCGCTCCCGTAGCCTACACCGCCCTCATTCTTTCCGCCCTCGCAAAGGCTGAAATCAATGTTGATATGATTGTTGCCAACACTGCTCACGATGGGCAGGCTCGCCAGTCTTTCACCATGAATATGAGTGATTTGGGCGCTGCTCAGGCTGCGCTGAAGGCTTTGCTCCCGCAGCTGGGCGCTACGGCTCGCCTCGAAACGGAGGCCGGTTTGGCCAAACTCTCCGTAGTGGGTGTGGGCATGCGCTCTAATCCGGGTGTTGCCGCAACGGTGTTCCAGACGCTTGCGGATGCCGGCATTCAGACCGGTATGATTGCGACCTCCGAGATTCGCATTACCACCACGGTGGAAGCCGCTGATATTGAGATGGCTGCCCGCGTGGTGCATGCTGCCTTCAAGCTGGATCAGGTATCTGCCTGAGCTCCTGCTCACTAATTCTGACTCATTCGTACATGCCGTCATCTCCGGACCAGCATGCGCCCCAGCGTGAGCGCAACGATGACCAGATGGAGTTCAAACCCGTAGTCAAATATGCGGCTATCGGTTTGGCTGTTGCTGCCTTGTTAGGTGTTGAGTATGCTACGTACCGCGTCGGTTTTTCCAACGGGTACGTAGAGGGTGTAAACTCCGGTGAAGTATCTGAGACCGTTAATGTCATCGCCGTAGATAATCTGCGCCATTTCATGCAGATATCCACTGCGGATGAGGCCTCGTTGCTGGAGACCGTGCGCAATCGCGAGACGACGCTGGCATGGATAACCGAGCCTTCCGTACGCCAGGAGGCGGAATGGACTTTGGCTCAGGCGCTTATCACGCGAGGGCTGACTATAGAGGCGCACCCGATGTTGCAGCAGTTGTTACCTGCGGAGCAGCAATGCACGGATGTGTGGTTGCGCCGCTCGCTGCTTGCTGCGCGAGCTTTGGTGGAAGAAAAGCATTATGCGGAGGCGGAGTATTATTACCGATACGCAGAGGCATACTACACCGCGCAGAAGAACAACGATGCTCTGGTTTCACTGATAGCGGAACGTTTGGCCTATTTGCCGACCTTTGTGAAAGATGATACGGAGTTGCACAAAGCCCTTACGAGCTATGCGAAGCAAGCTGCTCAACTCGGCCCCAAGGGCAAAGAGTTGTACGCCTCGCTTCTCTCTTGGAAGGGGCGCTTGTACCGCGAAAAGGGCACTCCGGAAGCCCTGCAGAAAGCGAACAAGTGCTTTGAGCTCGCCCTGCGTGAGATGGATACCACCCGCGTACCCGAGCTGGCCGGTGCCTCTGTCTGTGTTGCCGCCTTACTCATTGACAAGGGTGAGACGGAGCGAGCTGCCGAATTGCTGCGCGACGCTTTAACCCGCTTGGGAGATAACCCGTCCGGCGCTCCGTATATGCTGCAGGCGTTACGTGATTTGGCTCGCATCGAGCAAGATAAGGGCAATGTAGATGCGGCCCTTGCTTTGCTGTATCGTGCGGAGGGCGTAGCGCTCACGCATGAATCCCCGCAAAGCGCCTTCTGGAATTGTCTGTATGACCAGCGTGCGTGGTTGAATCTGCTCAAGGGAAATCCCGCAGGTGCGCTCATTGATTTTGAAAACGCCCTCAGTCGTTCCGGCGAGTTGCCCATTTTGCGCGCCCAGCCTTTGGAGGGTGCAGCGCGTAGTTGCATCGCGACCGGTGAAATCGACAAGGCTGCCACGTACTTGACCGAGTGTGTGGAAATCCGCAAAACACACTTTGCCAATGACCCTGAGTCCTTGGGGCGCGCGGCATTGTTGCTTGGGCAGGTGCATGATATGCGTGGTGAAGTTCAAGAGGCTGTCAGCATGTATGGCTTGGCTGCAGACTTGTTGCCTGCTGAAGAGAATGAAGCCGGCGAAGACCGCGTAACAGCTTTGTTTGCCAAGGCTTATGCTCTGGCTCAGTTGCGCAAATGGACGGAGTCAGCAACGGTTTGGAATGATTTGCAGCACATGCTGCCCAAGGATTCCAAGCGCCGTCGCGAGGTCGCGGACCAGCTGGAGGCCTGCAAGCTCAAAGGTGCCGTTTTGCCGGATGAGGTAGATGCCGAGGAGTCTACCGATGACCAATCTTGATTTAATTTTTACTCACACCCTTAAATTTCCACCATGTACCGCCGATACAAACCGAAGAAAAAGAACACCAGTCACGCACTGCCCATCACTGCTGTATTGTTTACTGTAGCAGCTCTCCTCATTTGGGGCTTTTTTTCCAAATGGGATGACATGGTGCGCTATGTGAAGGGTGATACGATTGTTGTTAAGGACAATACGGAGGCAAATAAGAACCTGGAAGCGCTCTTGGCTGATCTCTCCGGTGACCGTCCGCGCCTCATTAAATTGGCAGAAGATCGCAACAAACGCTTGGGGTGGATTAGTAGTGATGAAACCCGCCGCCGCTTTTTGTGGGTGCTGGTAAGTCGCTTGGTGGATGAAGGGGAGTGGCAGACCGCCAAGCCCATTGTCCCTGAGGTAGAAGCCATCGCCCCGGTGGAGGGCTTGGACCGCATCGCTGCTCTCGCCAAGGAGAAGAAAGATTTTGATTTCCAACTCAAACTCGACAAACAGCTGCAAAACCGTTTGGTGAATGAACCGGCGGAAACGACTCCGCTCCTGCTCAGCTCCATCCGCCGCTATGTGGATACTTGTGAGCAGATGGATAAAAAGAACGAGGCTTACCAAGCCATGGACATGCTTAAGCGCAGTCAGGTGAATGCTCGTTTGAAGGCAAACCCTGACCAAGCTGTGGAGGCCGCTGCTCTCAAATTGCGCTGTGCTGAGGTGTCCGGCGCATTGCAGGCGGAGTGGGATGAGGTGCGCAACCTTTTGGAGGGTGCCGGTTGGCCGTCTTGCCCTGCTACAGGTAAACTGCTGCTCAATGAGGCAGCCCAGAGCCTGAAAAATGCCAACCGCACCAAGCAAGAGTTGCAGGCTATTCAGGCAAACTTGCTCAAGGCGCTTGACTCCATGCTCAAATACCCGGATACGGATCGCCGTTTGCCGGAGTGCTACACCATGCTGGGTGATGTGTGTTACCGTTTGGGCCAACATGAAGCATGCGTGCAGTACATCACTCTTTCCGACGCTTTTGCCCGTGGTTACGGTGTGCGCGATGAGGCGCTCAAAGCCATGGAAATGAAACACCGCCGCATGCGCGCCCGCGCCAATGAGGCCCGCGGTGCCATTGCTGAAGCCATGGTGGACTACCGTTATCTCTTGGATAATGAGAAAGACCAGGCAGAGGTGTTCAAGTGCCTTTCTTTCTTGGCTACCCATGCTCAGGGTGAGGAAAAAATCCTTTTGCTGAAGCGCTGCTGGGATATGCTCAAGCAGAATGAGGCTCTCGCTAAGTCCAGCCAGTGGAGCTTCGCGCAGATTGCTAAGGAAATCGCCGATTTCTATGTTGCACAGAAGAGCTATGCGGAGGCCATCAGCTGGGTGAAGGAATCCGTACACATCGTGGAGGAGTCCAACCCGGATTTGACGGATGGTAAAGCCTTGCGCGCTCGCCTTAACCTTGCCCTTATCGAGCGTAAGACGGAGCGTAATGATGGCCATGCGGTAGAGCGTCTCAAGCTGGTGGTGCGTGCCATTGAGCAGATGGACGAAGAGAGCCGCGCCAAGCTTGATGCTGCCGATGCCAAGCTTTATGCGGATGCCGTGCGTGAGTTCGCCCGTACTTACCTTGTCATGGGTGGTAAGTATAATGAGAAGATTGCCCGCTCTGTCATTCGCAAGATTAAAGAGCCGCTTCCCACTAAAATTCGCTGATACGGCTCATGTCCTCTCTCCATAAAAAGAGCCTGATAGCAACGGCAGCCATCTTCTGCTGCCGTTTCACCGGCTTGCTGCGCGAGGTCGTTTATACGGGCTTGTTCGGTGCCACCGCTGCGTTGGATGCCTTCTTGACTGCATTCCGCGTCCCCAATATGCTGCGCGATATGTTCGCGGAGGGCGCTCTTTCCCAAAGCTTCACGAGTGTAATGAGCAAAGAGGAAGAGGCCAAGGGACCGGATGCCGCTTGGAATCTTGCTCATCAAGTGGTGTCGCAGCTCATTTCGCTGATGCTCATTATCATCGGTTTGGGGGTGTTGCTTTCCGGCGTGTTTATGCAAGCGCTTTATCCCGAGCGCGCCGTGCTCGATATTTCCGTACCTGCCGGGGTAGTGGCGCCGGCCGAGCCGGTTGTTACGGCGGTATATAAAGGCAGCACGGTGGATGCAGATGGGCGTCTGCATGCCTCTTTCGAGGCTTCTGCTCCATTGTCTGCCGGTGATGAGCCCTTGTTGCTGCGTGCATCACGCGTGAATAAGATGACCCCGGGGCAGGAGCTCGTCATTGCCACCGGTGAAACAGCTCCGCCACACGCCATTCGTGCAGAAACGCAGAGCTTTATGGGGATGGCGGCGGATTTATGCCGCATCATGTGGCCTTTTATCATGCTGGCTTCACTTTCCGCTCTCAGCATGGGGGCGTTGAATGTGTTCGGCATCTTCGGCTTGCCGAATTTGGCAAGTGCTGCTTTCAATCTGACAACGGTAATAGCCGGTTGTGCCATAGGGTGGATGATTGACCCGAGTTTCGGACCGACCGCGCTGTATGGTTTTGCCATTGCAGTTGTTTTGGGTGGTGTGGCGCAGGTGTTGGTGCAGCTGCCGGCATTGCGCCGCAAGGGCTATCGCCCGCAGTGGAAGCTCGGGCTCGCGCTGAAGGCCGGAAAGCTCATCTTCCAAGATTCCTCCGTTCGCCGCGTGTGGATGCTGATGATTCCCGGCGTGATTGCTGCCGGTATCACTCAGACAAACATCTTCATCAACACCTCCTTCGCGTTGTATCTGCCCGGGGGCTCCGTGACGGCGCTTTCCTCAGCCTTCCACCTTTGGCAGTTGCCGGTAGCCCTGTTCGGTGTTGCCGTGGGTATGGTGGTGTTGCCCTCAGTTTCCCGCATGTCTCTGCACAAGGGCAATGATGAAATTCCGCAGCACTTGGCAAAGGCAACGCGATTTGTTGCGTTCTTCGCTGTTCCCTCCGCCGTCATTCTCGGCCTGTGGGGGCAGGAGATTGTGAGCATTTTCTTCCAACGCGGGCGTTTTGATGCCACGGCCTCCGCCCTTACCGGGCAGGTGTTGGCTGCCTACAGCCTCGGTTTGCTCGGTTATGCGGGCATGAAGGTGCTGCAACCCGTGTTCCTTGCTTTGGAGAAACCTTGGGCCCCCGCAGGACTGGCGCTTTTTGCCGCAGTCATTTCCCTGAGCCTGAACTACTGCTTTGTGCATGTGTTTGACTTGGGTGTTACTTGGTTGGCTCTCACCACTTCGCTGGTAACGACGCTTAATTTCTTCTTTTACTTCCTCTACTTACGCCATTTGCTGGGAAGCATGGCGGGCAGGGTGCTTGTGCCCGGTTTGCTGCGTATTCTCGGTGCCGGTATGGTGTTGGGCGTTCTGTGCTGGCAGACTCGCGAGATTTTCTTCACCGGATTCTTGGAGTGGGGCTTCTTTGCCCGCCTCGGGGCTTTGGCACTTGCCGGTTTAATTGTGGGCGGAATATACTTGGCCGCTTGCTTCCTGTTCCGCGTGCCGGAGTTGGAGGCATTTGCACGCCGTTTCCTCACGCGCAGAAAGTAAGTCACATTACACGCTAATATGCGCTTGCCTCGGCGCTGCAGTTATGCTATAATGCAGCCCGTCAGGCGTTCAGACATTATTTTATGGAAACAAATCTTCGCATTGTCATTGGTTCAGACCACAAAGGCGTGGACCTGAAGGAGGCAGCCGTGGAGCTACTCACGAGTTGGGGCTATACGGTAGAGGACGTAGGCCCGTTCACCAGAGAGTCTTGTGACTATTCTGATTACGCGAATGCCGTGTGCAAGCGCGTGGTAGATGGTCGTGCCGACCGCGGTATTTTGGTCTGCTTCTCCGGTATCGGTATGAGCATTGCCGCGAACCGCTGGCGTGGTGTGCGTGCTACGCTCATTCGCTCTCCGCAGGTGGCTGCCCTGTCTCGCCAGCACAATAATTCCAACGTCATGTGTTTGGCTGCGGCTTATGTGAACATGGACATGCTTGAAGAGGTCCTTTCCACTTGGCTGAATGCCGAGTTCGAAGGCGGACGTCACGTTGCCCGCTTGCTCAAGGCTTCCGGTTCTCCGCTTGCTGTGTCTGACCCTGAGTTGGCTGACCTCATTGAGGAGGAACGCTGCCGCCAGAATAACAATATCGAGCTCATTGCTTCTGAGAACTTTGCTTCTCCCGCTGTGATGGAGGCCCAGGGCTCCGTGCTTACCAACAAATATGCTGAGGGTTACCCCGGCAAGCGCTGGTACGGTGGCTGTGAGGTGGTGGATAAGGTGGAGCAACTGGCCATCGACCGCGCCAAGGCTCTCTTCGGCTGTGAGCATGCCAACGTTCAGGCTCACTCCGGCTCCCAGGCCAATATGTCCGTGTACCACGCCTGCATCAACCCCGGCGATACCATCCTGACCATGGATTTGGCTTGTGGTGGTCACCTCTCTCACGGCTTCTTCGCCAACTTCTCGGGTAAGCAGTACAATGTGGTGCACTATGGGGTGAACCCGGAAACGGAGTGCATTGATTACGACGCACTCGCTGCCAAGGCTCGTGAGGTGAAGCCCGCTTTGATTCTTGCCGGAGCTTCTGCCTACTCCCGCACCATTGATTTTGCCCGCGTTCGCGAGATTTGCGATGAGGTAGGCGCCATCATGTTTGTGGATATGGCACACATTGCCGGCTTGGTTGCCGCCGGTGTGCACCCGTCTCCCGTTCCCTATGCAGATTTCGTGTCCACCACTACGCACAAGAGTCTTCGCGGCCCCCGCGGTGGTCTCGTGCTCTGCAAAGAGAAATGGGCAAAGAAGCTTAACAGCGCTACTTTCCCCGGCTTGCAGGGTGGCCCGCTCATGCACGTCATTGCTGCCAAGGCTGCTTGCCTCGGCGAAGCGCTGCGTCCTGAGTTCCGCGAGTACGCTGCCCAAGTGGTGAAGAATTCTCAGGCTATGGCTGCCAAGATGGCTTCCCTCGGCTTCCGCATTGTTGCCGGCGGTACGGATAACCACTGCTTCTTGGTGGACCTCAGCAGCAAGGGCCTTAATGGTGCCGATGCTCAGGTCGCGCTCGATAAGGTGGGTATTACCGTGAACAAGAACGCCATCCCTTACGACAAGGGCAGCACGAACAAGCCCTCCGGTATCCGCATCGGTACGCCTGCCGTTACCACTCGCGGTATGAAGGAGGATGACGTGTGCAAGGTTGCCGAGTTCATCGGCCGTTGCCTCTCCATTCTCGCAGCTCAGAAGGTGTGCGAGTCCCCGGATGCATACGAGGCACTGCGCGCTGAGGTGTCTGCCTTTAACAAGGCATTCCCCTTGCCCTGACAATTACCTGCACCGGTAACGGATGCTTGACTGATTACCGAAGCGCCTTCACCACATGCCGGTGAGGGCGCTTCCTCTTTTGCGCACATGAAAAACGCTTGAAAAAGCTTTATTTTCTGCTATACTCTCGCCCATGCAAACGGCATCTACAAAACAGGAACTGCGCGATATGCTTGCAGAGCATCGCGGTAAGCGTGTTGTATTCGTCCCGACCATGGGGGCATTGCATGAGGGGCATGCATCACTGATGCGCGCTGCCCGCGAACTTGCCGGTGAGGCCGGTGTTGTTGTTGCTAGTATTTTCCTTAACCCCGTACAGTTTGATAACGCCGGTGATTTGGCAACATACCCGAAAACGCCTGAGGTTGATTTGTCTGTATGCTGCAGCTGCGGGGTTGATGTTGTCTTCATGCCGACTCCCGATATCATGTATACCGCGGATCGCTCCATCACGCTGGAGGAGACGCACCTCTCCACCGTGCTGTGCGGCGCCAAGCGTCCCGGGCACTTTGCCGGCGTGTGTTTAGTTGTTTGCAAGCTCTTCAACCTTGTGCAGCCCACGGATGCCATTTTCGGCAAAAAGGATTACCAGCAGCTGGCTATCCTGCGCCGCATGGTGCGCGATCTGGATATTCCCGTTACTCTGCACGGTGCTGAAATCGTGCGCGAGGCGGATGGCTTGGCGCTCTCCAGCCGCAATGTCCGCCTTACCCCTGAGCACCGCGCTGCTGCTCCTGCCATTCGTCAGGCCTTATTGAGAGCTCAGGCGGATTACGCTGCCGGCTCCGCCGTGGCTGATGTGTGCGCTGCCGTGCATGCCTCTTTGGAGAGCATACCGGGCGTGCGTGTGGATTATGTGGAATTGGTGGATGCGGAGACTCTGCATGCTCCCGCTGCAGATGATCGCCTCGCTTTGCTTGCCGTTGCCGCTTACTTCGGCGACGTTCGCCTTATCGACAACATCGAACTTACTCGCAACGCATGATTATTGCTGAAAATCTGCACCGTAGTTACTCTATCGGTAAAAAGAATGTGGAGGTGCTGCATGGCCTCTCCCTGCACATCAAAAAGGGTGAAAAAGTCTTCCTTTGTGGCCCCAGTGGTGCCGGTAAAACAACCCTGATGTACACCTTGGCGGGCTTAGAGCCTCCGCAGGTGGGTTCCGTGTCCATTAACGGCACGGATATTTATTCGCTCAGTGCGTCAAAGCGCGCTCTTTTCCGTAACAAGACCATGGGCTTTATCTTCCAGAATTACATGCTCATGCCGGAGCTGACTGCTCTGGAGAATGCCTCCCTCGCAACGGCTATTGCCGGGCGTGAGGCTACGGAGCAAGTGAAAGCGCTCCTGACTCGTGTGGGCCTCGGCGACCGTCTGGACCACCTCCCCAATGAGCTTTCCGGCGGTGAGCAGCAGCGTGTTGCCATTGCCCGCGCTCTTGCGCACAATCCCGATCTCATCTTTGCGGATGAGCCCACAGGTAACTTGGATTCCCGCAACGGTCGCCAAATCCTTGACCTCCTCTTTGAGTTGGCGGATGAAGGCGGTAAAACCCTTGTTATTGTCACGCATGATTCGGATGTCGCTAAGCTCGGCGACCGCGTCCTGACCATCCGTGATGGTGTGGTGGCAAGTTAAGACTGCCTACCACCATTAAAACAAACGCCCGATGCCTTATTTTGCAGCATCGGGCGCTTGTTTTGTTGCCTTATTTGGCGGAATCTTTTCCCTCGCTCTTTTTCTTGGGTTGGCGAATCACCTTGTACATGGCCTTAGCGAGTGAGGCCTTGTGCTTGAGGGGTAAATCCGTATCATACGCCCAAATCATCACGCCACCGAACTTTGCTTGCTTGAGCCAGCGGCATTTTTCTGCAATGAGGTCTTGCCCGTTGAAGGAATGCATCGGACCATCACTGCCGTCTTGATTTTTAGCGCGGAAGGTGTTTTCCGAGGGCTTCATGCGTGGGTACCACCCAATGATTTGAGCGTAGCCGTATTGATTGGTGAGTTTGCCTTGCTCGTTGCTGTAAAAGGGCAACCCGACTACGATGCGCTGGCGGGGCATGTGGAAATCATTCAGACACTTATGTGCATCCCCTTGGAAACGCTGCATCGAGGAGTGCTGCTCCCCTAAGTCGTCATACGACATGGTCATGATGAAGTCCAGCTGGTCAGTCGTCCAATAATTCGGTGTTTTGTACGTGACGGATGACGCTATGCTGATGGACATCGCTGTACCGGAGAGCTCCTCTCGCAAATCCGCAATGAAATACCCCAAGTGCTGCCATTGCTCCCACGTGTCCGGGTATTCCCAGTCAATGTCAATACCATCGTATCCGCGCTCTATTGCCCACGCGGCCATGTTGCGCGCGAGCGTGCGGCGTGTTTCCGGATTCGCAACGGCGGTGGTCATCGGCCCATCCATGTGCGCGAAGCCCGCAATCAATTTGGCTTTTGATTTGGCTTCTTTATGCAGACGCTTGATTTCTTCCAACGCTCCATCCGCCACCTCTTGGTCACTGACGCCACCGCCTGCCCATTGGTAGCTTATGTTTCCCTCTGCCGTTACGGAATAGGCAAAGTGGATGAGATCCGTGAATAAATTGAAGTGGGCAGGGGTCAGGTGCACCGCCTTTTCCGCATTACCCCAGCCCTTCACCCAGCGCGGGCGGTAGTAGGGCACCACTCGGTAGGGGAAGGGGTACACCCTGCCTACTTTGCGCTTCTCCAGCCCCTTTGCCAGCACAACTGTGGGCTTCACCACGCTGCCATCCGCCATGATAATCTCTGTGCACTCGCCGTCTATCACGGTGTTGCGCTTCATCCCTTCGGATAAGTCATAGCTGAGCCACATGTAGGTGGGGCTGCTGCCCAGTTCCAAATCCACCTTGAAAGAGACGCCTCCCTTACCGGGTTTCTTTTTAGCCAGTTCTTCCGCTAATTTGTTGGTATTGTAGGTAAATCCGTTCCAATCTCTGGAAGTGAGCACGCGGGCTATCTTGATGTCGCTGATGCGGCCGGATTTTCCGGTGGTGAACTTCACCTCCTTGATTTTTTCTCCGGGCTCACCGCTGATTTTTATTTGCAAAACGGGCTGGTTCGTCAATCCGGGGTAGAATACGCCGTGCGTATACCTGATTTCCGCCTCCGCGGCCTCCGCAACAGTGGGAATCGCCATCAGCAGCGCGATAACATAGCCTATGCATTTCATGCTCGTATTCTACCACGCTTTGCGACTCCTATCAAGCTCTCTTTTTGTAAGTTTTCCAAACTCGAGTCTTGACAAAATTAAGCTCCGTTGCTTAAATATCCCCTCGAGTGAGGTCGGCGACCCGGGAACAACCTGTCAGTATTTACTGAGAGATCCCCCTGGTGGGCAACGGCGGCCTCACTCGTTTTTTCTGTATCCTCGGAGCGTGAAAAAACAGAAAGTTAGGGAGGTGGACTTTATTTCCATTGATTTTATGCCGGATTGGGTGTAAAATTGGCCTCGGTATGAATATTACGCCCCATGTTACCGCTTTAGCGCTCAGTATCGGCAGCTTGGTTGTTGCTGAACAGCAGGAAACCACCCCTTTGTCCTCCCTTGTGCAACAAGGGGAGGTGCAGCCTGTAACAGAAGCCTTAGCCGTGGGCGTGGACGTCAACCAACTTGACGAAGATGGTGAAACCTTGCTGAACCTTGCCTCAAAATGCGGAGATGAGGCCATGGTGCGTGCTCTGCTTGCTGCGGGGGCGGATGTCAACAAAACCTCACGCGCAGGCATTCCTCCCTTGCTGGTAGCTATCGCTCGTGAAAATGAGTTGCTCGTGCAGCTTTTGCTGGAATCCGGTGCTGAGGCGAACACCATCGTAGACGGTGAGCCTTTGTTATATGTTGCCGTGCGTACCGGTCTACAGGAGATGGTGCGTATTCTCTTAGCTCACGGCGCTGACCCCAACAGGCCCAATGCAGAGGGGGTCTGCGCCCTCGCCTTGGCTGCGCAGGAAAATCATGAGGATGCCGTTAAGTATCTCTTGGCAGCCGGGGCGGATGCAAACGCCACGTTCCGGCTCAATGGGCGCAGAACTGCCTTGTGTGTTGCTTCTCAGCATGGCCATGCAGAAATCGTGAAGCTCCTCTTAGCCGCCGGTGCTGACCCTCGCGGTAATGGCACGGAGCTGACTCCGCCGCTGCTGGCTGCTGCGCAGAATGACTACGTAAACATCATGCAGCTTTTGTTGGAAGCCGGTGCCTCCGTGGATGACTCTTGGTTAAAAAATGGCAAGCAAGTTCGCGCTATGGATTTGGCGATGGAGTACAAGCGAGTTGCCGCCGTGCGCTGCTTGCTGCAGGCCGGTGTGAACCCCAACACGCCTGACCACTTGGGGCGCTCTTATTTGGGCTGCGCTGTTGCTCATAATAGTGAAGAATTGATTGAAATGCTGCTGGCGGCGGGTGCAGACCCGAACTTGCGCATGGCGGAGGGCATGTCCCCGCTGGATGTAGCAGCCTTGCAAGGCACGGCAAAGACCTTAAAGCGTTTGCTCGCGGCCGGTGCTAAGCCCAATTCTTATAACAGCGACGGTTTCTCGCCTCTCACCTATGCCTTGCTTGCCGGGCGCAAAGATGTTGCTCCCATCCTTATCGACGCCGGCGCCCTAGAGGGTGAGCTGCCCGAGCACGCCTTTTCCCCCATTTCTGCTGCCTGCCGCCATGAAATGCTCGACCTCGTGACACTTTTCATCAACAAGGGCTTTTCCGTGAATGCCGTATCTAATTACCCTATGGAGGAGACGGATGATTCGACCGGCAAAACAACCACACGCATGGTGCAGGTCTGCCCCCTCTTGATGGCTATTGCTTCCGGTAATCAAGAATTGGTGAAAATCCTCCTTCAAGCCGGGGCGGACCCGAACGGCTGTGCCGCTTTTGATGAACCTCCTTTCTTCATGGCCGTGAAGAATAAGCGGGCGGAGATTTCCGTCATGCTTCTGGCTGCCGGAGCCTCCCCGGATGCTGCGGATGCAGATGGCAACACCGTGTTTATGTACGTGGTGCGCAACGGTTCCCCGCAGCTGATTGAGCACTGCCTCAAGTCCGTTTCCAACATTGATGCTCGCAACAAAGATGGTTACTTCGCCTTGGGCTTTGCTGCTGAGCGTGGTGACTTGGGCATTCTGCGCATGCTTTTGGATGCCGGGGCGGATGCCACTCATCGCGCCGGCGATGTCATGCCCTTGCTCTGCATGGCGGTACTGTCTCAGAATACGGAGATGGTACGTTACCTGCTCGATAAGGGAATGGATGTCACCCTCGCCTCCACCAAGCAGGGGTTGACGCCGTTCTTGTGTGCTGCCACTCAGGGGAATCATGAGATGATTGCCTTACTGATGGGGCGGGGCGCTAATCCCGCGGATACAGATATTGACGGCTGGAGTGCCATCGATTGGTGCATTTACCGTTATTCCAAACACGCTTCCTCCGAGTTCTTGCTGCACGATATCCGTTGCCTCTTGGCTATTGGTGTTAAACCCACTGCCTACACGGAGAATGTGCTCAATGAGGTCATCCAAGACACCCTCCTGCGCATGGAGGTGGATGCCTTGCTCTTCCCGAAACCTCAAGAGCCTCAAGAATAAGCCTCTACTCACCACCCCGTCCCTCACCCCAAGGGACGGGGCAAGGGAGCGGTTAAAGTTTACGTTGCCCAACGCTATTTGTCGCGCTGTGTTATTGCATCAGCAGGGCTGTTGCTGGGTGATACAGTGGATGGCGCCGCCCTCGATGACGAGTCTGCGGGCGTCGAAGCCGATGACTTGCTTGCCCGGGAAACACTCGCGGAGGATGCCGAGCGCGCGGTCGTCCTCCTTGGGCTGTAGGAAGATGGGTACAATAACAGCGCCGTTGCAGATGAGGAAGTTCGCATAGCTGGCAGGCAGCTGCTCCAAGCGCCAATCTTTTGCCACCAGGGGCTTGGGCATGGGCAGGGGGACAATTTCCACGCGGTGGCCGTCCGGGGTGCGCAGGTCTTGCAGGCGCTCGTTGTTTTCCGCAAGGTTGCGGTAATGCGGGGAGTGCGGGTCCGGTTCCACGATGGAGACCACCGCCTCCGCATTCACGAAACGTACCATGTCATCAATGTGGCCGTCCGTATCATCGCCCTCAATGCCTGCACCGAGCCAGAACACCTGCTTGGTGCCCATCATGCGGTGAAGCTCGGCCTCAATATCCGCTTTGGTGCAGCCGGGGTTGCGGTTCGGGTTGAGCAGCACGGCTTCCGTGGTGATGATGAGCCCCTGACCGTTGCCCTCAATGCCGCCACCCTCCAAAATGATGTCGCTGCTCAGCTTCGGCAGCCCGAGAGCGTTTGCCATGTGGGTGGGGATTCCGTTATCCAAGTCCCAGGGGGCGAACTTGCCCCCCCAAGCGTTGAATGTCCAGTCCGCAATTTGCATGGAGCCGTCCGCGCGGCGCACGAAGATACCACCATGATCACGGCACCATACATCGTTCGTGGGGTGATTGTAGAGCGCGTAGTTGGTGACGTGGCGTTGTTGCAGCAGGTGCTGAATGCCGGCGTGCAGGGGGGCTGCAGCGTTGATGCGCACTTGGGCGTGCGGTGCGATGGTGGCAGCCAAGTCTGCATAATGCCCGGTGAGCTCAGCGAGGCCTCCTTGCCACAGGTCTTCACGGTGCGGCCAAGAGAGCCATACAGCTACCTGTTGTTCCCATTCTGCGGGCCAGTGCAGCTCATTTCCTTGCATGGGGGTGGTATTCATGGAGTGTGCAGGGGCTTAGTCTATGAAAATATCTTCAGGTAGCTCAACATGGTAGGGAGCGTTGAGCACCTCTTCCAAGGGCGGGAGTACGTCAAACTCCTCTTGTTTATCCTCTTTTTGTTTGCCGAAAATACCTACCTCAATCAGGTTGTAAACAATGCGGCCGAAATCTACACCGGAGCTAATGCCCCAGAAGTTCAGTACATTGAGCGCCAGCGGGCCGTACTCCTCCAGCGCGTATGAGCAAGCACCGAGGTAAAGCTGCTCTGCGGTGAGGTGGGCGTGGGCTTTGCCCTTGCAGTAGTGGTTTGACGCGTGTTCCAGCCCGGCTCGCATAAAATCGTACGCCTCCGGGGCGTATTCGGGGTAACGCTCCGTGAGTGTTCGGATGAGGTCTTGTATGCTCTTCTGCATAGGTGCATGGTAACATGTTACAGGGGGATTCTGCAATACCAAAAAACGCTATGACGCACAGCATTCATCAGGCATCCGGCGCGGTATCCGGCCAATCATGGCGAGGGTAACGCCCCGCAAGGTCTTTTTTCATTTGCGGGTACCCATTGCGCCAGAAGGAGCGGAGGTCGGAGGTGATTTGGTAGGGGCGCTGGTTGGGGGCAAGAATCTCCACCAAGCACGTCACCTTACCCTCCGCTATGGTGGGGGTGTCCGGTACGCCGAAAAGGAGCTGGCACTTGAGGGAGAACACAGGCGTGCCGTCCTCTCGGTACAAGAGCTTGACTTCGCGACCGTTTGGGAGCTTCAACGCTTTGGGTGCGTAGCGATTGAGGCATTCTTTCTGCCAACCGGAGAGCCACTCACCGAGGATGGGCAGCACGGGGCGGGTGGCTATGTCTTTGTAGCTCACGGCTCCCTCGCACAGCATGGTGATGGCGACTAGCCTGTCTTCTTCCTCGAATGGTGGGAGCTCCAGCTCGGGCATGGCGTTGCGCAGGCAGGTGAGGCGGTTAATCCATTGCAGCACGTGGCCATCCCAGCCTTCCAAGCGCAGCTCACCCCGTACCACGCGGTCCGCCAGCAGGGGTGCAGCTTGCTCCGGGGTGGCATCCCCCGTTTCTCGCTCGGTGAGCACGAGGTCGCGGTAGAGCGTGCGGTGGTAATTGAGCACGCGCTTGCGGGCGGGGTCGTAGATGGGTACATCATCTTCATGCGTGGAGAGGTCTTCCGCCGTGATGATGGTGCAGCGTGAGAGCCTCGTTTCCACAGCCTTGCCGCCCACTTCCGTCATTTCTCCCACCAGCAGCAAATCTGCTTCGGGTTTGCGGGCTACACCCTCCGTCAGTTTTCCGCTGCGGCGCCTGCACAGTCGTGCTGTTGCGGTGGCGGTGCTGCTACGGGCGGCTACATTGCCGGGGAACGCGAGCAGGAGCGCCTGCGTTACAGCTTTGCGCTTATCCTCAAAGTCAGGCGTTATCCTACCTTTGGCGTATTGCTGCAGGGAGCGCATAATTTCACGTGCTGCACGAGCCATGATACCCAGCTTGGTACAAGCTTCCGGGTCATAATTGAGCCTTGCTGCCGTGGTGAGGGCGCGCCACTCGGCCTGGAAATCCGTGTAATCATCATCATGGCGCAAGGAATCCGCAAGCCCGCTGTTCAGCGCCACGCTTTCGCCTTGTATGAGCTCCGCAATGGTGAGCATCTCCGCCTCGCAGCCCAGCTCCGTGCCGGCGATAATCATGCGCGAGAGCACGGGACTGCCCGGGTAGCGCACCATGCGTTTGCCGATGCCGGAGATTGAGCCATCAGCATGCGTTGCCCCCAGCTCTTGCAGCTGCTCCCACGCGCGCTGTGTTTCTTCCTCTTTGGGGGCATCCGGCCAGGCGAAGCGTTTGATACCCTCAAGTCCTTTCGCGCCCCAAGCCAAAATATGCAAAAATGCCTGCGAAATATCAGCCCGGTGCACCTCGGGTGCGGGGTATGGCACACGGCGACGGTGCTCTGCCTCACTCCAGAGGCGGATGCAGCGCCCGGGGCCGAGTCGCCCGGCGCGCCCGGCGCGTTGCTCTGCCTGCGCCTGTGATATGGGGACAATATGCAGGGTATCCATACAGCGGCGCGGATCCCAGCGGGATTCGCGTTCCGTGCCACTGTCCACCACAGAGCGCACCCCCTCAATGGTGAGCGAGGTTTCCGCTATGTTGGTGGAGACGATGACTCGCGGCACAGCCCCTTTTTCCACAGCTTGCGCCTGCGCTTGAGGGGTGAGCTGGCCGTGCAGGGGGTATACCTCTCGTCCGCGCATCCAGCTGACGTTTTCCAGTATGTCGACGGTGCGCCGAATCTCGTATGCGCCCGGGAGGAATACGAGGATGTCACCGCTGTCCGGCTGCTCCGTGAGTTTGCGCACGGCGGCAGCGCATTGTTCCCACACGGGGGGTGGGTTCACATAGCCGCGGTTATCACGCACGGGCACGGGAGGCATGTAGGAGACCTCCACCGGGTATTGGCGCCCCTCTGCACGCAAAACGGTGGCTTGTGGCAGGTATTGGTGCAGTTTATCAAGCTCCAGCGTGGCGGACATGACAAACACCCCGAGGTCCGTGCGGGTGGTGCGCTGCAGCTCCAGCACGCGAGCCAGGCACAGGTCCCCGGAGAGGCGTCGCTCATGCACTTCATCAAATATAACGGCGCTTACGCCCTCCAACTGAGGGTTTGAGGACAGACGCCGTTGCAAGATGCCGTCCGTGACAAAGAGGATACGCGTGGCCTCACTCTCGCAGGTGTCGAATCGCACGGCATAGCCAACTTCCTGCCCCAAGGCGCAGGGGAATTTGCGCGCTACGAACCCCGCTAGCAAGCGGGCTGCCAAGCGGCGTGGCTGCACCACGAGGATGGTGCCTTTTTTACCGATTCCGGCCTCGAGCAGCATGCCGGGTATGCCGGTGGATTTACCGCTGCCGGTGGGTGCGCTCAGCAGCACGCAGAACCCGGGCTTGCTGACGGCCTGCAGCACTTCTTCGCGTATGGATTGGATGGGGAGCATGTGTGTGTTACTCGCAGGGACTCAGTAAGATGACGCATGATTGCAGCGGACGGTTCCAGCGGATGTTCAGCCCCTCGTCCATCAGCTCCTCGCCGCTCATGGTGCAGCCGTGTTGCGCGCAGAGCATGTGCGGAGTGTCCGGCATGAGCTCTTGTACGCGGTACAACTTGGCGGGGTGAAGTCCCGCTGCCTTCAGTCGCGTATGCTGCTGCGTGAAAAGCCGCTCCGTGGTGTAAGCGAGCAGTACAGCTTGCTGCCCGTCTGTATAGAGCAGGGCGCAATCCGTGCTTTCATACGGAGAGCGTAGGCGGTACAAGTCCCCCAGCTGCGTGATTGGGGCGAGCTCTTTGTAAAGTGCTAAGCGGGCACGTATCTCTTCGCTATCCTCCTCGCTGAGGGTGCGTGGGTCGAGCTCGAAGCCGAGCCTACCCGCCAGTGCCACATCGAATCGGAACTTGAGCGAGGTGCGGCGCCCGGTGTACAGGTTCGGGCTGGCGGTTACGTGGGCGCCCACGGCATTCGCGGGGAAGAAGTGGGATGCCCCCCACTGCATGCGCAGCCTGTCGTGTGCGTCAGTGTTGTCGCTGAGCCAGAATTCCTCGTGGAAGCGCGCTGCTCCGAGGTCCATGCGGCCACCACCGGCGGAACAGCATTGGAAGGTGACGTGCGGGTAGGCCGTGCGCAGGGCGTGCATGATGCGGTAATACGCGCGGATGGAGTCAAAGTATATGTTCGGGTGGGGGGCATCCGTCAGCATGCGGTTGCAATCCCATTTGATGTAGCTGATGCCCCGGTGTGCCTCCAGCACACGCGCGACGGCAGCTGTTATGTAAGCCTCCACCTCGGGATTGGCAAGGTTGAGCACGAGCTGGTGACGCTGCTCCGTGGGGGTAAGGCCGGGCAGCTGTATTGCCCAGTCGGGGTGGGCGCGGTACAGCTCGCTGTTCGGGCACACCATTTCAGGCTCCATCCACAGACCGAAGCTGATGCCGAGCGCCAGCGCGCGCTCTGTCAGTGGGTTAAGCCCTTGGGGCAGCTTTTCCGTATCGGCATACCAATCCCCCAGTGAGGAGGTGTCATCTTTTCGCTTGCCGAACCAGCCGTCATCCAGCACGAACATGTCGATACCGAGCTCCGCCGTGCGCGCCATCATAGCCTCCAGCGTGGGTTGGTGCACGTCAAAGTGCACTCCCTCCCAGCTGTTGAGCAGGGTGCGGCGTGCGTGTTCGCCGTGGGGCAGTATGCAGCGCCGCACATAGCGGTGCAGGGCGCGTGTGCAGCCGCCCTTGCCTTGCCGGCTGCTCAGTAGTATGGCTTCCGGCAGCTCTATCTTTTGCCCCGGTGCCAAGGTGTACGGGGCGTGGCCAAAATCATGCCCGAGGCCGAGGTAGCCGCCCCCGTTGGCATTGTGAGTGAAGCTGAGGGTGTAATTGCCACTCCAGCACAGGGCTGCCAGCAGGGTATGCCCACTTTCTTCCTGAGGGGCAGCTCCGCAGGTAATCATCAGCCCCGGTGTGCCCTCTTGCGCGGTTTTGATGCCCGAGGTAGCCCCCACGCTTAGGGTGGTGCCACGTTGCACCTCTTGTTGCGTGAGCAGGTGCTCCCCCGCCCACACCCCGCGGAAGTTGGTGAGGTGGTAGCTTTCCTCCTGCAGCACTGCAGCGAGAGAGTACGCACGCAGTAGCAAGATGCTTTCCGTCAAGCCGTTGGTGATGCTTACCTGCTGGCGGAAAACGCCCTCTTCCTCAAGGCTGAGACCCAGGGTGAGCGCCAACTGTGGGTAGCGAGGGTCTGCCAAGGTGAGTACCAGCGTGCCGTTTTCCGTACAGTGGTGTTGCAGCTGCGGGTTTAGCCCGATGGCTCCCCCGGGGAGGAGCACTTGCAAGGCGTATTCACCGGAGAGATGGCGTGATGGGTAGGCGCAGCGTGCTTGGTAATCTGTAAGATACGCTGTGTGCAGGCGGTCACCTGCGCGGTGGTGTACGGTAGCGATGCCGTCTTGCCAGCAAATGCTGCCGTAGGGGTAATCAATGCGAGGGGCGGTGCTCATGGCGCGAGTTTATTCATACTTGCGAGCCTCGCGGCGGGCTTGGCGCAGGCGTTCGCGTTCTGCAAAGGCTTTTTTACCCAGTTTGGAGTCGCGGTTCAAATCCCTCGCGGCTTCCAGTGCAGCAATGGCTTCCAGCAACTTAGCCTCCGTGTAGGGGGTATGCGCACCTTGGTGTCCGCGTGAATATTGCATCATCAGGGCAGGGTAAAGGCAACAGAAGCCGATGAATTGCTTGTCTTGCTCTGTGGCGTGCGCGTGTTGCAGGGCCTCACGACTATCGGCAACGAATTGCTCCAGCTGTTCATCCGTGAGGGCTTCCGCCTCGCTCCACAGGGCGCTGAGCAGAAAGATGCGGGCGTGTAGGTCACGTGTCGCGGCTGCTTCTGCTCGCTCCGGCGCCTGAGCTCGCGCGTGCGCTTGAGCGAGCGAGTCCTTATTTAGCGCGTTGAGCGGCAGCACGGCGTATGCGCCCTCTGCATCCGCTACGGAGATGCTGGGCAGGTGGGTGATGCCTGCTCGTATGGCTTGCGCCTGCAAGTGGGCATCCTGTTCGCTTTTGCGTTTTTTCGGCAGCACGCAGATGCTCAGCGCGGCGCCTTCCGGTAGGTAACGGCGAGCGTATTGCTCTGCTTTTTCTGCACAGGCTTTATCTTTGAGGTACAGTGTGTATTGCTGTGCTTCCTGACACAAAGCCGCTGCTGCCCCGAGGAGCAGCAGCGCGCTTGTGGTCAATGCTCTGTGAATCAGTCGCATGCTTCTTCTTTTTTGCTGATGGTAATGCGCTTGAATCGCGATTCCGTATCTTCGGATTCGGTTACTATGCCCGGCATTTGTGCTAACGCATTGTGCACCAATCGGCGCTGGTAGGCATTCAGCTTTTCCATGAGCAGGGGCTTGCCGGTTTGCAGCACGCGCTCTGCTCGGGAGCGTGCACGGCGCAGCAACTTGGCCTCCGCTCGGGCGCGGTAGCTGTCGCAGTCAACCCTCACACGTGGGGCATCCGCCCATGTGGCTTGTACCAGTCTGTTGACGAGGTACTGCAGGTCATCCAAGCGGTCTCCTTCATCGCCGATGAGGTAGCGGGCGTCCTCGCTGTTGAGCATGAGCTCCACCCCTTCATCATTACTGCTGATTTCCAGAGTGTAACGATAGCCCAAGGGCGTGAGGATGGAATTTACCGCCTTTGCAGCCAGCTCTTCCGCGTTGTATGTATGTTGCTCCATATGGGATACGGTGCTGCGTATTTTATGCATCAATCATCTGCAGAGCCGAGGAAACGGAGCAGGAAGAGGAAGATGTTGTAGAAGTTGATGTAGAGGTTCAGCGCACCGAGCACGACTCCCTTTTCTCGCTCTACGGGGTCGATGATGTAAGCGCCTTGCTCCTTGAGCATCTGGAAGTCATAGGCGGTGAACAGCGCGAAGATGATGACACCCGCTGCGCTGATACCCAAGCTCATCATGCTGCTGCCGATGAAGTAGTTTGCAAGAATCGCGATGAGCAGACCGATGAGCAGCATGAACAGCGTGCGCCCCCATCCGCTCAGGTTGCGCTTGGTGCACATGCCGTACAGTGCCATGGTGCCGAACATACCGGCCGTGCAGGCAAAGGTGAGCCCCAAGGACTCATTGCTGAAAACGTGCAACAGCGGGCTGAACAATGCGCCCTGCATGACGGAGTATACGAGAAGCAGCAATTTTAATGCTCCGCTCGTCAGCTTGCTCGCGGCAAAGAACATGATGAGCACAATCGCCAGTGTTCCGATGCCGAATGCCAGCTTGTTATTCAGCACAGTAAGCATTAACTGAAAATCGCTTTCCACGTAAATGGCAACACCGGCAGAGATAACCATCGAGAGAGCAAGCCATAAGTACACCTTATTCATGTACGATGCCACCATGGCATCGATTTGCTCCGTGGTACGGGTGTCTTGTATATATTCTTGAGGGATGTGGTTTTCCATGACCCTATTTTATGCGATACCCGCGCCCTTGTCAAGCTCTCATGTTATGAAAACGTCGCACTGTTATATTTTGCCTCTCGGAAAGTCGGCATAGGGGGACTGATGTCCCTCGCTCCGATAATGCAAGCTACCGGTCGCAGGGCTCACCATGTCGGAGGGATGGTGAATTTTCGGTGCGATTCGCGGAGTTTGCGCAGGGTGATGCCGGCGATATCTGCCCGCAGTGTGAGGTGCGGCGGTGGGGTGCTGTGGGCTAGGTGCGGGTGGCGGAGGTAGAGCTCGCACATGCACCACCCGGCCGCCATGGTGGCATAATAAGCATCCGCCCGCACGTGTTGCAGGGCTTTCACCACGCGCGCTGCCCAAGTAGAGTCTTTCACAAAGTGGTTGATGAGCATTACAATGCCGAATCTCGCTTCATACTCGTGCGGAGAGCTCAGGTAGGGCTGCAAAAATTGCCATGTCTCGGGCAAATGCGCTCGCACGAACTTGTACGTCGCGCAGCATGAGTCGCATACGCTCCAATTGTCTATCAAAGGTACGAAGTCACGCAGCAGCTCCATCCGCTCCTCCCAAGTGATGCTCTTGGGCAAATACCCCGCTATCATTCCTCGCAACATGGTCTCCTCCATACTTTGCGGGGCATCATTTGCGTGTAAGAACGGCGGAATTCCGCATTTTGCGACCTCCTTTGCCAGTGCGCGTAGCTGTGGTAGGCGTATGCCCAGTATGTTGCGTATACCCGGCAACAGCGAACTGCAAAAAGCCTGCATGCGAGGCTCAGCCATCGCATGCAGGCGGGTTCTGATTTCGAGAATATCCATTTATTTGGCAGCAGCAGCCTCCAAAAGCTTGCGCACTTCCGCATTTTCCGCGTAGTCCAAGGCAGTCTTGCCGGCCTTATCCTTAGCGTGCACATCTGCGCCATTCTCCAGCAGCAGACGCACCGTGCCGAGCACATCCGGGTACTCCGTCATGCTCTTGATAACAGTGGGGCGAATCTTCTCTGCCACCTTCGGTGATACATCCTTCAGAGAAATCGCAGCCTTAGCCTCCGGGGTGAGCACAGCCTGAATCAGCGGCGTACGCCCGGCTGCATCCGCAGCGTTGATGTTCGCCTTGTACTCTAACAGCACCGCCAGCGTTTCTACGCTGCCGTCCATTGCTGCAATCATGAGGGGCGTGGTGCCGTTCTTGTCCACGGCATCCACCTCTGCTCCGTGCTTCAGCAGGGCTCGGCAGGCTGCCGGTGCATCCATCTTCGCCTCATGGGCACCCAGCAGATCTGCCGCGCCCATCAGCTTCAGGGAGTCCGCAATCAGCTCGTTACCGGTGGCCGTGATGTGCAGCGGGGTGCTTTGGCTGGCGGCATCACGCGTGCTGCCGTTTGCGCCATGGCTGAGCAGCAGCTCCATCATGTCCGCTCTGGCAAGCATTGAGGCGTAGGCCAGCAGCGAGGTGTTCGGGTTGATGCCTACTTGCACATCCGCCTTGTGGCTGAGCAGCAGCTCCACTATCTCCGTGTGCCCCAGTGCCACAGCGATGGACAGAGCAGCGGAGCCGTTCGTCTGCAGGGCATTCACCTTCGCGCCGTGCTCCAGCAGCGCTTCTGCCGCTTGTGTATCATTGTTCTGCGCAGCAGCCATCAGCGGGGTGAATCCCGTGGGAGTGCCGGCATTGGCGTCTGCCTCATATTCCAGCAGCAGTCGCACAATCTCCACGCTGCCCTCCACTCGGTGCAGAATGGCATGCAGCAGGGGCGTCAGCCCGCGGGCATCCGCTGCATTCGGGTTGGCTTTGTTCATCAGCAGCAGTTGAGCGGCACTCAGCGACCCCTGCGCGCAGGCAAGCGACAGCGTGCTTTCACCGTTCGCTGCACTGTAATTCACGTTCGCGCCGTGCGTGATGAGCAAATCCGCCATCACCCAATCATCATACAGACAGGCAATCGTCAGCGGCGTGATGCCGGACTCCTTCTCGTAATTCACATCTGCTCCGTTGCTAAGCAGCACATAGGCCAAATCTGAGCGGCGGTTGACGGTAGCAATCAGCAGCGCAGAGTTTTTGTCCTTATCACAGCTGTTCACGTCGAACTCACCGGCAGCTATCTTCTGCTGCAGCTCTTCCTGCGTAACGTTGGCGAGAATCGTGGCTACATCCGTGCTCTCGGCTCCTGCTACAGGGGCTGCCTCCTGGGCGTATGCGGGCAGTGCTGCCGTCAGCACGGCTGCACCCATTATCAGGCTTGTTATGCGCTGTTTCATGCTTACTTTCCTACCATATTTTCTCCCACTCTGCAAGCAGGATTTTTGACATCTCCCCGCTTTCTCCCTCCCTCCCTTGCCTTTACCTCACTTTTTGCGTTATAACGGATTTTTATCTTTACTCCCCATGCCATTTTTGTTACCATGCAAGATATTAGTTTCCGCGCTTTTTTTTCTGCATTTCTCACCTCTCACAGCACACCATTTTCGCCATGGATACCACCACCATCACGCTTACCGTCACCAATCTCAATGACTCCGGTGAAGGATCCCTCCGCCAAGCTATTATTGATGCCAATGCTTATACCGGAGATTTGCCTGTTTCCATTGTCGTAGATTCGTCGCTTGCCGGGCAAACGCTTACGCTTTCTTCCTCATTTCCTACCCTCTCAAAGGCTTGCTCTCTTGATGGTAATGGAATTATTCTTTCAAATTACAACATCACTACTTCAGCTTCCCTCAATCTCCACAATCTGACACTTCCTCAACTCGTTCTTTCATCCTCAGGTTCCATCGCTGGTTCTAATATTATCCTTACCTCTGAAGAAGCTATCCGTCTCTCTAATTGGAGTGGTGTTACGGATTTTTCTGGAATTTCCCCCCTTTCTGAATCGGCATATGTTCGCATATCCGGGACATTGGGAGATTGTACGTTTACGCAACTGCCTGAAACTTTGAGCGGTGGCTACAAAATAAATGGTGATATCAGCATTCTTGCCGGAAAGACAGTTGTAATGGAGGACGGTGTACAGTGGCTGATTCATTACGCAGGGTATTACTCTTCAGCGTATGTTGATATCGAAGGTTCATTTGTTGCTAATAATGAGATTGAAAATGACGTATTAGTTGCTACTAGTAATGATATTGCCATTAGAGTGCAGGATGGCGGAAAAGTCGAATTGAACAATGCAAACGTTCGAAATGCAGCTTTATCTGTAATCGGTGGAGGGACGATCATCATGAACGGAGGCGTTCTTGATGCGAGAAATGCACTCTATATTAGTGCCGGAGGTAAAGCCACTTTAACCGATGTAGAAGTAGAGTGTTACATCTCTAATTCCGGAAGTTTGGAGATGAACGGCGGAAGCATAGACAATTATATAACCAACAAAGGAACGTTGTCGATGACAGATGTTACTTCCATCTCCTATATTGAAGTGTTGGGAGAAACAACGTTGGATGGAGTGACGTGTGCCAAGTTGATAGTATCCGACAATACATTGGTACACACCGGAGATAATGGTGTAACTTTGACCGGAGAGGAAGCGTTTACATTGTCGAATTACAGTGGCAACGTAGGCGAATTATTAGACTCATTGGATTGGACTGCAACAGCAGATAATGCCTATATTCGCATAACTGGAACCTTGGGAGATTGTACATTTACACAATTGCCTGAGTCATTGAGCGGTGGATATAAAATAACTGGAGATGTGACCATTGCTGCCGATAAGACAGTGTACATAGAAGAAGGAGTGGTGTGGTCATTGACGGGGAATCCGTCATATTCTGATATTCGGTTGAGGGTTTCCGGTGCATTGATAGCAGATTACGAGCAGGTATCCGACGCTTTGATTGCAACGAATGGAAGCGTTGTAATGACGATTTCCGATGGAGGAAAGGTTCAGTTGACTAATGCCAATCTTCTGTTCAAAGATATGGTATCAGTGAGTTCGGGAGGCGAGCTTGTAATGACCGGCGGAACGCTGGATGGCGGAAGCTATGTTTTTGTTTCATCCGGAGGTAGCGTTTCTTTAACAGATGTTGATGTAGAGTGTTATATCTCCAATTCCGGAAGCTTG
>JAEIGA010001293.1_pt1 | contig 38914 bp, 32 predicted proteins | sample 9270691 | NCBI WGS metagenome assembly JAEIGA01 (sample SAMN17057246, study PRJNA624740) | gut metagenome | biome: biome; isolation source: fecal sample | host: Bos grunniens | place: China: Xizang | collected 2019
CCTCGCCCCTTGACTGACGCTCCGCATTCATTGCGGCTATTTCCTTGAGTTTTCTTGAAAAGTAGTACTCCTGCACACTCTCCGTTCTCTTTGCCGGTGTGATTATCATAGCAATCTCCTTTATCAATACATACAGCCGCGCTTTTATACCGCAGCCACATATTCTCCTAAAATATCAAGATCCTCCATAAGCGGGCGCACAGCCGCGAGAGCCTGCTCATAACGCAGATGGTCCTCGAACTTGATGTCCACATAGAAGAAGTACTGCCACTCCTGTCCAGGAATCGGAAGCGACTGAATTCTGGTAAGATTCATTCCATAGAAGGAAAGAATCGTCAGCACGTGCGCAAGAGATCCCGGTGTATGTGAAAGCGTGAAGCACATGGAAGCCTTGTTGACCTTGGAACTGTCGACTTCAAGAGCATCATCAAAGATGAGGAACCTCGTGAAGTTCTGCTTATATGTCTCTATGCTTTCGGCAAGTATCTCAAGTCCATACAGGTCCGCAGCAAGGGTGGAAGCGACAGCGCCGACGCCCATAAGGCCGTTCATGGCCACATCGGCTGCACTTTTGGCAGTATCCTCACTCTCGACAAGACGGATCCAAGGATAGTTCTTGAAGAACTCACGCGTCTGGTTTATAGCCATATAGTGGGTCCTCACCTCCTTGATGTCCTCTATCCTCTGCCCAGGCAGGGCCATAAGATTTTGCTGGATGCGAAGAAAGACCTCGCCCTTGATCTTACGGTCATACTTGCGCAGGAGTTCGAAATTAGGCAGCAGTCCGCCGGACACCGTATTCTCTATGGCCATCACGGCAGCATCAGCAAGACCTTTGTCCATACTGAGATAGAGATCATTGAACGTAAGACACTCGACAATCTGCGGATCCACCAGTCCATGATCCTGATAGAACAATCTTGCCGCCTGCTCGTGAAAACAGCCCTTGACTCCCTGTATTGAGATTTTCTTCATATATGCAGTAAATAAAAATGCTGCCCGGAAATACCGGACAGCACAAAAATAATTCTATATCATTCGATACGCAACGTCCGGACTATCCCCTTTTCTGGAAATAGAAATAAGAAAAACCGAAGCTGCTAAATCGATAAGTTCCCATAACGGTCACAAATATAAGAAAAAATTGAAAGAGAAAGACAAATTAAACTGTCATCATATCCTTTTCCTTAGCGGATACCAACTCATCGATCTTCTTTGTGAATGAGTCAGTCTCCTTCTGCACGAGCTGCTCGTACTCCTTCTGGAGATCCTCAGGCATACCATCCTTGTTTGCCTTCTTAAGATGCTCGATAGCATCACGACGGGCATTACGAACGCTCACCTTTGCATTCTCACCTGCACCCTTGGCCTTCTTGATGAGTTCCTTACGACGGTCCTCGGTAAGAGGTGGAACTGTGCAACGGATGCTCTCACCGTTATTTGATGGAGTAAGACCGATGTTAGCGTCGAGGATAGCCTTCTCGATAACAGGGATCATCTTCTTCTCCCAAGGCTGGAGCATGAGAGTCTTTGCATCAGGCGCAGTTACAGAAGCGACCTGCGGAAGCGGTGTCGGGCTGCCATAGTAATCAACCAATACTGAGTTGAATACCATAGGGTTAGCCTTACCGGCACGATATGTCTTGAGTTCCTCGTCGAGGTGATTGACCGCACCATTCATCTTGTCCTTGGCAGCAGCCAGAATTTCTTTAGCCTTAGTAATCATAGTATCTATAGTTTAATCATTCATAAATCTGTCTCATGAAACTTTCGTCGGCCGCCTACACGTGCACCAATGTACCGACCTTCTCACCCTTCACCAGTTTTGTAAGATTTCCCTTCTGGTTCATGTCGAAGACGATGATAGGCATATTGCCTTCACGGCAGAGAGCGAAAGCGGTCTGGTCCATAACCTTGAGCCTGTCCTCGATAGCCTTGTCGAAACTGAGTTCCTCATACTTTACCGCAGCAGGGTCTTTCTCAGGATCGGCAGTATATACGCCATCCACCCTGGTACCCTTAAGAAGAGCATCCGCTCCGATCTCAAGAGCTCTGAGAGCCGCACCGGAGTCAGTAGTGAAGTATGGGTTGCCGGTTCCTCCTGCTATGAGCGCCACGCCACCCTTCTCCATTACAGAGACAGCGTCATCCCTCATATAATATCTTGCAACCGGCATCATAGGAGTAGCGGTGAACACCTCAGCCTCGACTCCCGCAGAACGGATCGCCATTGCAAGTCCGAGAGAATTGATGACAGTCGCGAGCATTCCCATCTTATCACCATTCACTCTGTCAAAGCCTTTACCCACGCCCTGAAGACCACGGAAGATATTGCCTCCACCGATGACGATAGCCACCTGAAGACCATTTTTCACTGCGGCCGCGACTTCCTCTGCATAAGCGGCAAGCCAATTTTCATCTATGCCTTTTCCGGCGGGGCCTCCAAGGCTCTCACCACTCAACTTCAAAAGAACTCTTTTATATGTACCCATATGCATTAAATGTTTTCTGTTTCACACTAACAAAAGTATCGAATTATTATGAAACTTCCAAGAAAGAATATATCTTTGCATGATAGAAGAGCATATTCAAACCCGATAATTAACTAATAAGATTATAACTATTATGGCACTTTCTTCAATTACCAAGAAACTCATCATGAGTATCAGCGGTCTTTTCCTGATCGTCTTCATGCTTCTCCACATGACAATCAACTTCTTCTCTGTGATCGACTCTTTCACAGGCAAGTATGGTGCAGCAGACGGACTTTTCCAGGCAGGTTGTGACTTCATGGCCCTCCCTATCATCACTATCATGGTTCCTGTACTTGCTGCAGGTTTCCTCGTACACATCGCGTACGCTCTTATCCTTACTTACGGCAACTATAAGGCTCGCGGTCCACAGCGCTATGAGGTAGCAAACAAGACTAAGGCTGAGTCTTGGGCTGCGAAGAACATGTTCGTTCTCGGCATCGTGGTTCTCGGTATCGTAGCATTCCACCTCAATCACTTCTGGGCTGACATGCAGCTCGCTGAGTGGAAGGGAGAGCATGCTGCAAGCCCATATGATCTTCTCAATGCAACATTCGGCAACATCATCTGGGTTGTAGTATACATCGTATGGTTCGTAGCTCTCGGTCTTCACCTTTGCCACGGTTTCTGGAGCGCATTCCAGAGCATCGGTATGAGCAACAAGGTATGGGAGAAGAGACTCACTTGCATCGGCTACTTTGTTGTTGCAGTCATCGTTCTCGGTTTCTGCGCAACTGCAATCAACGCATTCATTCAGGCTCAGGGCTGCTGCGCATGCTGCTAAGCTGAAAACAAATAGAAAACAAGGAGCGGCTCGAAAGAACCGCTCCTTGTTTTTTTATTCTATATCTATTCTCTGAACCTCATCTACACCTGAGATGGCAGCGATGCTGTCCATTGCTGTCTGAAGCTGCCCCATCGAATGTACGGCAAAGTCTATTGTACATACGCCGATGTTATCCGTTGTCTCTGTCATAAGACCTCGCATCGAAAGATGAAGCTTCTCTGTGATACAGTCCACCAGGTCGCTGAGAAGGTGATATCTGTCGATTGCTCTCACGCTGATGCGGACCGGATAGAGACATCCGCATTCCTCCTCGAAATTAACCGCCACGATCGAGTCTCCCTGCTGAGATGCAATACGTATGGCCGTCTGGCAGTTACGTTTATGCACATGTACGATTCCGTCCCCATGGTCAAAACCGATGACTTCGTCTCCCGGAAGAGGGTGGCAATGAGGACATCTGCTGAAACATGAACGCGGCTGACGGGAAAGATATGAGCCGATGAACTTGCGGGCCTTGTAAGTGCGCACATGATTCATCCAATCCGGCTGCGGTTCGGCATTCTCGTCAGTTCCGATTTCCACACAGTCTCCTCTGTTGAGTTCCGTCTTAATGGATGAGAGTTTGCCGTTGATGCGGGCATAATGGGCATGCTCACCTATTCGGCTATGTATTTCAAATGCGAAATCAAGGGCGGTCGCGCCTTTCGGAAGGATGATTCCTCGTCCCTTCGGCGTGAATACCATTATATCATCATAATAGAATGACGAAGTCACATCATTCATGAAGTCGAGACCCTCCTCCTGGTCAGCGACCTCCTTGAGAAGTTCATTGAACTTGTTGAGCCAGGCCTGGATATTCTCGTCCGTACGCTCTGCCGCACAGCCGAGACGGCCGTTACGGACCATTCTCTCCGATGAGATGTGAAGTTCCTGCCACTGTCCCTTGTCGTTCAGGAGCTTTACCTGGAAACTCTGATAACCGTTCTCCTTCGGCGCATCGATATAGTTGGAAACGCTGCCCGGACGCTCCTTGAAAGCATCGGTGAGTGCAGAATAAATGCGGAGACTCGTGTCCTTCTCAGAACATCCCTCAGGATTCTGATATATGACCCTGACATAGTACTTGGTGTCGATATGGGCAAAGTCACAGCCTCTTGCATTCATCTTCATCCATATACTGTATGGCTTACGATAGCGGACCTCGGTACGTGCCACGATACCCTTGTCGAAAAGGAGTCGTTCGATCTTGGAGGTGAAAGCCTTGATGTTGCCCTCCTCTCTCTCGAATTCCTCCTTGAGGAGTTTCTCAAGCAGGGTATATTCTCGAGGACATCTGTATCTGAATGACAGGTTCTCAAGTTCGCTCTTGACGTGATAGAGTCCCAGACGGTTTGCCAGAGGCGCATAGAAATAGTCGGTCTCTCCTGCGATCTTCATCTGTTTGTCAGCACGCATACTGCTGAGTGTACGCATGTTGTGGAGACGGTCGGCAAGTTTGATGAGCAAGGCACGGACATCATACTGCATGGATGCGAGAATCTGACGAAAATTGTCTATCTGCTTGGACTGCACGTATTTATCCTTCTTCTCCTTGGTGACGACACCTACGAGGAAGGCAACGTCATCACCGAAACGCACCCTGATATCTTCTATGGTATACGGAGTATCCTCAACCACATCATGAAGGAATGCGGCTATCACCGGATCCGCGCCCAGTTCCAACTCCTCAGCGACGATACGCGCCACACTTACCGGATGGATTATATAAGGTTCCCCAGACTTACGCTTCTGAGGAAGATGTGCTTCTCTTGCGAATTCGAAAGCATCGCGGAGTCGTGCCATATCCTGGGCACTCTCCTTCTGCTCCATAATTGTGAAAAGTTCGTCAGCACTGGCCTGAATCAGTGCGTCATAATTTGTTTCCATAGGCTCCTTTTTTAGGAATAAGGAGTCTAAGTTACAAAAAAATCCGTCCGATTGTCCTGCAGGGGCAGTTTTTTATCAGATTGCCTGCGTCTTTTCACGCAGCCACATGGCCTCGGACGAAGGAAGAGATGGCGAGATGCGCCTATAGACACTCTCGTTGTAGGCATTGAGCCAAGCAAGTTCATCCGGCGTGAGAAGTTCCTTGAGCACAGCGGAAGTTTCGATATGACAGCAGGTCAGGGTCTCGAATTCAAGCCAGTCACCGAAATCATTCTTTCCTGCCTCTCGACAGAGAACGATGTTCTCATGTCTTATTCCATGACAGCCCGCCCTATAGAGTCCCGGCTCATTCGAGGTGACCATACCCGGAAGCAAAGGCTGGCTGTTGAAGTTCTGCCTGATGTCCTGAGGACCCTCATGTACACAAAGCCAGTAGCCGATGCCGTGACCTGTTCCATGTCCGAAGTTGCGCTTGGTGCGCCAAAGGGCATTACGAGCGAGCACATCGAGCTGGCATCCTGCCGTTCCACGTGGGAAGACAGCCATGGACAGAGCGATCATACCCTTGAGTACCAATGTATAATCCTCCTTCTCTAGAGGCGTGCAATCTCCCATAGGGACTGTCCTTGTTATGTCGGTCGTACCCGTAAGATATTGTCCGCCCGAGTCCACCAGATATATGCCGCGCGGACGTATCATTGCCGAGCCGTGTTCCGGTGTCGAATAATGCGGAAGCGCCGCATCAGGCCCATAAGCAGATATGTTCTCGAAACTGTTTCCTCTGTATCCCGGGATTTCGGCACGAAAGGCAGTAAGTCGCTCGGACGCCTCCCACTCGGATACTCCTCCACGTTCCCTGACTTCCTGCTCAAGCCAGTAAAGGAAACGCTCCACTGCAATTCCGTCCTCCACATACGTCTGTCTGAGGAACTCTATCTCGGAGTCCGTCTTGACCGCCTTCTCAAGTATGACAGGGGAAGTTCCGGCCTCGACCTTGACGCCGAAGCAGGATTCATGGATATAAGAGTACAGATGATAATTCAGCGTGGTGTAATCCACAAAGAGAGTCGCCTTCGAATCCGAACCGAGGCTTGAGAGGGCAAAATAAACAGCATCATAATCCTCGACCTCGACACCGTCGGCCTTCAGTTCGGAATAACTGTCTGTCGTATCGGGATCAGTGGAACCGAACACTGACTTTTTCGCAAACCATTTGACATAATCCTGGGTGACAAGGAGATATGAAACCACCAGTGGATTATATTCTATGTCGTTGCCTCGCACATTCAAGAGCCAGGCAATCTCATCTAGAGAAGTCAGGAAAACCCCATCTATTTCCTTGATCATCATCCACTTGCGTAACCAGGAAATCTTATCTGTGCGAGGAATGCCTCCGAAGCACTCCACGTCAAGGGTAGTCACAGGGGTCGATGGAACTGCAGGTCTATCCTTCCAAAGCCTCTCCAGAAGATCAGGGACATTCACTATGCTGCAGCCGGACTCCGGCGCAGCACTGCAGATTCCCGTCCTGATATCATTTATGGAATGACAGCTCTGGCAAAGTCCGTCGACAGCAACAACCGAGGCACGGCCTGCAAGCCACTCAGGGATAAGCACGGCACCCGGAACCCTTGTCTTGTGAAGTTCCACACCTGTTCCTGCCAACTGAGTTTCAGCCTGGATGAAATAACGCGAATCTGTCCACAGGCCTGCGTGATCGGCTGTCACCACCACATCTCCCGCCTCGCCGGTAAAACCTGTAAGCCACTCGACCTGTTTCCATCTAGAAGCCGGATATTCGCTTGCGTGAGGATCTGAGCCGGTGACAACTACAGCATCCCAACCGTTCCTGTTCATCATCTGCCTTAGGGCAGCGATTCTTCCTGCATAGATGTTTTCCATATGATTCACGATTTTCAGATTATTTCAGATATTATTGCATCGGATACAAAGAAACGGTTTTCCGGTATCCTCACATTCCCATTTCCGCACCTGAGCAGATCGGCTGACTCCAGCGCCGCATCCAGGGCCGCGACGTCGCACTCAGCACGAAGGAAGGCCTCGTCCACACCCTTCGATGTACGCAGGGCCAGCATTATCTTCTCCAGGGCCAACTGTTCCCCGTCGAGAGTCTCCCCCTCCCTGACAGACATAGGATCGGCATTGTAGGCATTGAGATCGGGTATGTTCCAGCTTCGCTCGTCGCCGCCGCTGAAACTGTGCGCACCGGGCCCCAGGCCGACATATGGGACATGAGCCCAATATGCGCTGTTATGCAAAGCCTCGTTTCCCGGCTGGGCGAAGTTCGAAATTTCATAATGATGATATCCCGCCCGGGACATTGCTTCGCAGAGAATATCGTACTGACGGGCACAAAGTTCATCAGAGGCCTCGCACCATACTCCCCGTTCCACAAGCTTGGCCAAGGCACTGCCTGGCTCCACAGACAACTGATAGGCTGATATATGGGCCGGAGGAAGTCCGTCCGGAGATATATGCAGGGCCATATCCAATGTTTCCCTCCATCGCTGGTCGGAAAGCTGAGGAAGTCCGAAAATAAGGTCAATGCTGATGTTCTGTATGCCGGCCTCCACCAGAAGGGCGTAGGCCTTACGGGCTGCAGCCGAATCGTGGCGACGGTTCATCCAACGCAAAATATCATCGTCAAATGACTGTACGCCCATACTTACTCTGTTGACCCCCAGGTCCTTGAGCCCCTTGATGTAGTCAAGTCCCTTTTCGACGACATCCTCAGGATTGACCTCGAAAGTAAACTCATCGAATGGAGCATTCACGCCAGCCTTCGACAGGCTCTCCATCAATGAAGCATAAAAGGAAAGAGGCAGCACCGACGGGGTGCCACCTCCTATGTATAACGTATTCACTTCGGACGAGAATTCGCCCGCTCTATGTGATATTTCCGATCCTATGGCCTTAGAAAAACCCTGGAAAAGGTTTCTCTGTCGGCTCTCATCCTCTGACCTGCGGCACTTGGCTGCGACCTCCGAATAAAAGTCGCAATATGTGCAGAAACTTCTGCAGAAGGGGATGTGGACGTAGATCACGGCATTATCTGAGCAAGAGCTCAGCTGTTCCAAGAAGGGTCTGCTCTGTGTAAGCCTCTACAGTGTAGATTCCCTTCACATAACCTGTAATGTCGTTGAGATAGATGCTCATCTCCACCTCCTTGCCCTGGTAGTCGACCTCACGGGAAGCAGAGCAGATCATAGGCTCGCCGCTGTAAGTGAATGTTCTCTGCTCAGAGTTTGTAAGAAGGACTCCATCCGGTCCCTTGACTCTGATATACACTCTTACCGGCTGCTTCGGTGCAAGGTCATTCTCTACAAGACTGAGAGTTGTAAGAAGACGTACAACACGGCTGCTTCGGTCTGTGACCTTATCCGATGCATTGTATGCCTCGATCCTGATTCCACGCGCCTTGATTACAGAGCCCGCCGCCACCTGGCCGCTGAGGTTCGCAACCTTCTTGCTCAACTGCTCAGACTTCTTTCTGCTCTCGGCAGCCTCACGACGTGCCGCTGCAGCATCTGCAGTCAACTGCTTGTTGAGGGTATTGAGCGAGTCGATCTGAGTGATATAGTTACGCATGATGCTTCTGAGAGTTCCGAGTTCCTTCTCGTACTGTCTGATCTTGCTTCTGTTTGTAGCCTCTGTCTTCTTGATTCTCTCGATGAGCTGAGAAACCTCCTCACGTGAAGAATCCAGCTGCATGTTGATTGTATCGTATTCAGACGAAAGGGTCGCGTAATCGTTCTGAAGGGCAATCATCTGCTCTGTAAGTTCCTCCTTCTCGATCTTAAGGTCGTTTACAAGCGAGGACTTCTGATACCAGATGAACGCAAGCGCGCCTGCAAGAAGGACAGCAACCGCTATCAACGCATACATGATCTTTTTCAAATTCTGCTCTTCCATATCTACTTAAAATTATTTACGTTTGAGTTATTGTTTTTCATATAAGGCCACAAAGATAACAAAATATCGGATTTTTCATATCTTTGCACAGTTGAGCCAAAGCTCACGTTAACAAAATTAACACTTTGCAGCCATGAAGTATCTCATAAGATCAATCAAATATTTCTTCTATTTCGCATTGCTTACCAGCCTCATCGTTGCGGCACTTGTCGCCACCGGAATGGCCCAGGGAGACATCAACGAACTTTTCGACGGAGGCTATGAAGCCCTTTGGAAAATGGCTCTGCTGTTTGCTGCTGTGGCTGCCGTATACCCTAAGGTAGGCTTCATTACAAGGACTGTTCCCACACAGAACGAATGGAAGGAAATCCGTCAGGATGTGATCACCTATCTCAAGGAAAGACAGTATGATTTCGAGTCCGAGAACGGGCAGACCATCACTTTCCGCCATAAAGGTGCGATGAACAGACTTACCAGAATGTTCGAGGACAGAGTCACACTTACCCTTACAGACGGTGGCTTCAACATGGAAGGCCTGAGAAAGGATGTGTTTCGTCTCGCTACCGGTCTCGAATACAGACTTAATCCTCAGCAGGAGCAGTAGTCTCTCCGTTTATGTGCTTGGCCGCCTGGTCAAGCGCCTGCCAGAAATCTTCTCCGAAATATCTTTCTATCGGTTCACGAAGGAACTGATATACCCTGATCTTTTCTGCTTTTCCCTTCTCGAAGGCGTCGCGACAGATGTTCCAGCGATGCAGATTGAGGGCTCTTGTCCCGTTGCTCAGAGGTGAGATGCGGATAGGATAGAGCCAGCATGAAATAGGCTTGCGGAAATCGCCTTTTCCCTGGAACCAGCATCTCTCCATAGAGCAGAAGCAGTTTCCATCCTCATCGAACAGAGTGTATGCACATTCCTCACTGCCAGGTACAAGCGGAGTGACGAGGTCTCCGTCGATATCCACTTCAAAATAGCCCTTTGCAGCAACTGCAGCACGTCCCTTCTCCTGCATTATAGGAGAAAAAATGCTGTAGTTTTTCTCAATCGCCTCAACCTCGCACTCCTCCAAAGGAGCACCGCTGTCACCGATCACGCAACAGCAACCCTGACATTTCTCATAATCACATGCGAAGTATTCTGTGAGAATTTCTTCAGAAATGAGGCAATCATCTATCTGAACGATAGTTCCAAATCTATGATCCATATATCTTCTATTTTTTGTTTACTACATATTCTACTTTGCTGCCATTGTTCAGGCTATTCAGAAGATTCCTGACGCTTTCAGCATTGACGGCATCTATCTTTGCCGCATATGAAGACGTGAAGTCCTTTCCATCGAGGAATCTCTTGCTTATTGCATCCAGCCAATATTCCGGCTCATTCATCTTCTGTGCAAGATAACTCTTGAGATATGCCTTGCAGGCAGCAAGAACCTTGTCAGAAATCTTTGTCTGAGAAAGATCCTGAAACATTGAGCGTATGATGCTGAGTGCCTCTATAGGACCGGACGCATCGATATGAGAGGCATAGGCTGTCCTGGCAAGCGGAGCCACCGACACAAGGACATTCAATCTGTCCTGAGGAGTGATGACAAAGTTATACGACACCTGAGAATACATTCCCGTATTGACCAGAGCATCCGAAAGGGCCTTCTCCAGAATCATGGAGGCAACTGCCGCAGTCATATAGTTGTCCATGGTCAGAGGCATAAGAGCTGACATCGCAACATCGATACTGTCGCCTTTTCCGTCCACGGTATAGGTTGACCAGCCGGCAATAGGCTGATAACGCAATGAAGGTCTGCGGAAGGCCGCGCCTGTGGTCCTGAAATGGCCCACATATGAAAGCATCAGTTTTTTCACTTCCGCCTCAGGCATATCGGTCACAAGAATCAAGGCGCCGTCATTCATCTTTGCTGACTGTCTTTCAAAGAACCTGTCTGCCTTTGCCGAGAATTCCTGAGTCAGTTTTCCATGCACCTTCTTCCATGAATATACATAGCCGGGACACATTATGCTGTCGATCGCCGCGATTCTGGCCTCCCTCGGGTCATTATCCAGTCCTGCCGCCAAGGCGTCATCCGCCATGTACGCAGCATAGGCCTCCTTATCGTAAGTCCTGTTGTTTGCCACAGCGACAAGCGCCTGCATCACAGTCTCGGTCTCCTCCTTAGGGGCCACACCGGACAAGAGAGTACCGGTCAGTCCCACCCTTGTCTCAAAGGTAAGTCCGCGCGAGAGAAGCATATCATAAAAACTGCTTCCATCCACACCGGCCACACGGCACAGTCTCAGATAATCGGAAGCATAGGCGCCCTCACCTTCGGAAAGATCCTCGATACTGCCGTAACCGCCGTTCTGAGCCAGTGTCCAATATGTCTTTCCGCCTGTCGCCATATTCTTGTATACGACTTTGAAGCCGTTCGAATACGTCCATACGGCAGCGCCCGACATAGGATCCGGCTTTGAAGAAGCCAGCTTGACCTTAGGTCCCGCTATAGGCCACTGGAAATCCGGTTCAGCGAAAAAGGCATCGAGCGGCGATGGATTGGCGTATGAATCCGACCAGGCTGAATAAAAGGCATTCCTTACCTTAGCCTCATCTGTCATGGCTTTTGACGAAGCGCATCTCAAAGTAAGGTTTCGCGAGCCGTCCAGCAGAGCCGACGCCATATCATTGAAGAGTTTCAGCTGTGTATCATCCGGCAGATTGCGCGAAAGGTGCAGGTTGAGCTTTTCCTTTGACGAAGCGAGGGATGAGTTCCTGAGAAAAGCGGCCACACATCTGTCGACATACTCCGCATTGCTCTTGAATGAACCCGCTGTCTTCGCCGAAAGGGTTTTGAGATAATTCTCACGGGCCACTCTATATTCATCTATCGTCACCGACGACGCATCGATGGAGGCACAGGTCCTTGCGAGAGCACCCACAGCCTGCAGCACATCCTTATCAGCAACTGTCAGCGAGACATTGAACATCTCGTCTCCGGGTCCTTCAGCACTGCTCCTGTATCTGCATGAGACATCCGCCACAGGCACCCCTCTTCTTGAAAGGTCAAGGTGTATCCTTCGCTCGGCGATATATGAAAGTTCGCTGATGAACCTTTCGTAGATGGCAGGCTGGACCGTGTTCATATATTCCCTCGGAGCCCTCGGCTGTTTCCATGAGGCAGATACTCTTGTAAGTTTCCTGCCCGGCACCTCCATGACCTTGAAGACCGCCGCCTCACTGTCCTTCCACTTATATTCCGAACGTGGTGCAGACTTTCGTGACGGAGTCATGTATGAAAGAGATGTCATCTTGGATATCAAAGAGTTGGCATCCACATCGCCGGATATCACGATTGCCTGGTCCGATGGAGAATACCACTTTGCGAGATATTCATCTTCTGTGACGGAAACTCTGTCGACTATGGTCATCAGGAGAAGAAGTGTCGAATCCTGCACATTGGCTCCCGAAGACAAGGACATATCCTTGAATCTGAAAACCGTAGCATCGGATGTCACGCTGATGAATCCATCCGATGTCGGGGTCACGCCGTGATCCGCCATCCATTCCTGCGGTGATTTCGAGCCTATGCGGGGAAGATGAGCCAGAGCATCCTTGGCCACAGCCACAGCCTTGTCTGCCGCGGCAGTGGAATCCGTGAGACTTCCTGTCTTCTGCACGAGTGCAAAATCAGCATATCCCTTCGCTGACGGATTGGAAACCACATAATAGGTCAGGCCATTGGGCAGTTTCCCCTGCTTGATTGCGGGATCCGGAGTCATCACAGGCAGATTCTGGGCTGGTACATTTATTGCAAATAACAGCCCGGATATGATGATCGACAAGTTTACAAGTCTTTTTTTCATACAATTACACTTCACTTGTGCAAAAATACGATAAAAAATGTCTACTTTTGCAGAGATTTGGCCTTAATGGGGCAATATTGCTCATATTTGGCTCTTTTTGAATATTATTTATAAACAAAAACATACTTTAAAAACTATGAAGAAGATTTTCCTCATGTTGGCAGTGGCTGCCATGTCAGCCCTCACAGTATCTGCTCAGGATATCGCGCAGGCTACTGAAAACTACAACAATGGTGCTATGGAGCTCCAGATGGGTAACAAGGATGCAGCTCTTACTTGCTTCCAGACAGCTCTCACAATGGCTGAGGCTCTCGGTGACGAGGGCGCGGACATCGTGGCAAACTGCAAGAACACTATTCCAGTGATCATGGCTTCAATCGCTAAGGATCTCATCAAGGCTGAAAGTTTCGATGCAGCTATCGAGCAGCTCAACAAGACTATCGAGGTTGCTGAGGGATATGGCAACGCTGACGTAGTTGCTGATGCAAAGACACTCATCCCACAGGTACTTATGTCAAAGGCCGGCGATATGCTTAACGCAAAGAACTTCGCAGGTGCTGCAGAGACTTACCAGCAGGTAGTTGCAGCAGATACTACTAACGCAATGGCTGCTCTCCGTCTCGGTATGGCTCTCGGTGCTCTCGGCAAGAACGCAGAGGCAGAGAACGCATATCTCCTCGCTGCAAGACACGGTCAGGAGAAGAACGCATACAAGCAGCTTTCAAACACATACGTAAAGCAGGCTGCCGCTCTCCTCAAGGCTAAGAACTACCAGGGCGCAGTTGACGCGGCTCTCAAGTCAAACGGCTACCTCGAGAACCCTACTGCAATGAAGGTTGCAGGTACAGCAGCTTCACAGCTCAAGAAGAACGAGGACGCTATCAAGTACCTCGAGAAGTACCTCGAGCTCTCACCAAACGCTAAGGACGCTGCACAGATGATGTACACTATCGCTGCTACAGCTCAGACTATGGGCAACAATGCAAAGGCTAAGGAGTACTACCAGAAGATCACTTCTGACCCTAAGTTTGGTCCTACTGCACAGGAAATGCTCAAGACTCTCTAATATCAGGAATCTCGATTCATGAGACAACTTGAACTGCTTGCTCCGGCAAGAGACGCACAGATCGGCATCGCGGCAATTGACTGCGGTGCCGATGCCGTGTATATAGCCGGCCCGCAGTTCGGCGCAAGGCAGGCCGCAGGAAATGACATTTCTGAAATCAGGAAACTCTGCGATTATGCCCATAGATTCGGAGCACGTATCTTCGTGGCTCTGAACACAATTCTTTATGACAACGAGCTTGAGGCCGCATACAGGCAGATGCTCGATGTCCAGGAAGCCGGTGCCGACGCGATCATCGTACAGGACCTGGCTGTTATCGAAATGGCACGAAAAGGAATCGGAGACTTCAAGGAGGAAATACACATCCCTCTCCATGCTTCCACCCAATGTGCCATCAGAACACCTGAGCACGCCCGTTTCCTGGAGAGTCTCGGATTTTCCAGACTTATCCTGGAAAGGGAATTGTCCATCGAGCAGATACGTGCCATCAGAAAGGCTGTAAGCTGCGAGCTTGAATTCTTCATCCACGGAGCCTTGTGCGTATGTTATAGCGGCCAGTGCTACCTGTCGGAGCATATAGCAGGCAGAAGCGCGAACAGAGGCGCCTGTATCCAGGCCTGCCGCTCACGCTACGACCTGGTCGACGCATCGGGCAGGGTGCTGGTAAAGGACAAGGCCCTTCTGTCCCTCAAGGATTACAATCTCCACGACAGGCTTGAGGACCTCGCAGAGGCAGGAATCTGCTCATTCAAGATTGAGGGAAGACTCAAGAATGCCTCATACGTAAAGAACGTCGTGAGATATCATTCCCTTGCACTTGACAGACTTGTAGAAAAAAATCCTTCAGCATATGAGAGGGGCTCATTCGGAAAGGTAAGGAACGAGTTCACTCCTGACCCGCACAAGACCTTCAACAGAGGCTACACCGAACTCTATCTCGACGGCAGACGCGGAAAATGGGCAGCAATGGATGCCGCCAAATCCATGGGAGAAGAGATCGGAGAAGTGACGCGCATTGCAAAAGGCGGCCTGACTCTCAGACTCAGGAACAGAAACATACGACTGAACAATGGAGACGGTTTCTCCTTCGTTGACAAGGATGGCAACATCACCGGATTCCGAGGAGACGTATGTGAGGCCGACAGCATCAGATGCAAGGCTGTTCCAGGCCTTTTCACCGGAGCGGTACTTTTCAGAAACATCAACGCCGCATTCGAGAAGGAACTCGAAAAACAGAACGAAGGCAGAGAAATCAGCGTTACCCTTGATATTGCAATCAGCAGAAGCGACGACAAATGGAACTTCACCGCAAGAGCCATCAGCGAAGACGGAAGAACTGTCACCAAGGCACTTGAGACCGAGGGTGAAGAGGCCCGCAACCGTGAGCGAATGGAAGAGATAATCCGCGGACAGTTGAGCAAGACTGCCGGACACTACTGTTTCAGCATCAACAGTCTGGAGACTGCAGATGGCCTGCCTTTCCTCAGTGCATCCACACTGAACGCACTCAGAAGGGAACTGGCAGAAATGCTTGATTCTCTCAAGTGCAATAAAAAAGACCTCCTCTGCAGAAATCTGGACGACGTGGCAGAAACAACAGTTCCGCAGAAGGAGATCACGTACATAACTAATATTTCAAACAACATTTCCTATAGTGTCTACAAAGCAGCCGGAGCAGTCTCGATAGGTAAGGCATATGAACTTGCACCTCTTGCAGATGCAGAGCTCATGAGAACCCGCTACTGCATCAGATACGAACTAGGACTTTGCCCTATCCATCACCACGTCAAAGACAGCGGACCGCTTTTCCTTGTCAACAATGGCAGACGCCTTGCCCTGCACTTCGATTGCAGGAACTGTGAGATGACCGTCACATTGCCTTAATATTTGCGATTTTCGGGAAGGAGTTTTTAAGACTTAACATCGGGGAGGTGTTTTTGTGCTTAAGAATTTGAATTCAGCTAACTTAACGATTTCTTCTGTTCAAACTTGAACTGCTTAGGCGAGTTTTGGGTTAAAGTCGCCCAAGGTGTAACCTATTTTCATCAAAATGAGGCTTTTCCAGGACCGCTTAGGCGAGTTTTGGCCATTTCAGGCCTAAGGTGTCATTCTAGCACTCGAATTTATCAACATCAGCAGGGGACCTGGCGACTCACTCAAATCAGGAAGGCCACAAGGTAATGAACAGTGCCAATCGAATTGACGGAGATCACTGAGGACTGTCTCCCATATGGACTGGATTGTCACATTTGAACGGGATTGCTACATATGGATTGGAGCCACTATATTGACTGGACTTTCACATTTGGATTGGGCCGTCGCATTGGGGCTAGGTTCACCATATGGGTCAAAAGTCAGCTTCTATTTTTCGATGAAGGAGGCGGAGTAGCAGGTGAGAAAGACATTGCCTTGCCTTTAGCCTGAAGTTCCCGCATCATTTCCACAAACAGATCTCCCATTTTCTCAGATTCTTCTCCAAGTCCTTTAAGTACGACTTTGCGATCAACACTAATAGCCATATCAGCAACGAACAAGGCTCTGATGACAGCAATTACAGTCTGTTCATTCCCACCCCATAACTTGGTTGCCATGTTGAACATGGCATTAACAGTAAGATCCATTACTGCCATAGGATTCTTCTGCACATCTAGATCCGTGTTGAATTTCAATTCAGAATCTCCGTACTGCACCACCTCTAAAATCTTCTTCATAATAATATTCGTTTAATCATTCATATTACAAAACCAGACAACGTCTGATCTGACTCTCGTTTATATGTAGTGTTTTATATAAGTGTTCAGCTATCTGCTGTTTTTCCTGTCGGGAAAGATGATATACTGAGACTTTATTATACTTGGGCAAAATATTGTCATCAATCTCAGCACAAACATCTAAATCTGACGGTCTTCTATAATTAGACTTTCCATTTTCGTTTATAAGCATCTCCGCAGTATCGTTCATCTTTATCCCCTTTTCTATTATCGACAGATTTATCGGTGGGAGATTATTATTATCTCTTCCCTGTTCGGACTCCCATTCATCAGAGGACTTTCTTGTCATATGCCAATTGAATGACCTCGGGGTTACGAACAGGTTTTCTACTTGAGGAATATCAAGAACTGTCTCTCTCAAAAAGACACCACCTTGACTCATCACATATTTATCTGGAAACTGTGCTGACCTATTGATGAAACGACGACAATACCTACGATCCAATATGTCCCTATAAGGAACTTTACCCATCTCTTTCATGAAAATCGAATTTACTGTTGAATATGGATATACATATGGAATTGGAGCCACTCCGTGATGCAGTGGATTTCTTAAAACATAACTCATAGCAGCTATCATATGATTATACCCTACAATTTCCATCGTATAGTGTTTCTTTTCTCCCAGCTTACCTGAACGATGATATTTCTTATTAAAGTACATACTATACGACAAACGGAAATTGCGCATCAACTCCTCCGGTTTTTCAGATTGTACCAATTGGTGATAATGAGTAGACATTTCTGATTCCACAAGTCCTATAGAGTCTGTATTATATAGGGCAAGGGCAAAACAATTGAAACCTCTATTATAATCTTCAACGTCTCTGAACAGCACTTCTTCTCCAGCCGAAAGGCATAAGTGATATGTTTTTTTCATATTAAATTCTAAACAGCTTAGGCGTATTTGGGGTTAAAGTCGCCCAAGGTGTAACCTATTTTCATCAAAATGGGTCTTTTTCTTAACCGCTTAGGCGAGTTTTGGCCATTTCTAGCCTAAGCAGTTACGAAATATCTCACGATAGCGGATAGTAATCAACTGTTCAATCCTTAATATTCTACAATTTCAAATACGAGGTCGACATCCCCGAAACTGTTGACCTTATTGTTGAATTTCTCCAGGGATCTTGCCGAAAGCATCCCTCGCCACACAATGTCATCACGTCTGTTCAGAGGGATAGTGACTTCTATTCCGTAACTCTTGCCGGATATGAATACCTTGCCCTTGCAGCTCCAATCCTCCCTGGTGCCACCGTCATCTTCCGTGATCATGAAGGCATATTCATCAGTGTTCTTCAGCATTTCCGAAACCAGGAGGACATTGAAGTCCTGAGGCTCGCCGACCTGTCCCCTCTTGACTACTACCATAAAGTCTGTTATCATTGGATTATACAACCTGAGCTCCGCTTCGGTCGAGGCCGTAAAATCATCCAGAGAGGCAATCTTGACGAAAAACTCGGAGGCCCCGGCAAACCACGGATCGTAATTTCTGTTTGCGGTCATTTCCTTGAGCAGCAGCATCTTCATAGGGACATCGGAAACAAGGGAAGTATCAGAAGGGATGGGATCACATGAAGTGCGAGAAGCAGGGTGCGGTTTGACGATGAGGCTTCCGCCTCCTTCTCCCCAGTCCGGATTCTCTCTCCTCAACATCTCCAGGGTATCATACCCCGCATCAGTGTTCCTGTTAATAACCCACACCGGACGTTCTCTAGCCATCTCCTCGTCCACAATCACCTCCTCAACACGGCGGGAGCCATCATCGTCAATTGAAACCACATATCCCACATTCACACTTGAACCGTCCTCCGGATCAAAGGTTATGACCGGCGTCTGCTTCCCGTCCCAGGCCTCCGAGAAGGGCCAATATATCTGCATATCCGACCTTTCCAGTTCGCGGAGAAAGACTTCCGGGTCTAAGACCTTTCCCCCGGAGAGGGAACGGGTCGCCTCATGCGAGCGCACATAATCCCCTATCAGATCCCTCAAGGGACGTTGATAAGAATTATCCGAACGTGTGCCCTGGTCCTCTCCGACACCAGCCCCGGGACTGGCGAACAAGTTCTTCATCGTATATTCCTCATCATAGCCGTTACCTGAAGAGGAAGTCACCGCGGAATGCACCTCAGAGAACTGTGGCAGGGATAATGGTAGTGCAGACATCATACGAGCGACCTCCTCCAGGTCTATACGGGTACTGTCCTGATCTTTTGTTACATGCTTCTGCGGATCATTGTCCAGAATCTCACATGAAACCAGAAGCAACAGGGCCATAATATATCTGATCTTCATAGCACATCTTTTTTTCTGTTGCAAAGTTCATGATGATTATCCGTGTAACGAAAAAGAATACGTTTATTTAAAAAAATCGCCCTCAGAGACATCTCCAAGGGCGATTTTATATCTAAAATTTGTTTAGAAATGCAGCATTTTCAAACAAATTTCAATCTATTTTCTTCTGAAAAGCACGAAACGGTCACGTCCGGACAAGTCCTGAAGGACCTGGGCATGGCCGAAACCCGCATCCAGATAGACCTGAGCCGTCTCCGATCCCAAGGCTTCGTTGATCTCGACTAGACCGAAGCCCTTATCTGAAAGCAGGGATGAAGCCCAACGGGCAACAGCACGATAGAATATCAGGGGATCGTCATCGGGAACAAAGAGGGCAAGATGCGGCTCATGATCAAGAACATTTGTCCGCATCTGCATCTTTTCCTTATCCATCACATAAGGAGGATTGCTGAGGATGATATCGAAACATCGGGCAGAAGAATCTCCTTCAGGAAGAATACCGGAAGAATCGGTGCAAAGAACCTCGGAAAGGTCTGCCGGTATATCTGCAAGGACATCCGCCTTGAAAAATTTCGGAGCCCTTGCCCCTGTCCTTGAAAGTTCATCGGCGAAGTCCTGTGACGCTGCCACAGCAAGAGCGGCATCCGATATGTCGACCGCGAGCACCTCGGCTCCCGGCTTTTCCAAGGCCATTGTCCACGCGATACATCCGCTTCCTGTACACATATCCAATATTCTGCACGGGCCTTTGCGGGTGTGGGATATCCGGGATCCAGTCCCCTCTGACGGAGATGCTCCCCAGGCCTGAGGTGACATGCTCTGCATACCTTCATGACAGAAAGCGGCATCAATCGCCGTGCGACAGAGGATTTCCGTTTCCGGACGAGGAATAAGGACAGCCGGACTGACATTGAAGTCACGGCCGTAAAAGCAGGCCTTTCCTATCACATACTGAAGGGGCTCACCTGACGCAAGCCTTGCTACCGCCGCCTCAACCGCCTCTGCGGTTTCATCATCAAGGGCATATGAAGGTTCTATTATATGAGTATGTCTTTTCGTACCTGCAAGATGCTCCAGAAGAGCGAAGACCATCTCCTTCGCCTCACCCTCAGGATAAGCTACGGAGACAGCCTTTACACTGTCGTTTATGATGGACCTCAGCAGCAAGTTATGAATTCTCGATAACTGTTGTGAGGAAATCCGTCATGCTCAGGCCCGCTGCCCGTACCATCTGAGGCACGAGAGAGGCTGATGTCATTCCAGGGATAGTATTCACCTCGAGGAAATAAAGGTCTTCACCAGAGCAGATGTAATCGACTCTCACAAGACCAGAACATCCCAGGTGCGCATAGATTCTCTTCGACACCTCCTGTATTCTGTCGCGAAGCGACTCCGGAATCTCAGCAGGACAGACTTCACGGCTCAGGCCCTGATATTTAGCCTCGTAGTCAAAGAACTCATTCTCCGTAATGATCTCAATTACAGGAAGAGCCACATTTTCACTGCCGTTGAAATATACAGCGCAGGTAAGCTCGCGACCAACGATCGCCGCCTCGGCAAGAAGCATGTTTCCTTCAGAAAAGGCAAGTTCTATCGCCTTGTCGAAATCCTCCACTTTCTTCACCTTTGTCACGCCGAAACTGCTGCCGCCGTCTGTAGGCTTCACGAACATAGGAAGGCCTAATTTCTCCACCGCCCTCTGCGCAAGACCCTCGCAAGACTCTCCCTTGCGGATGAAGATATCATCGGCACACTTCACATAGTCCACGTCCTTGAGGTAACTCTTGCAGGAGAACTTGTCGAAGGTAATGGCCGCGACGAAAGCATTGCATCCGCTGTGGGGAACGCCTATCATCTCAAGATAGCCCTGCATCAGGCCATTCTCTCCCGGTGTACCGTGCTGCATTATATAGGCGTAGTCGAACTTCACCTTCTCACCTGCAAGCGACACCGAAAAGTCATTCTTCTCTATAAGCGGACGCTCGGGCTCCGGAATAAGCACCCTATCCTGTCCTTCTGTCCTGTATGCTACGAGAGTCCACTCGCCGAAACGAGCAAAAATCTCATAGACATTGTATTTTTCTCCATCTATCTGCGAAGCCGTGAACTCACCGCTTCTCACCGACACTTCCCACTCGGAAGAGTCGCTGCCATAAATAACTGCTATGTTCTTCATAATGTCTATTCAAAGAAATACTCCTCCGACTCCTCTGCGCGGACAGCCGCATCGGCATCACTTCCGTCACAGTCAAGATTCAGAGATATGCCCGGAGGTGCGATGAAACGGTCAGTCTCATATACTCCGAGAGTTCCGTCCTTCATCACCTTCTGCATGAAAAGTCCCCAGATAGGAAGGGCCATGTTTGAACCTCCACCGAGAGAGAGAGACTCGAAATGGACCTGACGGTCCTCCGCGCCCACCCAGACTCCGGCAGTAAGGGATGGGGTGTAACCGATGAACCAACCGTCCGACTGGTCATTCGTCGTACCTGTCTTGCCGGCGATCTCACCCTTGAGGCCATATTTAGCACGAAGTCTTACTCCAGTTCCGCTGTTCACGACACCCTGCATAAGGTTGGCCATGAGATAGGCGGTATATTCACTCACGGCCTCACGTTTCTGATTGTTGAACTCACCAAGAACGTTACCCATGCTGTCCTCGATTCTTGTCACGAATATAGGAGAGACGTACACACCCTTCGACGGGAATGTATTGTATGCGGCAACCATCTCATAAACGGAGATATCCGCAGAGCCCACGCAGAGTGGATATACAGGATCAAGGAATGAACCCACGCCCATCTTGCGCATCATCTCCACCATCGCATTAGGACCGTACTGCTTCATCAGGTAAGCCGAAATGTTGTTCGAACTCTTGGTAAGACCCCACTTGAGAGTCACGGTCTGACCGATCCACTCATCCTTGTCCGTACTCTTCGGAGTCCAGGTAGTATCACCCACCATGAAGGTCTGAGGCACATTCACGACCTTGTCGCATGGGCTCATACCCTCCTGCATTGCCAAGGTATAGAGGAACGGCTTGATTGTAGAACCGACCTGGCGCTTTCCCTGACGGACATTGTCATACTTGAAATAACGGTAGTTAGGTCCTCCCACATAGGCCTTCACATGACCGGTATTCGGCTCGATCGCCATGAATGCCGCACGAAGATGTGACTTGTAATACTTGATCGAATCGTTCGGAGTCATCACAGTGTCAATGTAGCCATTTCTTCCCCACGAGAACACTCTCATCTGTACAGGAACGTCAAAGCTCTTGCGGATGTCAGCCTCCGATACTCCGTTGTTCTTCATGATACGGTAGCGGTCGCTCCATCGTCTCGCCTGCTTCATCAGCTGGTCTATGGTCTCCTGCGGAATATCATTAGAGAAAGGCTTGTTTGTCTTCCACCTGAGTTCTCTCCAGAAACTCTTCTGAAGATCCTTGCCAAGGTGCTCCGCAACCGCCTCCTCTGCATATTTCTGCATCTTGTAGTTGATGGTAGTATATATCCTCAGACCATCCTTGTCAAGATTGTAGCTGCTTCCATCTGCCTTCTTGTTCTTGTTGAGCCAGCCGTAAAGTCCGTCGTCTGCCCAGAGAAGCGAATCCACAACGTAATCCTCATGCTGCGCATATGAAGACTTCTTTGGCTTCTTCGCGTTCATCGTGCGGCGGAGCATATCGCGGAAATAAGGACCTAAACCGGCATTATGGTCCTGGATCTGATATGAAAGCGCGATCGGAATCTGCTGGATGGAGTCACGCTCAGCCTTTGTAAGGAAGTCGGCCTTCTCCATCTGCGAGATGACGAAGTTTCTTCTTACCAGCGACTTGTCCGGATTGATCGCCGGATTATATCTTGTAGGCTTGTTGACCATACCCACAAGCGTCGCGCTCTCTTCTACCGTAAGGTCCTTGGGACTCTTTCCGAAGAAGGTCTGCGAAGCAGCCTTGATACCATAGGCATTACTGCCGAAGAAGACCTGATTCATGTACATCGTCATGATCTCGTCCTTTGTGTAGTTACGCTCAAGCTTCACTGCAGTGATCCACTCCTTGAGCTTGATCCACACCATCTTTACGATGTGCATTCCAGGGATCTTGCTGCTCACGTCCTGACGAGGATAGAGCGTCTTTGCAAGCTGCTGGGTGATGGTACTGCCACCTCCCTGGCCCGAGTTTCCGCCAAGCACGGTCTTGAAAGCCACACGTGCGAGAGCTCTGAAATCGATGCCTGAATGATTATAGAAACGTACGTCCTCAGTCGCCACTGCCGCATGCACAAGATTCGGAGACAACTCTTCATATGTCACGAACGAACGGTTCTCGATATGGAAAGTTGTCAGGATCTCGCCATCCTCAGCGATGACCTGAGTGGCCAGCTTGCTGTCCGGGTTTTCAAGTTCCTCGAAAGAAGGTATGTCCGCAAAAGCCCATACCAGGGCGAGAAGTCCGAACACCATCGCCACAGGCACGGTAAGACAGAGCCAGAACCACTTGATGATTTTCTTTTTTGTTGCGTCAGTCATATCTGTTCTACAATCTTTATGTCAATTTTCTTCATTTTCTGTCACCTTTAGGTGACTCCTTTATATAATAGGTTTCAAACTCACAAAAGTAACAACAAAATTTGGAAAATTGACTGATTTGTAATTTACTTTGCACTTTCTTTTGAAAAATGAGCCCGTCGCCGACGGGACTGTTGATTGTAAATATTGAAGGTAATGAGCATGACGGAAGGTAAGAATCTGGTGATCGTCGAGTCACCGGGAAAGATCAAGAAGATTGAAGACGCACTAGGAAAAGATTATATAGTTAAAGCGAGCTGGGGACACATCCGCGACCTTGATGAAAGCGGGCTCAGCATCAACATAGAGAAGGGCTTTGAACCGCAGTACGTGATTCCGGCAGAGAAGAAAAAGGTCGTTACAGAACTCAAGAAAGCCGCCAAAGAGGCTTCTGCTGTATGGCTCGCATCCGATGCCGACCGAGAGGGAGAGGCTATTTCATGGCACCTTTTCGAGACTCTCGAACTCAAGAAAGAAAAGACCAGACGTATTGTTTTCCAGGAGATTACCAAGTCTGCCATTCAGGAAGCAGTAGAGAACCCACGCGAAATCGACATGAACCTCGTCAACGCTCAGCAGGCGCGCCGAGTGCTTGACCGTCTCGTGGGATTCGAGCTTTCACCTGTACTTTGGAGAAAGATTCAGCCGAAACTTTCAGCAGGACGCGTTCAGTCTGTAGCTCTCCGCCTTATCGTTGACAGAGAAAGAGAAATCCTCGCATTCAAGAACGAGGCTTACTATAAGGTGGAGGCCATCTTCCACCCGGAGGGAACACCTGAGAACACTCTCGTGAAGGCTACCCTCGACACACGATTCCCGGACCTTGAGTCTGCAAAGGCCTTCCTTGAGAAGTGCATCGGCGCAGAATTCAGCATCAGCGACATCGAGAAGAAGGAAGGAAACCGTTTTCCTGCGGCTCCGTTTACCACCTCTACTCTCCAGCAGGAGGCAGCACGTAAGCTCAGGTTCTCTGTCAGCCAGACAATGAGCATAGCGCAGCGTCTCTACGAGAGCGGACTCATCACCTATATGCGAACCGACTCTACCAATCTGTCGGCTCTCGCTATCGGAACCGCGAAGAAATTCATCTGCGAGAACTATGGCGAAGAGTACTCGAAGACAAGACAGTACAGGACAAAAGCGAAGGGCGCACAGGAGGCTCACGAGGCCATCCGTCCTACCTTCATAGAGAACACGACAATCGAGGGAACCCCTCAGGAGAAGAAACTTTACGAACTCATCTGGAAACGCACGGTAGCCTCACAGATGGCAGATGCCCGCGTACTCAAGACCGAGATCAAGGTTGCATCCGACAAAAGCCAGGAGAAATTCAACGTCCACGCAACCCAGGTTCTCTTCGACGGATTCCTCAAGTTATATATTGAAAGTTCCGACGATCCGCAGCAGGATGATGACGAGGTAATGCTCCCTGAAATGCATGTAGGCGACAGAATGTTCGACCAGAGCATCAGCGCCGAGTGCAAGTTCACATCAGCACCGTCACGCTACACTGACGCATCTCTCATCAAGAAGCTCGAGGAACTTGAGATCGGACGTCCGTCTACATACTCACCGACAATCACCACCCTCACAAAGGCACGCGGATATGTAGTCAAGGGAGACAAGACAGGCGAGAAGCACAGCGTCACCAACCTCAAGCTCAAGAACGGCAAGATCTCATCATCAGTCAAGACCGAGACTGTCGGCGCAGAAAAGGGAAGGCTCCTTCCGCAGGACATCGGCATGATCGTGACAGATTACCTCGTGAAGAACTTCGAGACCATCCTTGACTATGGCTTCACAGCGAATGTGGAGAAGGACTTCGACAAGATTGCAGACGGCGAGATGGCCTGGAACACAGCCATCAGCGACTTCTACGGACCATTCCACAACAAGATTCAGGAAACACTCGCCAACAGGGAGTACAGCAATGTAAGCCGTGAGCTCGGTGTCGATCCTAAGGACGGCCAGCCTCTCGTCGCACGTTTCGGCCAGTATGGACCATATGTACAGAAGGGAGACGGCGAGAACAAGCAGTACGCAAGCCTCGCACCTGGCCAGCTGATCGAGAGCATCACCCTTGAGGAGGCACTCAGACTCTTCGAACTTCCACGTACAGTAGGCACTTACAAAGAGCTTGAAATCGTATGTACAAAGGGCAGATATGGCCCATATATCAAGTACGGCGATAAGAATATATCACTTCCGCGCGGAACAGACCCGCTCAAGATCGATCTTGAGGCATGTATCAATTTGATAGAGGAGAGTCTCAACAAACAAAGCGGCGGCATCATCGCAGAGTTCCAAGAGAGTGACATTCAGGTGATTGACGGTGCTTACGGACCGTACATAAAGCACGCAGGAAACAACTACAGACTCCCTAAGGGAACCGATGCGGCAACGCTTACAGAAGCAATGTGCAAGGAGATTATAGCAAATTCCGAACCTACAGGTCGTAAAAAAAGAAAGCGTTAATCTTAAGAAATGTAAATTTTTCGGCTAAGATTTTGATAATTTCCTTTTCTGTTATAACTTAGCAGATTAGAAACGTTATAAATCATTATCACTATGTCAACTTATCAGTTAGACCAGATTGACCAGAAGATTCTTTCGTTCCTCGTAAAGAACGCGAGAATGCCGTTTCTGGAGATTGCCAGGGAGTGTAATGTCTCCGGAGCAGCAATCCACCAGAGGGTAAAGAGGCTTGAAGCGAACGGTGTCATCACCGGTTCAAGACTGCTCGTCAAGCCACAGGCTCTCGGACTGAATGTATGTGCTTATGTGAGTGTGTCCCTCTCTGAGGCGAACAAGTATCCTGAGGTGATCGAATCTTTCAAGAAGATTTCAGAAATCGTGGAGTGCCACTTCGTGACCGGCAAACACGCCCTCCTCATCAAGCTTTACTGCTTCAATCATGACCATCTGATGGAGATTCTTCTCAACACCATCCAGAAGATCCCTTACATCCAGCAGACAGAGACCCAGATCTCACTGGACCAGGCGATCGAAAGACAGGTCTGGGTAAAGGAGTATCAGAGCACAAGCTTCTCCTCAAGCGTAAAGAACAGCAAGAAGGATCACAAGGAGTAGAATTATCTCAGACTCAGGATGGCCTTGGCGAGAGTCAGGTCATCTGCAGTCGTGATCTTTATGTTCAACCTCTCCCCCATTATGTAGGAGAGTTTTTTTCCGTGTCTGTCAACGACGGACGCGTCGTCTGTGAATGAGGTGTCGTATGGAAGGGAATAGGCCTCCTTTATCACCTCACTGTGGAATATCTGCGGCGTCTGGGCGCCATACAGCATAGAACGGTCGGCCTCTGCTCCAGGCACAGTCTCCAGCACCTCTGTCTCCCCGTATCGGGTCTTCTTCAGCACCTTCATCGTATCCACACAAGGTATCACAGGGATGAGAGCCGGAACAGATTCGGCCCTTTCGAACATTTCTGCCACAAGTTTCTCCGAAATGAGGGGACGGACCCCGTCATGCACCGCCACCAAGGCGCCCTCCGGCACCCTTTCCAAAGCGTTCCTTACAGAATGAAAGCGGGTGATTCCACCCTTGACTATTATCTGCGGACAGGTGAAGTTTCTCTTGTAGCAATATGTCTTCCAGTAGTCCACAAAGGCTTCGGGAAGGACAGTTATCACCGAGATGCCGGGACAGGCTTTCAGAAACACCTCGATCGTGCCCTGAAGTATGGCCTTGCCGTTCAGTTCGAGGAACTGCTTGGGCATGTCCGCACCCATTCTTGTGCCGCTTCCGGCAGCCATCATGATAACAAACTTCCTTCTTTCCATAAAATGCAATGTTTATCGTCAATAGGGTCACAAAAATAATAATTATTTGACTATTTTTTCGTAATTTTACGGCTTGAATCGATTAACAAGAAAAACAGATATTTCAATATGGCATTTTCATTCCTTACACAGGAAATCGCAATGGACCTCGGAACGGCCAACACCGTCATTTTCCAGAACGACCAGATCGTTCTCGATGAGCCGAGTATCGTAGCGATTGACAATAATTCAGGCAAGGCTATTGCTTTGGGAAGGAAGGCGAAGCTGATGCAGGAAAGAGAAAACCCCGGCATCAAGACAGTGCGTCCGATGAAGGACGGTGTCATCGCCGACTTCAACGCCGCGGAGATGATGATCCGCGGATTCATCAAGCAGGTAAACAGCAAGCGCAGATCTCTCTTCACACCGAACATCAAGATGGTGGTAGGTATCCCTTCAGGTTCCACTGAGGTCGAGATCAGAGCCGTACGCGACTCTTCGGAGCACGCAGGCGGCCGTGAAGTATATCTCATCTATGAGCCTATGGCATCGGCACTCGGTATCGGCCTCGACGTAGAGGCTCCGAAAGGAAACATGGTTGTGGACATCGGAGGTGGTACGACTGAGATCGCGGTGATCTCTCTCGGAGGTATCGTTTGCCAGGACTCCATCAAGGTTGCAGGTGACGTTTTCACCAACGACATCCAGATGTACCTCAGACAGCAGCACAACATCAAGGTCGGAGCCATCACTGCCGAGAAGATCAAGATCGCTATCGGAGCAGTAATTCCGGATCTTGACGAGGAACCGGAGCCATATCAGGTTACAGGTCCTAACCTCATGACTGCACACCCTGTACACGCAAGCATCACATATCAGGAGATCGCGCACTGCCTCGACAAGTCAGTTGCAAGAATCGAGAGCGGCATTCTCCATGTGCTTGAGCAGACTCCTCCGGAACTTTATTCGGATATCGTGGAGAACGGTATTCACCTTGCGGGCGGCGGATCGCTCCTCAGAGGTCTCGCAAAGCGTCTCACAGAGAAGGTGAGCATCCCGTTCCATGTTGCAGAAGACCCGCTCAGAGCAGTGGCACGAGGTACTTGCCTCGCACTCAAGAACACAGAGAACTACACATTCCTCATGAGATAAGGTCTTGCAAAAGAACAGCATCATAATGAAATTGATAAATGCAGCTATCTTCATATTGTTGGAGGTAGCTGCATTGAATATGCTCAACCATAACGGAACCATGCAGAACGTGTGGTTCTCCAAGGGCATGCATGCCGTAATGGGCACAATATGGGGCGGCACCGAAGGCATCAAGGACTATTTCTCGCTCAGGAAGGCCAATGATGCCCTCGCACGCGAGAACCTTGAGTTGAGAAGGCGTCTCTCAGAATACGAGGCAGACGAGAGCAGGAAGAAGGAGGAGGCCCAGGAGCACAGCACAGCCAGAGGATACACCTATATCCCTGCCAGCATCATGAAGATCAGCAACAACACCCAGCACAACTACATGATCATAGGCAAGGGATCCGATGACGGAATCACTGCTGGCGCGGGAGTCATAACCGGAAAGGGAGCGATCGGAGTGATCGATGCGGTAAGCAGCAACTACTCATATGCAAGGTCGTTCAAGAATCACGAGATGAACATCAGCGCAAGACTCGGCCAGGAAGGAGCGGTGGGTCCTATGAGCTGGGACGGCATAAGCAGGAACGGAGCCATCCTCAAGGAAATTCCGCACCACGTGGAATTCGAACCGGGAGACACTGTCTTTACGAGCGGATTCTCGTCGATCTTCCCTCCTGACATCCCGCTTGGAACGACAGGAAAGTCAAGGATAGTTAACGGTGCTACATACGAGATCGAAATAACACTCTTCGAGGACTTCGGTTCACTCCGCCACGTGACCATCGTGGAGAACCTTGGAAAGGAAGAGATAAAGAAACTGGAGGGCAAGTAATGAAGACAGGACAGAATTTCGGAATATTATACACTCTGCTGGTCATCTGCCAGGTCCTCATCTGCAACTATTTCCAGTTCACGCCTTTTGTAATGCTCAGCATCCTGCCGGTGATGGTACTTTGCATTCCGTTGAACATCAGCACGATAGGCTGTATGCTCATCGCTATGGCGAGTGCCCTTGCAACAGACTGGGCGGCCGAAGGAATCGTAGGACTCAACGCTGCGGCACTGCTTCCGGTAGCCGCTCTGCGCAAGCCCATCATCAGATTTTTCTTTGGCGAAGACCTGATAATAAGAAATGACAGTTTCTCATTCAGGAAGAACGGTTTTGCAAAGGTGACAGCGGCAATGCTCGCATCAATCACAATCTTCCTTGTGATCTACATCATGCTTGACGGAGCAGGCAGCAGACCGTTCTGGTTCAACATCGCACGTGGAGGAGCATCCCTTATCTGCAGTTACCTTATGTCCGTGATAGTGGCGAACACTCTCGCACCAGATGACAGAAAATAGGAGGGACAGATGAAATTCGAAAGGGATAACAGGCTCATCCTGGGCCTTTGCGTCATCGCACTCATATTGCTTATCAAACTTTTCAGCATCCAGATCATCGACGACAAGTACAAGATGGACGCTGAGAACAACTCTATGGTATACTCTACCATCTACCCTACCCGAGGCATCATCAACGACAGATACGGAAACATCCTTGTGGGCAACAAGGTTGCATATGACCTGCTCGTGACTCCTCGCGAAGTGACCCAGTTCGACACGGTGACATTCTGCGAAGTTCTTGACGTCCCCATCGAGTTCGTTCGTGAAAAGATGGCAGAATACAAGAAGAACCGCAAGAAGATCGGCTTCCAGTCTGTCGTCATGCTCAAACTGATAGCCCCTGAAACATATATGCGCTTTGCGGAGGTGGCCTATAAGTTCCCAGGATTCAGAGGTCAGGCCAGAAGCATACGCGACTACCCCTTCAACGCCGGAGGCAACCTTCTCGGCTACGTTTCAGAAGTGAACCAGAGGTTCATTGACCAGCATCCCGGAGAATACCGTTCAGGAGACTATGCCGGCCAGACCGGTATCGAGGCGGCCCGCGAAAAAGAGCTTCGCGGAGAAAAAGGATATAACATCTACCTCAGAAACTCCAAGAACAGGATAGAGTCAAGATACAAGGACGGCGAATTCGATGTGGAAGCCGTACCCGGCGACGATATCATGACCACAATCGATGCCGAGCTGCAGCACTATGGACAGATGCTGATGGCCAATAAGGTAGGAAGTCTCGTTGCGATCGAGCCGTCTACCGGAGAGATCCTTACAATGGTTTCAAGCCCAGGTATCAATGTGGACCAGCTCGCCAATATCGGAGAGCACTATAAGGATATCTCCACAGACCCTTACAAGCCTATGTTCAACCGTGCAGTTCAGGCCCCATATCCTCCCGGATCCGTCTTCAAGCTCGTGAATGGACTTATAGGACTTCAGGAAGGTGTCCTTACACCGGGCACGCTTTACCCTTGCAGCATGGGATTCCATTTCGGCCGCAACAAACTCGGCTGCCACGCACATAAGTCGCCACTGAACTTTGAGGAATCCATCATGATGTCCTGCAACGCATACTACTGCTATGTGCTGCGCAACCTGCTGGAAAACAAGAAATACGATTCCATCGACGAAGCGATGGACAAATGGAATGAATATGTCAAGAGTTTCGGATTCGGACGAAAACTCGGAAGCGACTTCCCTTCTGAACTGGGAGGTTTCATTCCTGATTCAAAATACTACAACAAGGTCTACCGCAAAGGAGGCTGGAAGGCCACGACCGTCATCTCGCTCTCCATCGCACAGGGAGAGATCGGAGCGACACCTCTCCACCTCGCCAACCTTTGCGCGACGATCGCGAACAGAGGTCACTACTACATCCCGCACATCATCAAGGATTCGGAGAACGTGACCATAGACCAGAAATACAAGGAAAGACAGTACACGATGGTGGACACCACCCACTTCTCAAAGGTTGTGGGAGGAATGTACAAAGCCGTGAACAGCGGCTTCGGCTCCGGCGGTACAGCCAGCATCGCCGCGGTACCAGGTCTTGACATATGCGGCAAGACGGGAACAGCGCAGAATCCACATGGCCACGACCATTCCGTATTCATCTGCTTTGCGCCGATGGATGATCCTAAGATCGCGGTTGCCGCATACGTGGAGAACGGCGGTTTCGGAGCGACATGGGCGGCTCCTATCGCATCACTCCTTACGGAGATGTACCTGACAAGAGAGATCAGGCCTGAACGTAAGGATCTGGAAAAGAGAATATTGGACGGTAATCTGATGGACAGAGTCAGAGTGAAGAAGAGATAAGAATGAAAGACGCAGGCGGATATAGAGAAAGAGGGCTATCCAAGAGTATAGACTGGAAACTGGTAATCACATATCTTGTATTGATTGTGATTGGCTGGGTCAATATCTATGCGTCCATCCACTCGTCTGAGCCGGAGTCGATCTTCGACTTGAGCAGCAGAAGCGGAAAGCAGTTCATATGGATGATGTCATCCTTGGGTATCGCCGGATTCATACTGTTCGTGCTGAGCCCACGAGTCTACGAAGGGCTTTCCTTACCGATCTACCTGTTCACCCTGGGTCTGCTTGTCGCCGTGATCTTCCTGGGAATCGAGGTGAAGGGATCACGGTCCTGGTTTGAATTCGGAGAAATCAGATTCCAGCCTGCCGAGATATCCAAGATATCCACGTCCCTGATGCTCGCCACGGTGATGAGCCAGCTGGGATACAGGATAGGACGAGCCAAGGACTTCATACTCACCGCATTGATCATTCTCGTCCCTATGGGCATCATCATTGCCCAGAGTGAGACAGGTTCAGCCCTGGTATATGTAGGCTTTATCTTCATGCTCTATAGGGAAGGACTCTCGGGATGGCTCATCTTCATGATGGGAATGGCTATCCTGCTCTTCATCCTTACCCTCACCTGCTCTCCTTTCACAGCCATACTTGTATTGGCGGCAGTGACATCGTTCTGCATAAGCCTCTACACCGGAAGAATCAGACGATGGCTGATGATAGGTCTGCCGTTGATCATCCTCACAGCCTTCATCCCCAAGACGATCGACGGGCTGAACGAGAGCCATGCAACTGTCTGCGCAAGCATGGAAATCTTCGAGAAGACAATTTCCGATGTCGTCCCTCAAAGCCCTGGCGCCGTGATGGACATTGTGGAAGTCGCGACACCGGAAACAGTCGAGGCTGTGGAAGAACTTACCGAGACCGAGGAAGGCGGGATTCTCAGCAAGATCAAGCCGCTTTACATACTTCTTGGAGGAATCCTGATCGCTTTGCCGTTGATGTTCTTCAATGCATACCGCGACAGAAGCAGATTCGCCTTCCTTGCCATCCTGTCACAGGTAGCCGGAATCGCCTTGGTATTCTCAGCAGACTTCATCTTCAACAGCGTGCTTCAGGACCACCAGCGAAAGAGAATCGAGGTGCTCCTGGGTATGAAGGAGGACCCTGCGGGAGTAGGATATAATGTCAACCAGTCGATGATTGCAATCGGTTCAGGAGGCCTGTTCGGCAAAGGCTACCTCAACGGCACACAGACCACATACGGCTTCGTTCCGGAGCAGAGTACCGACTTCATCTTCTGCACAATAGGCGAAGAATGGGGATTCGTCGGTTCCTGCGCCGTGATTCTCCTGTATGTATTCCTTATATATAGGATAATATGTAATGCCGAGCGCAGCCGAGAATCGTTCACACGAATATACGGATATTGCGTTGCCTGCTGTATATTCATGCACCTTTTCATCAACATCGGCATGACCATAGGTCTTATGCCTGTGATCGGTATTCCATTGCCATACATAAGTTATGGCGGCTCATCCCTTTGGGGATTCACCGCCATGCTCTTCATCTTCATCGCCCTGGACAGGAACGAGAAGAAATATTTCTAAGACTCTTACTCTCCGAAAAGATACCTATGCTGCTCAGGAGTAAGGGTATCGATCTCACAACCCCAGTATGCGAGTTTGCGGGCAGCCACGTTCTGGTCGATCTCGAGAGGAACGTCGTTGACCATGCATCCCGGCTCACGTGAGACAGCATCCTTATTATCGACAAGATACTTTGCGCTGAGGGCCTGGATGGCGAATGACATATCCATGATTTCAGCCGGATGTCCATCACCTGCCGCGAGGTTGACAAGACGACCCTCCGCGATGACATACACCTTGTTTCCATTCTCGAGGGTATAGCCGATGATGTTCTTGCGGGCCGGCTTTACTTCCTTAGCGATCTCCTTAAGACCCGCAACATCCACCTCGCAGTCGAAATGACCTGCATTGCAGCAGATTGCACCGTCCTTCATCTTGAGGAAATGCTCCTTGACGATAACACCGTCGCAGCCGGTCACAGTCACGAAGATGTCTCCCAGAGGCGCAGCCTGCTCCATCTTCATCACCTTGAATCCGTCCATGACAGCCTCCATGGCCTTGATAGGGTCGACCTCAGTCACGATGACCTCTGCACCGAGACCCTTTGCCCTCATGGCGACACCCTTTCCACACCAGCCGTAACCTGCCACTACGACATTCTTACCGGCCACGATAAGGTTTGTAGTACGGTTGATTCCGTCCCATACAGACTGGCCTGTACCATAACGGTTGTCGAAAAGATGCTTGCAGTCAGCATTGTTGACAAGCATCATAGGGAACTTGAGTTCCTTAGCCTTGTTGAGCTGGATAAGTCTGAGGATACCTGTCGTTGTCTCCTCACAGCCGCCGATCACACCCGGAATGAGGTCTGCGTACTCTGTGTGCATAAGGTTCACGAGGTCACCACCGTCATCGATGATGATGTTAGGTCCTACCTCGAGGACCCTCCTGATATGAGCCTCATACTCCTGCGGAGTCGCGTCATACCATGCGAAGACATTGAGTCCTGCCTCGACGAGAGCGGCCGCAACGTCATCCTGGGTCGAAAGCGGATTACTTCCTGTCACATACATTTCTGCGCCACCTGCCGCGAGCACTTCGCAGAGATATGCGGTCTTCGCCTCAAGATGGACAGAGAGAGCCACCTTCATGCCCTTGAAAGGAAGGGTCTGACGGAACTCCTCTTCAAGTCCATTAAGAAGAGGCATATGATGTTTTACCCAATCTATTTTCAATCTACCATCCTGCCAGAGTTGAGGATTTCTGATTTCGCTTGCCATAAAGATTCTTATTTTTTCGTTAAAACCGGGGCAAAGATACTGTTTTTTGACCACAAAAAATGATTTTTGACCACAATGAGCCTATTTTAACCAATTCGGAGGCAATTATTTTTGGCGTTCTGATATAGATGGGTAATTTTGTGAAAACTATTAAAACTTTTGATATGGGACTTCTTGATGGAAAAGTCGCGGTCATAACAGGAGCAGCGCGAGGAATCGGCAAGGCGATAGCTTTGAGATTCGCTTCAGAAGGTGCAGACATCGCATTTACAGACCTTACTATAAATGAAGCTGCGGAACAGACTCTTAAGGAAATAGAGGCATATGGAGTAAAGGCCAAGGCTTACGCTTCAAACGCAGCGGACTACGAACAGACGCACGAAGTAATAAAAGACATACACGCAGAGTTCGGACACATTGACATTCTTGTAAACAACGCCGGCATCACAAAGGACGGCCTCATGATGAGAATGAGCGAGCAGCAGTGGGATGCTGTCATTACAGTGAACCTCAAGTCGGCATTCAATTTCATCCACGCATGCACGCCTATCATGGCAAAGCAGAGAGGAGGAAGCATCATCAACATGTCATCTGTTGTCGGAGTTTCAGGAAATGCAGGCCAGTGCAACTATTCGGCATCAAAGGCCGGCATGATCGGTCTCGCCAAGTCGATCGCAAAGGAAATGGGACCACGTGGAATCAGAGCCAACTGCATTGCTCCCGGTTTCATCATCACTGACATGACCAACGCCCTCTCGGAGGAGGTTCGTCAGGAATGGGCAAAGCAGATTCCGCTCCGCCGTGGCGGCACACCGGAGGATGTCGCAAATGTAGCGCTCTTCCTCGCCAGCGACCTTTCAGGTTACGTTAGCGGCCAGGTGATACATTGCTGCGGTGCAATGAACTGCTAAAACACGAGACACATCGTATTTGCATATAAAACCTAAACCCCCGCTGACGATGGCCTTCACGGTCATCGTCAGCTTTTTAGAAAACTGACGCCGTTTTCTAAACTGCCGACAGGCATTCGTACTACGGCAGACAGTCACACTACGACAGGCATACGAACTGGGACAGACATACTATTTAAACAAACTGAGGATGAGAGAGATTGAAGGGAAGACATTCAGATATCTGAGGGCATGCGCGGATCTGCTCATGCCACGCACCTGCACAGTCTGCGGCAGGAAACTTTTGTCAGACGAAAGACAACTTTGCATCTACTGCAGAACGGAACTGCCGCTGACCTGTTTCTGGAAACGCGGCCACAACCCTATGGCAGACAAGTTCAACTTCCTTCTGCAGAAGGAACTGGAGCAAGCGGATAGACTCGAGCGGTATGCCTATGCCTGTGCCCTGTTCTTCTATAACAATGATACCGGATTCAGGAACATCACCCACAACATCAAATATCAGGGGAACAAGAAGGCAGGTACCTACTACGGAAGACTGCTGGGAAAGCATCTTGCCGAAAGCGGACATTTAAGTGACATAGACCTGGTGATCCCGGTGCCGCTGCATTGGAAGAGAGAATGGAAAAGAGGATACAATCAGGCAGAGTCGATAGCCAGAGGAATATCCATGGAGACCGGAGCGGAACTTGACTGCAACATTCTCCACAGGACCAGATACACAAGAACTCAGACCAGGCTTGAAGTTTCAGAAAAACTGAAGAATGTAAAGGATGCCTTCACGATAAAGAAGGACGGTACTCCAGAGAGGTTAATTGAAGAAGGGATAGGGCACATCCTGCTTGTTGACGATGTATTCACCACCGGATCGACACTGCTGGCCTGCTTCCAGGCACTGCGCACCGTCTTTCCGCCTTCAATCCGCATCAGCGTCGCGACACTCGGTTTTGTCGGAAGGGCGTAAGGAGACCCAATTCGACCAGCACGACAGGAGATTGCCGATCAGGCCGGCGACAACTAGGCGATCCTCACATCCAACCTGATCAGGCGTCTCATGAGCAGCCGTCATCACCGGATTCGACTACGATTGTCGTCACCGGATTCGACTACGATTGTCGTCACCGGATTCGACTACGATTGTCGTCACAGGTCACGACAGAAGATTATCAGCCACGGAAGGCACAAAGAAGGCGGAGCGAGCATTCCGACCGAGCTCGCTCCGCTTTCTTCGAGCAGCTGGCCCGGCGTATTCGCCAGCTGCGCTGCCCTACAAACAGGCCCCCACACTTGGAATCAAAAACGGCCACAAAAACAGCCATTATTATGGCCGTCATACAGGATTTTCGACCAACAGCCACAAAAACAGCCATTATTATGGCCGTCATACAGGATTTTCAACCAACGGCCACAAAAAGGGCGGTTTGTATGGCCATGCAATAGGATTATAATTGTTTAAATTTTAAATATATGAAGAAGGATTTTAGTGCTCTGAGTTTTTCGGAGAAGGAGAGGATTTGTGAAAGTATATTTATTAACAACGGACCATACTGGCATGTATATACAGACGGAACCAGAATGCAGAACATTTTCTGTTGTGATGAGGATTTCAAGACTGGAATGTGGTGTCTGGCCACAGCACTACATTCATGCAAAAATGTGCAGATGCTCACATTCGAGATAATGGGCAACCACGCCCACCTGATTCTAGCAGGCAAGCGTGAAGATTGTATTAAAGCATTCGAGCTATTTGAAGCAAGACTAAAGAAGGCATTCCCCAAAAGAGAGCGAGCCATCGATTGGAGCCAGTTCAAAATGCACATTCTTCCAATTGAAAGCCTCCAGGCATTGCGCAATGAAATCATCTATGCCAATCGAAATGCATTTGTAGCCAATCCAGCCTTTACTCCATGCTCATACCCTTGGGGCGGAGGGTGCGCATATTTCACCCCCTGGCTTAAATTCTTGAGGACGTCCCCACTTGGTCAGTTGAATATCGCACAGCAAAGAGCATTGCTCCACACAAAAAACATCACCCCATTTGCCGACTTGAAAGAGGTTCACTTGATACCGTTCATTCCGTCATTCTGCAACATTGCGCTTGGAGAAAGTATGTTCAGGGATGCCCGAAGCTACTTTAACTCACTGACACGCAATGCAGAAGCATTCAGCCAGATCGCAGCCAGACTGAAAGATTCGATTTTCCTTACAGACGAAGAACTCTACTCAGTCCTCTGCTCACATATCAGCAAGGAGTACTCTGTCAAGTCGCCATCAGAACTCAGCGCTCAGCAGAAGATCGACGCCGCACGACACCTGCACTTCAACTACAACGCCTCCAACCAGCAGCTCAGAAGAATGCTGCGAATGGACCTGGCAATATTGGAAGAACTGTTTCCATGAAATTGCTAACAAATCTTAGGTTCGTTCGTCATATATGACAAACAATCTTTATGAAGACGATTTGGAAAATTATCGGACTGATGTTCATTATTATTGGAGCGGCAGTCCTGGGGGCAGTTGTAAAACTCACATTATCCGGATACGAGCTACAGGTATCCGGTATCGAGAATCAAGTAATCGACATCAGATTTGACAGGACACATCAGGTGCGTTATGACGAAATGGTAAAATTACTTCGCGAAGCAGGGCGATACAAGGCGGATACGGCAGCCATTGAATTCATTCATGTGCCATATCCCGAAAGAGCAAAAGAAATCATGGACTATTTCAGCCTTGACACCCTCTATGACGCATCGGAATCAACTTGGGAGAAGACATTGGCGATCGGAAAATTTGTGGCAGGAAACATCCCCCATGACAATCAGAAGGAATATCCGGAATATGTAAATGCAATCGGACTTTGGGAATACACTAAAACCGTTGCACCGGCATTCAACTGTCGCCTGCACAGCATCCTGACCTATGAACTATTGACTGCAGCCGGAATCAAGGCAAGGTATATCACATGTCTGCCATACGATAGGAATGACAACGATTGCCACGTCGTAAATGAAGTATGGTTACCTGAAATAGGGAAATGGGTCATGATTGACTCCGACATGAAACGATATGTGACCGACAAAAAGGGAAATCTTCTATCCCTCGCTGAGATTCGTGAACATTTCATCAATGATCAGAAAGTTGTCGTATACTATAACTTTGAGAAGCCAATTTCAAGAATATCATCCTACCATGCCTATATGGCCAAAAACACATATTGGTTCTGCAGATGGGGAGACCTTGGTTTTTATCAAGAGGATTATAAGACTTTCCCTAATTCAAAGTTA
>JAEIGA010001294.1_pt1 | contig 38914 bp, 33 predicted proteins | sample 9270691 | NCBI WGS metagenome assembly JAEIGA01 (sample SAMN17057246, study PRJNA624740) | gut metagenome | biome: biome; isolation source: fecal sample | host: Bos grunniens | place: China: Xizang | collected 2019
AAACACTTTAAACACAAGTTGTTATAACAACTTCCATTAAATAAATTTCATTCTCAATTCTCAAAAACAACACTATAAAAAGATAAAAAAAAGGAGCACTACTGTACTCCTTTTAGTGACCTCGACAGGATTCTAACCTGTAACCTTCTGATCCGTAGTCAGATGCTCTATACAGTTGAGCTACGAAGCCGTTTTTGTCTCATTTTGACGATGCAAAGATACTGCTTTATTTTGATTCTACAAACTTTATCGCCACTTTTTTTTGCTTAATTTTAGATTACAATCCTATTTATTTAATACATAAGAAATTAAGCCAACAAAAAAAATGACATAAATAAATTGATTGCTTTGAAATGGGCATAATTACTTTAACAATTCAAAGAATTTCCAAATAATTAATCCGGCAGAGACAGAGACATTAAGAGAATGTTTTGTTCCAAATTGAGGGATTTCTATGCAATTATCAGACAAATTGATTACCTCTTGATCTACACCATGCACCTCATTTCCAAGAACAACTGCATATTTTTGTTGTGAATCAGCATCAAGTTGAATTTTATCCAACATTACACTATTCTCCACTTGTTCTATTGAGTAGATACAATACCCTTCATTTTTCAAAAGATGAATAGCATCTGTTGTTTCTTCAAAATACTCCCAATCGACGGAATACTCAGCTCCCAAAGCCGTTTTATGAATCTCGGCATTGGGAGGTGTTGAAGTTATTCCACAAAGAATAATTTTTTCGATTAAAAATGCATCAGAAGTTCTAAAAACAGACCCAACATTATGAAGACTTCTTACATTATCTAACACAACCACTAATGGCATTTTTTTTACTGTTTTGAACTCTTCTGCTGAAATTCTATTCAATTCTGTAACCTCTAACTTTCTCATTTTTTTTCAAATATATTGTTAACCATACCTGTCAATAACACCATTGGTGCATTCCAATTGATAGCAATCTCATTAGTTGAATAACTACAGACTTCATCCAAGTAGCATCTTGCTGGAGCTAAAGATGGATAGTTATTTCTTCCACAATCCGAAATCTGATTAGGGTTAGCACCACCACAAACATAACCCGGAAGCGGATAATCATAATTATCACTACTCATTCTTCGGTCATGCAAATTCTCCGGATACTTATCACCAAATTGTGTAACAAACGAATACGAAGTAGGATTACAACCCAATAAATAGTTAAAATGACCTAACATTCCATCTGCAAATTTTGCATCATTTTCCATCAAATAAGCAACACCGAAAATCACTCCTATCTCTGCAATATCACCATTGCTCCCCCATTCAAATTTTTTCAGAGCAAGTTTCCCCGATGAATATTTAAATTGATTATATAAACCATTAACCAATGTAAAAAACTTTCTTGAAATCATATTTTTATCAGCACACTCTGCTAAATCATTTAAGTGAACTCTCAGCGAAATAAGTCCCAATGTGTTCACTTTACTCCAATTAGGGAATTCAAATTTTTGAAAAAAATCGAGCTCTTGATAGTATTTACTTTGTTTAGTTGTGATGAACATTTCACTCGCAGCCCAAAACCACTCATCTTCAACATTCATATCTGCGTAAGAACCTGTTCTAATTCCCTCCGGATTATTAAATAAGATCTTAGGGTTTTTCTTTGCCCATTCCCACGCATATTCAGCTGCTTTTAAGGCTCTTTTAGACAAATCTTTATCAATATGTTTAAACACTCTCGCAACAATGGCCATTTCTGCTACAAAATCCAATGTTGATGCGGTTGATTTTTTTACAACATATCGGTCTAAATCATCGTCTGCTGGTTGTATCATCCCACAAAAACGTTTTGTTGTAAGCTTATGATAAACGCCACCATCAAAAGGATCTTGCATTGTAAATAACCAATCTACCTCCCACTTGATTTCATTTAATAAGTCAGGAAGTTCATTACCACTTTCCGGTATATTCAGAGAAAGGTTATTATAATATTCGGGAAATAACTCGTATGCCAATAACATATTGTGCAAGGTTATACCTGCATTTACAACATATTTATTGTAATCACCGGCATCATACCAACCTTTGGGTGATGAAATAATAGACTCTGCACGTCTCTCTTCTGTTGCTGCCGAACTATGTATAAATACCATTGTATCCGGATGTCCTAAATCTCGAGCAAAGTTATACTTCCCCAAAGAGGCATACATAGAATCGATTGCAATGGATGAACGCCACAAATAAAATGCTTTTATTGTCCATACCGACAAATCATGAAACAACCCCTCTTTCTTGATTTCAAAATTGTATGATTTTTCACCATTAACATCGATATAATACTCCCCCTCTTCTTTGAAATCAGAAAAATCAATGGTTTGTAAATTTTCATTAGACTGACTCCAGAATTTACTTTCACTTAAAGTTCCTTTAAACACTGTCTTATCGCTCTTAGCATCTTTAATTTCAAAATCCGACGTATTCAAACTTGATGCAATAGCAATCTTTGGTGATTCGGTCAAATAACCCATCTGGTTGACCCTCACAAACTCTTGTGCATTTAAATTAAATCCTAAAACAATAAGTATAGGACTTAAAAATTTAACTAACTTTTTCATTTTAATTCTACTCAAAAAAACATTATACTTTATATACTTTAATCTAACTTCAAAACTTCTAAGAACGCTTTTTGCGGCACTTCAACTGTTCCAATTTGTTTCATACGCTTTTTTCCCTTTTTCTGTTTTTCCAACAACTTTCTTTTTCGGGAAATATCTCCACCATAACATTTGGCCGTTACATCTTTTCTGACCGCCTTTACAGTTTCGCGAGCAATAATTTTAGAACCAATTGCAGCCTGAATTGCTACATCAAATTGTTGACGAGGAATTAATTCTTTCAATTTTTCACACATCCGCTTTCCTAATGTATAGGCATTATCAATGTGGGTCAATGTTGATAATGCATCCACAGGTTCTCCATTCAACAAAACATCCAATTTAATCAATCGCGACTCTCTCATACCATGCGGATGATAATCAAACGAAGCATATCCTTTAGAAATACTCTTTAAACGATCATAGAAATCAAATACAATTTCACCCAAAGGCATATCGTATATTAACTCAACTCTATTTCCAGAAATATAATCTTGACGAACCAACTCCCCCCTTTTACCTAAACATAAAGACATTATAGCTCCAATGTACTCCGTAGAAGTTATGACAGATGCACGAATATAGGGTTCTTCAATCTTTTCAATTAATGTAGGATCCGGTAATCCGGATGGATTGTGAACTTCCACCTCCTCACCTTTTTTTGTATATACTTTGTATCTAACATTTGGGACGGTTGTGATAACATCCATATTAAACTCCCGATCCAATCGTTCTTGGATAATCTCCATGTGTAACATTCCCAAGAATCCACAACGAAAACCAAATCCCAATGCCAATGAAGACTCTGCCTGAAAGGTCAATGAAGCATCATTTAACTGTAGTTTCTCCATCGATGCTCTCAAATCTTCAAAATCCTCTGTTTCAATTGGATATACACCTGCGAATACCATTGGTTTCACCTCTTCAAATCCATCAATCGCACTTTCGCATGGTGATTTTACATGCGTAATAGTATCTCCAACTTTTACCTCTTTTGAGGTTTTTATTCCTGAGATGATATAACCAACATTTCCGGCAGAGAGACTCTTTTGAGGAACCATATCCAAACGCAAAATACCAATTTCATCCGCCAAATACTCTTTCTCTGTCGCCACAAACTTCACCATATCACCGGAATTAATTGTTCCATTTACAATTTTAAAATAAGCAATAATTCCTCTAAACGGATTAAAAACAGAGTCGAAAATCAAACATTGCAAAGGAGCATCAGGATCTCCTACCGGAGGTTTGATTCGCTCTACAATTGCTGCTAAAATATCATTAACCCCTTCTCCAGTCTTTCCACTTGCACGAATAATCGACTCTCGAGGACAACCCAACAAATCCACAATTTGATCTTCAACCTCATCCGGCATAGCTCCCGGCAAATCTATTTTATTCATTACCGGAATAATTTCCAAATCCTGCTCCAATGCCATATAAAGGTTGGATATAGTTTGAGCTTGAATTCCTTGTGATGCATCTACAATCAACAAAGCTCCTTCACATGCGGCAATAGAGCGAGACACTTCGTATGAAAAGTCAACATGTCCGGGAGTATCAATCAAATTGAGGGTATATTTCTCCCCTTTATATTGATAATCCATTTGGATAGCATGACTCTTAATGGTTATACCACGTTCTCTCTCAAGGTCCATATCATCAAGCACTTGCGCTTGCATGTCCTTACCAACTACAGTCTGCGTCAACTCTAACAATCGATCCGCTAATGTACTTTTTCCGTGATCGATATGCGCTATAATGCAAAAATTTCGGATATTTTTCATCTCTACCTATTTGCGTGCGAAGATACTTAAAAAATTGCGTGTATGCAATAATAAATCTCTAAATGGACTATTTTTTCTTGTTTTACTATCACTATCTGAAAAAACAAAACTATCTTTGCAATACTTAACACCTCTCAACTGATTTAATCTTGATGTGTTATACTAATGAATATTCTTCAATTTTGTAGATATGACCAATAAAGAAATAGAAATTACTTATCGTGAAATTTGTCGTTCTGTAGTCGAAAATCACTTAAAAGTTGCTTTTGATAAATTAACTCTATTGTTATCTCTTCTGACTTCTGTTCAATCTTCTTTACAGGAGAAAAAAAATCAAGTGGAAACAACCTACGAATATATGTTGCAATATATTGCTAATGGAGTGAACGACCCTGAACAGGCTAAAATTTATCGTCAAATTAAGTTGGATATTCTTTCCTTGGCGGATGAAGCAAGAGAGGCTTTATTGCTTCAAACTCCTAACAATTACGCCTATCAGCTGAAAAAATATTCTCAGTATCAAAGGGTTAAATATGATTCTGAAGCATTGGGCGTTTTAGATAATTATGTGGATTTTATTACTCATTCTAATCTCGATGAGCCATCTGGTATAGATATGTTGATTCGTCATAAAGCGTTGATAGAATCTTTTTTCAATCTATTTTGGCTTACAGATCGGTATGATTCTTCTGATTATAACTTGGCTCTATCCATCGCAAATTCTAACACTATCGCTTTTTCTGATAAATGTTTGATCGTCTCTGCTGTCACTCTCAGTTTGATGAGAACATTTGATGAGAAAAAGTTCTTGCTATTACTTACATTTTGCAAAGATTTGAATGAAGAGGTCTATATGAGAGCCTTAATCGGATTTATATTAGCGGCATATATTCATGATTTCAGGATAAAGTTGTACGACTCTATTGTTGATAAATCAATTGCTTTATTTAATGCTGAGAGTATGACGGATCGGATAAAGTCTATTTTTTTACAAATTGTCAGAAGTAAAGAGACGGAATCTATCACAAAAAAAATGCAAGAGGATTTTATTCCTCAGATTGCAAAAATCAGTCCGATGATTCAAGAAAAACTTAAATTAGGTGATATTAAAATTGATAATAAAAATTTTATAGAGCAAAATCCTGAATGGAAAAACTTGATTGAAGATCGTTCGATTACGGACAAAATGCAGGAATTTTCAGAACTACAGTTGGAGGGTGCAGATGTCTTTATGAGTACATTTTCTCAAATGAAAGATTATCGTTTTTTTCGCTCGATACATACTTGGTTTCTTCCTTATTCTGACATATGTTACAAAGAGGAATTTCATAAATATCCCGATTTATCATCAATATTTTCATCCATCGGAAAAAGTCAAATGCTTTGCAATTCAGATAAATATTCTCTTGCTTTTGGCTTGGTTCAAATGCCCCTTCAGTACCGAGAAATGTTTTCAACTAATTTGAACATGGAGTCGGACCAATTGAGTGAATTGAGTAAAGAGGATTCTTTATTGGCAAAAAACAACAAGTTTGATATTGTTTGCAAACAATATATGCAAGATTTGTATCGTTTTTTCAAATTAAATAATTACAAAACTGATTTTATAGATCCTTTTAAATCGAAACTACATTTATATCATTCTTATTACTTTGATAAATTGGATTATTCAGAATCTCTTGTTATCGTTTTAGCAGAAACTTATTTTAAAAAGAAGTTTTATGATGAGGCAATAGAAATGTTTTCTTTTTTGCTAAAAAAATCTCCGAACGATGCAGAAATATTGCAAAAATGTGGTTATTGTCATCAATGTAAAAACGAGTATGATTCTGCTTTGGATTTCTATCTTCGTGCCGATATTATACGTCCTGATAACTTATGGACTTTACAAAGAATCGGTGTTTGTTATCGTTCGCTAAAGAATCCGGAAAAAGCTCTCGAGTATTATAGGCATGCTGAGATGTTAGCTTCTGACGATTTAGTTATCTCTCTTAATATCGGATATTGTCTTTTAGAATTGAAGCAATACAATGATGCTTTGCAAAATTTCTTTAAAATAGAGTATTTATCCTCTGATAGTCAAAAGGTTTGGAGACCAATCGCATGGTGTTCTTTCCTTGTTGGTAAATTGTCTCAGGCTGAAAAATATTTCTCAAAGATTCAAGAATCGGAACGTAGTGCTCAAGATTGGCTTAATATGGGACATATTGCTCTTTGTAACGGAAATAGAAAAGCGGCTTTAAACTTCTATCATAAAAGTTTTATCTGTATGAATAGCAATGAAGCTGATTTCTTTGCCGCTTTTTCTGAAGATATCCCTATTTTAATTGAAAAAGGAATTGATGAACAATTGATTGTATTGATAATTGATTGTATTTATTACAATAAATGTTAAAATTCACATAATACTAAACTATTTTCTTTATCGGTTGTTTTATTATCGTATCAAGGTTAAAACAAGAGGTTTTAATAATGATTCTGAGGAGTGTTAAATAATTTAACTTCTCACTGACAAAAAAAAACATGTGCCGATTAAATAATTTCAGTTCGTTTTATGTGATTAATTGTATGAGCGTTTGTGTGTGAACATAGGCGCTTAATTTTTTTATTAAAACGTTCTTTTTCAACATTATTATACAATCAAATGTTATATCTAACAAAAAAATTACGTTATGAAAAAGAGTTTTATTTTTATCATTTTTTTCTTTTCGCTACTCTCCCATTCTTTGGCTGAAGTAAACGAATTAGCAGTTCTTCAAAATTTCTTAAAAGAGAGTAATGCAAAGGGTATTACCAATGCAGAACAACTGGGAATTACTAATCTTTCAGACCCCTCCATTTGGCAGGACATCGTATGGGATGGTTCTCATTTTATTGCTATTCGTTGGCATAAGAAACATTTGACGGGCGACTTGAATATCTCTGGGTTTCAAGAACTTCGCGAACTTAATCTATCGAATAATCACCTATTATCATTGATTGCTAATAATTGCCCAAATTTACAGATAGCAGATGTAAGCAATAATGATTTGCAAGAGTTGGATTTCAGTAATTGTACTTTGCTGAAAGAGTTATTTTGCGATAATAATCGTTTGACAGCTCTTAATATTCTGAATTGCACTTCTCTGGAAAATTTAGATTGTTCCTATAATCAACTCACAACTCTTTCTCTTTCAGGGATAAATGGTTTGGTATATTTAAATTGTGAAAGCAATAATTTGAACAGTTTATCAATTAACGACTTGAGAGGTTTACAAACTATTTTATGTGCGAATAACAATCTTTCACAACTACTACTGCTTGGGTGTGGAAATTTGTCTTATTTGGATTGTTCTGGCAACCAATTATACAATTTAAATGTTGACGATGTTCCTAATCTGATTAAAATAGATTGTGCATGGAATAATCTTTCGTACATAGATCTTAGTAACAGGTATTCATTAACATACGTCGTTTGTAATAACAATAATTTAGAAGTTCTCGATCTGACCAATTGTCCGAATCTTACCTATTTGAATTGTGAAAACAATGAGTTGTCACAGGTTATTTTAGCTGGTGACAATGCTCTATACAATTACAACGATTTTCCACCATCTATGCCAGGCGATTTTGGTCCGATACCTTATTCTGCTCCTAATTTCAACCCTCCTCCTACGCACTTCACGAATAAAAATCCTAAAATTCCTGCTGCAAAAAACAATAGTTTTGACAAAACAACAATGAATAAAACCCCAACTATAAGTTCTTTTGGAAAAATAAAACAAGTTCGCTGGGGTAAGCAACGTTAATTATATTTTAAGGTAAGTTCTATAAATTCATTTCTGGAATTTTTGAATTTATTTTGAGTAGTTTGTTATGCGAAAGGGAAAAGAGTGCAAGCACTTTGTCCGACTGACAAACAGCAAGAAGCCGCTTGAATTTTATTATTAAATTTATTTTGAATTTTACTCTTCTTTCCGGCATCTTTGAGATGCTCTTTAACCTATTTTTATTATTCTTTTTTGATAATAGTCCACTATTAAATGCAAAAGAATAATAAAAAGAATCTTAAAAATCCCTCTCAAATATGCTCAAAATAAAATTTAAACAACTTCTAAGTTGCCTAAATAAATCAAAAAGCACCGAAAAGTATTTCACTCTGCAATTTATTAAAAACTGTGAATTTATAGCACTTACCTTAACAAGATTATTTTAGTTTATATTGTAAAATTTGATTAGGATTTGACATGTCTATAATACCATCATTACAACCATCTTTAACCACTATCAAATACGCTTTACCACCTTTTGTTGATAGTCCTGTTAATGAGGCTGTTGATGGTGTTACATCCACAACACTAAGTTCCTCTGTAGCAAGAATACCATTAGTGTATGCTTTGTATTTCTCAAATGTAATCAGGGTTGAATCTTGAACAGAAACAAATTGATTTTTATGTAAATAATCCCACATTTCAGAATTATTAAAAAATGCCTTCTCTTCTACAGTATGATTCCCACCCTCATTGTTTGTAGAACTATCCGTTTTATTACAAGAATTTAATAAAACAAATCCTATAAAAACTATTATGCCCAAAGTTCTAAATTTTATATCCATACACTACGGTTTTAAAATTTCCACAACTCCATGTTTTTCTTTGCCACTTTTGAAAATTAAAGTATAAACATAAACACCGGGATCGGCATACTCACCTCTGTACTTACCATCCCATCCATTGGTTGTATGACAAATTAACAATCCATATCGGTCATATACAAATAATTCATACCCCTCCATAAAATGGTCGTTCTTTCCGTTTCCATCCAAAGGTGTAAATGAAGTCGGAACAAATATTCCCTCATCATTCAATACCATTAAATTTAATATAATCGTACTATCACAACCGGTTTGTGCTGTATATACGTTTTTAAATTGATGATTGCCCATCTCTAATTGAACAGGCAAATCAAAGTCCTTGCTCTGATACTTTTCGCCTAAAATTATTGTATCGTTGTAAATTGTCTCAAAACGCTCCAACACTCTTAGGTTTAAGGCTACGGTACTATCACAACCGGCAGTAGATTTTAGGTTGAGATAATAATTATTATAGCCGACACTCTCCGGAATAACATCAAATCCGTTTTTCTTGTAAGGTGATGCTTGACAAGCCGAATCAACAATCGAAATTTGGTAGAGAGAATCAACACTCAAAGCAAGTGTCAATATATACGGACACTGATTGTTGTTAGACTCTATACGATCAAAATAATTTGTTCCTGCCGGTTGGAATGGCGGAATGGAGAAGTCATTTTGATCGAAAGCTTCGTTCTGACAAACCTTTGCAAAAATTGTATCTCTTGACATTGGCAACACATTCAATTCCAACGCAATAATGCTATCACAACCCGCCTGATTCTTCAAATAGAGGGTATCATATATGACTCCAACTACAGTAGGTGTAAAAGAAAATCCATGTTTAGTGTATGTACCACCCTGACAAGAGTTATCTACAATTTTAGTAATTCCCTCACTATCAATCACTTTTAAATTTAGTCCAATAATTTGATTACATTCATCATTTTCAATTATCTTTTCATAATAACCGCTTTCCGACTCATTGAAATAGTCATCTTGATAAACCTCGCCACTACAAATTGTACGATCATAAACAACCTTTTCTGCCTGTTGAACAACAAGTGTTTTTGATGAGGTTGTACTACAACCCTCATTAGTTGTTGCAGTTACGCTAAAGTTTGTCGTTGTCTCCGGCATCACATTTAAATACGGAGAAACTTCGCCACTACTCCATTTGTATGTTAAATTTGATTCGAGATACTCAATTTCCGGTTCACAAACCACAAAATATCTAATAGGACGAATAAGCATATTTTGATCCTTTTTGTCAATATCGGGATAACCATATATCATCGAAAAATACCAACCATACTCTTCATTAAATTCATCACTGGTCCAATAATCTTTAAATGACAATTCATCTCCACCATTGGCTATTGCCACTTGATCTATGATTGAAGAATGCGCAAAAATGCGATTCATTTGCCCAACTGTCGGCAAATAATAACCAAAATATTTCATATTTCCAGCAGCAGGATGCCAAGTAGAAGTTTGTTTAGCAAAATCTTGAATTATTTCTGTAGATTTTTTTCCGTCCAAACTTGTTATAGCATCCAAACACATTCCATATATATTACCACGACCTCTATTTTCTAACTCTGGTATATCTGTAAAATTTCTACTCCAATATGTTGTACCTGTCATATCATACAAAAGTACAATTTCTCCAGACATACCATCCGGTGCAAGGTAGTAAACAACTCCTTTTTTTCCATCTTCACATGTAATAACATCTCCAATTTTATATTTGGGTTGTTCTATGTTGTTTAACTTCACGGTACGAGTCTGACGAACACTAGCAACTTTATTACCTTTGAAATAACCAATTATATTAACTGTTTCATCTATACATAGCACATAAGAATCAGAATATTCTGTTGACGAATAATAGATAAAATCTCCTTCATTCTCCCCCATTCGCATTGTTTGTCCACCTATCAATTTCAAAGAAGGATTAACCTCATTAAGAGCTGCAAATAACCACCTTAACTCTCCAATAGAAGGCAAATACCAACCCTCTTCTACATCTATATCCCATGCCAACGGATATGCATTTTTATCTCCAGAGTTTCTGATTATCATGGTGTTTGAAAAACCATCTATATCTTCTAAAATTTCCCTCGCTTTAGAATGATTTTTCAAATTTTCTATATCTACCAATTCTTCACTCCATACCAAAGAATTATCTCTATATTTATCTGATTTATCCATCACATAGGCAATCCCAGTTTCATAGTCCACATGATAGACAACGCCGACACCCTGTTTCCCGCTACTTACGTAATCTTTAGACTTAACAATTGTTCCATCAGAGCAGTAAATATCTCCTAAAGTAACTTTTAATGAATCACAACCATGAATGATATAATCACCATCCCCCTTTGCATTTAACAATACTCGTTCGGAAGAACAATAGAGGGATTTATCAGGAATAACCTCCACAGATAGAGTCGGATTATTTAAGACCACCAATGACAATACTACTATACTATCACAACCAAAAGTTGTCTTTTCCCTATTGGTAAAACTGAATTTTCCTGTATTTTTCATTTCGCCCAACAAAAACCCATACTTATCATATACTTGATTTACGCATATCGTATCTTTGATATGATTTGTATAAGAGATTCTTGGTCTCACCTCGAATGGAACAGCACCGGTACCACATCCGTTAACCCCTTTTAAAATTATTTCAGCAGGTTTATCATCAGTAAAATAAACTTTAATTTGCGGAGAATTATTTCCGCTCAATAACTTTACATTATCTGAAAATTCCCAAACAAACTTAGTTAGATTATCATCCCCCTCTATGAAGTATGTTTCCATTTCATTGGTACAAGGTGTTTTATTCCCTATAATGGTATTAGGAAGATTTAGAGATTGACTGATAGTTAATTTTAAACAAACCATACTATCGCATCCCATTGATTCAGAATAGTAACGCAAGGTATCAAACAAAACTCCTACCGGAGGTTGAATAATATTAAAACCATTTTCTTTATAATCTTCTCCTTCACACAAAGTTGCTTCAATATCGAAATAGGATTGCAAAACAGTCAATTGAAGTCGGGACGTTCCTGTTTCAGCACAAGAGGCTGGATCAAAACAAGTGATATAATAATTCGTTGTACCAACATTGTATTGAGGTGGCAAATCAAAATTATGTTTTTTGTAAGGTTCCCCCTGACAGATTGTATCAACAAAGAATGACTCTCCATTTTCGTCACTATTACTGATATATGCACTTTGAGTAAAGGTACATCCTGTCACAGAAGTAATTTCGCAAAAGATATTGGTTGCATTTTCGCCTGCTTTTCGGAAGGAAGTTTGCGTGGTATCTCCATTATCCCACTTATATTTTGCAAATCCTTCGGGAGCAGAAATAGAAAAGCCTTCCGCAGAACAATTCTCTATTGCAATTTTGTTGGGAGCACAATGAGCCGTAAAATAAGCATATCCAAAGTGACCATAAAGGAAACAATCGTAAGTAATAAATTGCACCTGAACCTCTTCTCCTGCATATGGAGACAAATCTAATCCAAATTTACTCCAATCACGCCATCTTACCATGGTGTAGCGACCGGAATAATCTTGAAATCCTTCGATTCCGGCTGCAGCAGAAACATCATACTCTGAACATTCACTCACCAATCGTCCTTCCTTGTCGGTTACACGAACAACAAATCGAGGTTGAAATTCAAAATCATGACCAGGGTCCTCCAAAACAACAGCAAAATTCACAAATAACAATGTATTTTCAGGATCTACCGTAAAATGATAAACTAACGCTTCCGATTCACCTCCAATATCATCATTTCCAATTCTAACAGACTTCACTTCTCCATTCGGAATAAAAGACAATTTTCCTCCGGTATTTTGATCTACACCCTGTTCAACAATCAAGTTATGACGTTCAGATGCAAAACTATCTTTTTCAAAAGGATTATCAGTCTCTCCAACGTACGTTTCAACATAAGAAGCACTGATATCCATAAAATCAGGACAACCATTATACGCCGATTGCGCTGAAACACTATATGTTACACCCAAGAAGGCAAATAATAAGAATAGTTTATATATGATATTTTTCATTCAAATCCACATTAAATTTTTAACATCCCAATAACCCATTAAAAATAATAATTACCCTTTATTTCTATTAGCTCTTTTTCTACGATATTCAGCTTTCATTTTAGCTGAACCGGAACCATGAGCTCCCTTTATATAGGTTGTTTTCTTAGCCTTTGTCTTTCTTTTATCAGTTGAAGAGTCACTACTAGACTTAGATTTTTTAAAAACTGTTCCGTGCTCTATAATATGTTCAATATCCATGATTAATTTGTTTTAATTACACATTATTAGGTTCTAATCCCAACTCATCCGCTATTTTAAGCATATACTCAAAAGCGGCATCATGCTCATTCGGTATTTCTCCATCTAAGACAGCATCTTTTATAGCCGTTTTTATAATACCGATCTCTTTACAAGGGGTCAAGTTAAATACAGACATAATCTCCTCCCCTGTAATAGGAGGCTGAAAATTTCTGATTCTATCCTTTTCCTCAATTTCCACCAATTTATTTCGAACGATACGATAATTATCTTGATAACGACGCACCTTTTCGGCATTTTTAGATGTAATATCAGCATCGCATAACAACATCAAATCTTCAATATCATCACCGGCATCAAAGAGCAATCTTCTTACAGCAGAATCCGTCACCTCTTCTTCAACCAACGCAATAGGACGCATGTGTAAAGCTACCATTTTTTGCACATACTTCATCTTATCGTTTTGAGGAAACTTCATCTGATTAAAGATTTTAGGAATCATCTTTGCTCCAATAAAATCATGATTATAAAATGTCCATCCGATTCGATTATCCCACCGTTTCGTCGAAGGTTTTCCTATATCATGAAACAAAGCCGCCCATCGCAACCATAAGTTGTCACTTTTAGTTGCAACTGTATCTAAAACCTGCATGGTATGAAGGAAATTATCCTTATGCGCTCTCCCCCCCTTTTCATCAACCCCGCACAATTTAAACAAATCAGGCATAATAATTTCCAACAATCCACACTGCTTAAGCAACTCAAAACCAATAGAAGGTTTTGGAGATGCCATCATCTTATTCAACTCATCAACAATTCGCTCCTTTGATATGATAGAAATACGCTCTTTAACCTTTGAAATTGCATTAAAAGTCTCCTCTTCAATATAGAAACGAAGTTGCGTAGAGAAGCGAATACATCTCATCATTCTAAGCGGATCATCGTTAAACGTAATAATCGGATCTAATGGAGTTCTGATAATACATTGGTTCAAGTCAGACATACCATTAAAGGGATCTATCAACTCTCCAAAACGATCTTTATTCAAACAAAGAGCCAACGCATTAATAGTGAAATCACGTCGGTTTTGATCATCCTCCAACGTACCATCTTCCACAATCGGTTTTCTGGAATTAGAACGATACGACTCTCTCCTTGCCCCCACAAATTCAACCTCAAGAGAATTCCATTTTACCTGAGCTGTACCAAAATTTTTAAACACGGATAATTTGCAACCTTTTAATTTTCGAGACAATCTTTCAGCTACATCAATCCCGCTTCCAATCACAACAACATCAATATCCTCTGATTTCCTTTGTAAAAATATGTCGCGAACAAATCCTCCAATGACGTAGCACTCGACTCCCATTTCATCCGCCACTTCGGAAATCATTGTAAAAATTTTTTGATCCAAATATTTTTTCACGTTTTCAATCTCTTTTTTGATTTTCAACTAACTATCCAATCATCTCATTTTTTTATTAAAAGCATCGCACTCTCTAACTCTGCCTAAAAATTTCTTGCAAAGTTAATTAATTCTTATCAAATCAGAAAAAACATAACAAAGATTACTAAAAATATTCCTAACTTTGTAGTCTGATAAATTTAAGAATCGATGGGAAGAAGAAAAAAAGATTTGCCGTTATTGGAAAATATCGAAATAACTGATGTTGCAAATGAGGGAAAAGCAATTGCAAGAGTAAATGACATTGTGGTATTTACACAATTTGTTGTTCCCGGTGACATTGTTGATATACAAGTAACACGAAAGAAAAATAGTTACATGGAGGGACGAGTAACTCAAATTCATAGTTACTCAGCCAAGCGTTCAGAACCCTTTTGTTCTCACTATGGGGTTTGTGGAGGGTGCAAATGGCAGATTCTTCCGTATGAAGAGCAGATTCGACATAAAGAAAAACAGGTATATAACCATTTAACTCGCATAGGCAAGGTGGAAATTCCTCCTATTTCACCTATTTTAGGTTCTGAGGATACTATTTTCTATAGAAACAAATTGGAATTTACTTTCTCTAACAAAAAGTGGTTGACGTATGAGCAGGTATCCTCAGGAGCCACATTTGATAATATGAATGCTCTTGGCTTTCATATTCCGGGAATGTTTGATAAGGTGTTGGATATCGATAAATGCTACTTGCAAAATGAACTTTGTAATGAAGTGCGAGATGCGATTAAAGAGTATGCTTATAAAAATCAATTACCATTCTTCGATTTGAGAAATCATGAAGGATTCTTACGAACAATGGTTTTTCGCACCTCTTCCACCGGCGAAGTTATGCTGATATTGGTGTTTTATCACGAAGAAAAAGAGAAAAGAGAGGCTTTATTGAATTTCCTTCATGATAAATTTCCTCAAATCACCTCTCTACTCTATGTTATCAATGGGAAATGCAACGATACCATTACTGACCAAGAAGTGCATCTATTCTGCGGAAAAGATCACATCTTCGAAGAGATGGAAGGATTACGTTTTAAAATCGGACCAAAATCGTTCTATCAAACCAATAGCAAGCAGGCGTACGAACTATATAAAATTGCACGAAACTATGCTCAATTAACAGGAGATGAGTTAGTCTATGATTTATATACCGGCACTGGAACCATTGCTTGTTTTGTCGCTAAAAATGCGAAAAAAGTAATTGGTATTGAGTATGTTCCTGAGGCGATTGAAGATGCAAAAGTTAATGCAAAAAACAATAATATAGAAAATACTCTCTTCTATGCAGGAGATATGAAAAACATTCTCACCAAGGAGTTTGTTCAAGAACATGGACGTCCGGACGTAATTATAACCGATCCTCCACGAGATGGTATGCACCCGGATGTTGTAGAAACAATTCTATTGGCAGAACCGAAACGAATCGTTTATGTAAGTTGTAATCCTGCAACGCAAGCTAGAGATTTAAATTTGTTGGATGTAAAATATAAAGTTACAGCCATTCAACCGGTAGATATGTTCCCGCACACTCACCATGTTGAAAATGTTGTAGCATTAGAGTTAAGGTAATATGCACGTATATACCTCATTTCTCATATTTATTATATTGTTGATATTCCTGCCGGATTTATATCTTCATAAGAGATTTATGCACCATCGTGTCCATAAATCTACTTCTGTATTGCATTGGATTATATCCCTCTACTTTTTGGTTACCTCTCTATTTATATTGTTTAATATCAATAGTGTGACATCGCCGGAAACTAACTTCAAAATGATGATGTTTATCACCGTTTTAGGAGCAGTATATATTCCAAAATTGATTTTTTGCACATTTGATTTAATCTTCTATTTAACGAAAAAACGTTGGCGAAAAATTCAATATGCAGGTTACTTTTTTGCTATCATAGCCTTTTTATGGATTATGAAAGCGATTCATTTCAATCGCTTTGATTTTGAGAAACAAGAGGTGGAAATATATTCACCCGGATTACCGGAGAAATTTGACGGATATAAAATCGTACAGATTAGCGACTTTCATTTAGGGAGTTTTACACTATCACAAAAACGAGTAAAACCATTGTTTGACTCTCTACTTGCGCAAAATGCAGATATTATAGTTTTTACCGGAGATATTGTAAATAGCTTTGCGTCTGAATGCAATGGTTGGTCGCCCTATTTTGAGCGATTGACATCTAAAGATAAAATGTTGGCGGTATTGGGAAATCATGATTATAGCGCCTATTACAAATGGCCGGAGGAAGATTTCAAATGGTTAAATGAAATGGCTGTAAGGAGTAAAATTCGAAACTTTGGATTCGATCTACTTTTAAATGAAAATCGCACCATTTACAGAGAGGGCGATTCCATAGCGATAATTGGAATTGAAAATTGGGGTAAATACTTCACTCATTCTGCAGATTTGAATAAAGCATTAAAAGGAGTAAACGACTCTACTTATAAGATTTTATTATCTCATGATCCTACCTTTTGGGAGGATAGCATTTGTGGAAAAAAAAGGATAGATTTAACACTATCCGGACACACACATGCGGCACAATTAGGCATAGAAACACCATGGTTTAAATGGTCTCCTGCTGCATTGGGATTTAAATATTGGGATGGTTTATATGAAAAAGACAATCAATATATCTTTGTGTCCAGAGGTGTTGGTTGCGTTGGAGTTCCGGCACGAATAGGAATGGATCCTCAATACACAGTTATCACATTACGACGTAAAAAGTAATTGTTATGAAAGCGATAGAGGTTATTAACGAAATAGAAAAATTTGCCCCCCTAAATATACAGGAGCATTACGACAATTGTGGAATACAAGTGGGTTCGTCTTCAATAGAAGTGACCGGAATTTTGATTACACTGGATGTTACTGAAGCTGTTGTTGATGAAGCCATTCGCTTGGGATGTAATTTTATTTTAAGTCATCATCCTTTGATTTTCAAGGGAATAAAAAAGATAACAGGCGATGATTACATTCAAAATTGCCTAATAAAAGCCATAAAAAATGACCTATTGATATATGCAGCTCATACCAATTTTGACAAAGTTCATAACGGAGTAAGCGCACTTTTAGCTAACAAAATAGGTTTAATCAATGGAGAAATTTTGAAAACAGAAGCAGATGGAAGTTATGGTTTAGGTTACATTGGAGAGTTGCCACAAGAGGAGAATGCTAAAGATTTTTTACTAAGAATAAAAGAAGTAGTAGGAATTGCAACGATTCGTCATTCAGAATTTCCAACCTCCAAAAAAGTTAAGAAAATTGCTCTTTGTGGAGGTTCTGGCGCAGAATTTATGGCAGATGCAATAGAGAGGAATGCAGATGTATATTTAACTGCAGATATTAAATATCATCAATTTTTTGAAGTAAAAAACGACCTAATTTTGGCAGATATAGGACATTTTGAGTCGGAACAGTTCATAAAAGATTTATTTTTTGAGTTAGTTTCAAAAATAAATCCTAAATTTGCAATTCATTTTTCAGATTATAAAATAAATCCGATAAAATACATTTAAGTATGTCAGCAAAAGGAACAAAAGAGATTTCAGTGGAAGAAAAGTTAAGAGCACTTTTCGATTTGCAATTAGTTGATTCAGAAATCGACAAGATTAAAACATTGCGTGGAGAACTTCCATTGGAAGTGCAAGATTTAGAAGATGAGATAGCCGGATTAAACACTCGTATTGCGCACATGCAAGAGGATATCCGCGGTTTTGAGACCTCTATCACCGGTAAGAAGAGTGATATAGAAGCTTCAAAAGGTTTAATTGAGCGTTATCAAAGTCAACAAGAAAACGTACGTAATAATCGCGAATATGAAAATCTATCTAAAGAGATTGAGTTTCAATCTTTAGAGATAGAATTATGCGAGAAAAAAATCAGAGAATTTACTGCAGCGGTAAAACAAAGAAAAGAAGACTTAGAAAAAGCGCAAGAATTGATTAATGATCGTTCTGAGGATTTGGCACAAAAGAAATCTGAATTAGACGAAATTATCTCTGAGACAAAACAAGAAGAAGAGAAATTACGTGAAAAAGCGAAACAAATCGAAGAAAAAATTGAAGAGCGTTTATTAAATGCATTCAAGAGAATCCGCAAAAATGCACGCAATGGTTTAGCTGTTGTAGCCGTTGAACGTGATGCATGTGGAGGTTGTTTCAACAAGATTCCGCCACAAAGACAATTGGATATTCGTTTAAGAAAGAAGATTATTGTATGTGAATATTGCGGAAGAATCTTGATTGACCAAGAGATGGCAAGTGAGAAATAAATCACTCTAACAATATTTTCTGATAAGGGTATATCTATTTTGATACACCCTTATTTTATTATACATAGCTTAGTAACTCACCTCAATCGTTTTCACTTCCCAAGCAAGTAGTTACAAAACAATTTCGAAGAATAATTTTTTTACTACAACAAAAGGCAAGTTCTATAAATTAGGTTGAGGTGATTTTGAAGAGCAATTTATTTAGATTGTTTTTATTCTTAAAGGACTGGCAGCATCATAACTAAATGAATAGAAGCAAGATAAATAAAATTAATTAAAAAATATATGAAATAAGATTGTTAAGTATAAAACATAAATAATAATTTATAGAAGTAGCCTAAAATCAATAAACCTTGGAAGTTGAATATAGTAAACAAGAATAGATTTCACCATTTTTAAGAGATATAAAATTTGCAAAGAATTACTACTTTATGTACCTTTGCATTCGAAAAGAAACAATCAATTAAAATAAAATTGAAATGGCAAAAATTAAAGGTGCAATAGTCGTTAACCAAGAGAGGTGTAAAGGCTGTAGATTATGTGTTGTTGCATGTCCTACAAATGTATTATCAATGTCGAAACAGGTAAATGCAAAAGGATATAATTATGCAATAATGGAAAATGAGGATGCATGCATTGGGTGTGCTAGTTGTGGAATTGTATGTCCGGATGGTTGTATTTCTGTGTACAAAACCAAAGTAGATTAAAAAATTAGAAACTTCTCAACAAAAAAAGAGAAGAATAAATAGGTAAAATAATATAGTTTCTACATAAATGAGTGAAGAAGTAAAATTAATGAAAGGAAACGAAGCTATCGCGCACGCAGCAATACGTTGCGGTTGTGATGGTTACTTCGGTTATCCTATTACCCCTCAATCAGAAGTATTGGAGACTTTGATGGAGGTTGAGCCTTGGAAAACAACCGGAATGGTTGTATTGCAAGCTGAAAGTGAAGTTTCTGCCATAAACATGGTTTACGGAGGCGCAGGAAGTGGAAAAAAAGTAATGACATCCTCTTCAAGTCCGGGTGTATCTCTAAAACAAGAAGGTGTCTCTTATTTGGCTGGAGCTGAATTACCTGCATTAATTGTAAACGTAATGCGTGGAGGACCTGGGTTAGGAACAATTCAACCTAGTCAAGCCGACTATTTTCAAACCGTAAAAGGAGGTGGACATGGTGACTATCGTTTAATCGCGTTGGCACCTGCTTCTGTTCAAGAAATGGCTGATTTTGTTGGATTGGCATTTGATTTGGCTTTTAAATATAGAAATCCTGCTATAATTCTTGCAGATGGTGTAATTGGTCAAATGATGGAGAAGGTAGTTCTTCCTGAATATAAACCAAGAAGAACTGATGAGGAGATTGAAAAAGAGTGTCCTTGGGCTGCTGTAGGAAAACCTAAGAATAGAAAACCCAATATCATCACTTCATTGGAGCTACAACCGGACACAATGGAACAAAACAATTTACGATTCCAAGCCAAATATCGTGCAATAGAGGAAAATGAAGTGAGATATGAGGAGATTATGTGTGAAGATGCTGAATATTTATTGGTAGCATTTGGATCTTCTGCTCGAATTTGTCAAAAAGCATGTCAAATAGCAAGAGAGAATGGAATCAAATTGGGATTGCTTCGTCCAATCACACTATGGCCAGTCCCTACAAAAGTGATTGCAGAGTATGCCAACAAAGTAAAGGCTATGTTAACAGTGGAATTGAATGCAGGACAGATGGTTGAAGATGTTCGTTTGGCTGTAAATGGAAAGGTTCCTGTTGAACATTACGGACGTTTAGGAGGAATTGTTTATACTCCTGACGAAATAGTTGAAGCAGTAAAGAATAAATTGATGTAAATTCAAAAAAAATCGACAAAATGGCAATTGAGGATATAATCAAACCTGAAAATCTGGTTTATAAGAAACCTGATATTATGAACGATAACTCTATGCATTACTGCCCTGGTTGTAGCCATGGTGTAATTCATAAGTTGATTGCAGAAGTTATCGAGGAGATGGGACTTGTCGAAAATGCAATCGGAATCACTCCCGTTGGTTGTGCAGTTTTTGCTTATAACTACATTGATATAGATTGGGAAGAGGCTGCTCATGGTCGTGCTCCGGCTATGGCAACGGCTATCAAAAGACTTCGTCCTAATAAATTGGTTTTCACCTACCAGGGTGATGGAGATTTGGCTGCAATTGGTACAGCTGAAACCATTCATGCTTGTAACCGTGGCGAGAGTATTGCAATTATATTTGTGAACAATGGTATTTACGGAATGACCGGAGGTCAGATGGCTCCAACTACTTTGGAGGGTATGAAAACGGCTACTTGCCCATACGGACGTGATGTAAAACTAAATGGTTATCCTTTGAAAATCACAAATTTGTTGAAGGAGTTAGAGGGTATGCGCTATGTTACTCGTCAGAGTGTTCACACTGCTGCGGCTGTTAGAAAAACAAAAAAAGCAATCCGTAAGGCATTCGAGAATTGCATGGACGGAAAAGGGGGTGCAAATATTGTAGAAGTTGTTTCTACTTGTGCTTCTGGTTGGAAAATGACTCCGGAAAAAGCTAATAAATGGATGGAAGAGAACATGTTCCCTGCTTATCCATTGGGTGATTTGAAAGATAATGATGCTAACCTCTAAATAGAATAAAAATGACAGAAGAAATTATCATTGCAGGATTTGGAGGACAAGGCGTCCTTTCTATGGGTAAAATTCTTGCTTACTCAGGGCTTATGCAGGGAAAAGAGGTATCATGGATGCCGGCTTATGGTCCGGAACAACGTGGTGGAACTGCAAATGTTACTGTAATCTTAAGCGACGAAAAAATTAGTTCTCCTATATTAAACCAATTTGATACGGCTATAATACTTAACCAACAATCTTTGGATAAGTTTGAAAAGTCTGTGAAACCCGGTGGAACTTTAATTTATGATCCTTATGGTATCACAACTGAACCAACTCGCTCTGATATTAACATTTACAAAATTTGCGCAATGGACACTTCCATTGAAATGAATGCTCCGAAATCATTTAATATGATTATCTTGGGTGGATTGCTAAAAATCAGACCGATTGTTGAATTGGATAATGTATTGAAAGGATTGAAAAAAACATTACCTGAAAGACATCATCATTTGATTCCTATGAATGAAGAGGCTCTTAAAAAAGGTATGGAAATTATTCAGTCTAAGTAAAATATACTTTTTTAGAATTAAATAGGAATATAAGATTTTTCTTGTATTCCTATTTTTTATTACATCAAATTAAGAAAAGAACCTGCTTTACTGAAAATCATAACTTTTTCATAACAAAAAGTCGGTTCTATCTCACGATAAAACCGACTCAAGAGAAAGGTGGAATTAAAATGAAAAAGTTATGTAGTAAACGAATAAAACCAACTAGAAATTATATTGTACCTGAGCTTGAACTCTATTCGCTTGTCCATAAGTACCCGATTGTTGAGTTAATCGTCCATACAAGTACTCTACACCGATGCGAACACTAGGAATAACATCCCAGAATAGATTGGCAACCAAATATTGACCTTTTTTATACATTTGATCATAGACAATCTCTTTGTTTGATGGATCGACATCAACTTGACTATACAATACAGAGCTAAATAAATTAGGCAAGAAATTATACTTTACACCAAAATACCATCCATAACAAGGAACTAATTTTAGGTTGTTTTGTACATCTTTACTTGGTATCATATCAACAGACAAACCGGACAAATCTTGAATATATTCAGAAACACCTTGACCAATTACAGTTTGATAATAAAGTGTCAATTTATTTGAGAAAAATTGTGACGATCCACTTAATTGAACACCCCACCCTAATTTATCTTTATACTCGTTTCTTACCAAATCCTTATATCTTAAATCCCTAAATAATCCTGTCAAACGGATATGACTACCGCTTTTCCATGAATATTGGAAATACAATGGCACATCAGGAACTCTCTGATTGCACTCTTCAGTTGTCTGAGAATAGCTTGGCTCAAAATGAGGCATTTCCAATGCAATTGCCATTTGTAAATATTCATTAAAATCTGCAGTATATCTGATTTGAGTATTTCTGGTAAAAGTTTCAGCATTAGGACCTTGATAATCTATTGTTACTGGTGTAGATTCTAAATCCTCCATAGTAGAAGGAGCATATCCGGCCAAGATTCCTAAAAATCGCACGTAAGCATCTTGTAGTTGATATGTCATTTTAGGACCTCTGAAATTTGCAGAAAAATACCCTTCTACAACCCCTAATTTTTCAGTATCAAAAATAGCTTTAAATGACAAGTTACTAGTCGTTGCATCCATCCTTAACTTTTGATTATCTTCTTGTTTCTCTCCCACCGGAATTTTCGAAATTACAAAATCCGGAGAGTTAACAACGCCCTCAAAATCATAGGTTGCAACAGTTTTTATATATCCCCCAACTCCAAAATGAAATTTACCATTTTTTGAAGTAAAGATGATACCTGGTTGATCAGGAGTATTTCTTTCTAAATTTCTTAAAGCATAAAATAATGCTCTAATTGAATCATGATCAATCTCTTCTGACCCTAACATCAATACATCCTTGTTTTCAAAAGCCCAATCGATCTCCTCTGTTTGAGAATAAGCAATATTACCTGAAAAGGTCAATACATACAAAGCAATAAAACAAACAATTTTCTTTAAGATTTTCATTGTATTAAAATTTTGATTAAACATTTTCTTTTATTATTTCTAATTACGATATGATTAACAACCCTTCAGGAAAAATTGTTTAGCAAACTCATTACATTCACTAATAGAGTTGTGAAAATTAATTTTCTATATACCTACATAAATTATCGTATCTTTATTGTATATTTGTAGAAAAGTAAAGTTTAATTTAAATTGATAAAGAACAATGAATACATGGTTTGAGTGCCAAATTAAGCATACCGTTGAAGATGAAAACGGGAAAAGTAAAAAAACAGAAGTTTACTTGGTTGATGCCCTATCTTTCTCAGAAGCCGAAGAGAGAGTTAGTGAAGAGATGAGTAGTTATTACTCTAATATGGAAGTAGCAGGTATCAAAAAATCGAGTCTAAAAGAGATTGTTGGAGAAGAGGCTGAAGCAGATAGATGGTATAAATGCAAAGTCTGTTTCACAACAATAGACGAGGTGAATGCAAAAGAGAAAAAAAGTAATACCAATATGTTGGTTCATGCAAGTGACATTCAAGAAGCTTTAACTCGATTAAAAGAGTATTTAAAAGACTCTATATCGGATTGCGACATCCTTGCTATTGCAGATACTCCTATCATGGATTTAATTCGATACACGCCACAAAATTAAGCAATTAACCATTATAAGTTAATCTGTTATGAGTATTGCATCAAGAATTAAAGAGATAAATTCAAGTTTAACAGGAGAGTGTCGGTTGGTAGCTGTTTCAAAGTTTCAACCGATACCCTTATTAAAAGAGGCATACGATTGTGGTCAGAGAATCTTTGGCGAGAGTAAAGTCCAAGAATTAACTGAAAAAGAGTCTGTTTTACCCCAAGATATTGAATGGCACTTTATTGGTCACTTACAAACCAATAAGGTGAAATACATTGCACCATTTATCTCCTTAATTCACAGTGTTGACAGTTTAAAATTAGCTATTGAGATTGATCGTCAAGCAAAGAAAAACAATCGAGTGATAAATTGCTTATTGGAAGTTCATATAGCTAAGGAAGAGAGCAAACAAGGATTTACACCGGATGAAGTTAAACAGTTATTTCTATCAAATGCATTCTTGGATCTAAAAAATATTAATATCATAGGATTGATGGGAATGGCTACATATACAGAAAACAATAATCTAATTCGGTCTGAATTTAAGACTCTTTCTACCCTATTTAATGATTTAAAACAAAGTCTTGCTCCTCAATTTTCTGAATTATCAATTGGTATGTCAAATGACTACAAGATTGCAAAAGAAGAAGGAAGTACTCTTGTGCGGATTGGTACTTATATTTTTGGAGAACGAGACTATGGAATATAAATAGTTTACACAATCTAAAAACCTTTTTAAACAAATAATGATTATGGAAGATATATTATATGACGAAACAGAAACAATTGACTTTATCTATAATGGTTTAAATGATGAAGAGAAAAAAGTAGTAAATAAAGATCTTATTGAAGATATATTGGATTATATTCTTGATTTTTACGAAGATATGGGATTTTTAGAAGGAGATGACGATGATGAAATAGCAATTCCGGAAGAAGAGTTATTTGCTTATGTGCAAAAGAAATTAATTGAAACAGGAGAAGCTATCAACGATAATTTACTACAGAAAATTCTAGACTTGGAGTATCAATCTGCTGAAGAAAATGGAATATTCTGAAATGCTTAAATTTGATAAGTAATTAACAATACGGGATATTAAATATCTCGTATTTTTTTTGTAGCGACAAATTACCCCCTTTTTATGTCATAACCAAACAGTATTCTAATTTTTAGCATAAACAAAATAAAAAAAAGAGATCCCTTAGGAATCTCTTTTTGTGTACTTTAAAATCGCAAATTACTCTGCAACTTCTTCAGCAGCAACCTCTTCTACTACTTCAGTAACAGCAGCAGCTGCAGAATCAACTACAGCAACTGCAGAATCAACTACAGCAGTAGCAGCAGAATCAACAACTTCAGCTACTTCTTCTACAGCAACTGTCAAAGTATCTTCTACTTGGTTTGCAGTTTGAGCAGCTTCACCACCACATGATGCCAAAGCAACAGCAGCAGAAACAGCGAAAAATAAAACTACCTTTTTCATTTTTTTGTAAATTTAATTAAACAACGTATATTCCTTTACTTGTAAATTATTTCTCGCAAAATTACACAATATTTTGAATAATCACTCTTTTTATTGCCTATTTTTTCCTCAAAAAAGAGATTTTGTTTGCAAATTAACACTTTTTAAAACTTAAAAAACTTTAAAAATTATTTAAGTTTTCATATAAATATCGCTTTATTGATTTTTTAGGTGTTTTTTCAAACTCTTTTGGATGAATTATTATTTTTGATATATTTTCATAAGAGGCAACAATTTTATTTAATTGTAATCTATTTTCCTCCATAATTGCACCTAAATCATCTGTTGTAACATGACCTTCATCCATTGCTGCAAAATCCGGATAAACCAAAGCAACCAACTTGTTATTTTGTTGAATCACAACACATTCAGACACAAAAGGCAAATTAGTTAATTTAGCCTCTATAATTTCAGGATAAATATTTTGGCCGGAAGGGCCTAACAACATATTTTTACAACGTCCTTTAAGGAATATATTATTGTCTTTATCAATAGTTCCCATATCCCCTGTATGCAACCATCCTTCAGAATCGATAGCAGCATCTGTTGCTTCTTGATTTTTATAATAGCCTTTCATCACATTATCACCTCTTACCAACACTTCTCCAGGGATATTATAAGGATCCTCAGAAAGCACCTTAATCTCAAGACAAGGAAGTAATTTACCGGCAGAGCCTGGTACATAATCGGCATAAGACGTATAGGCTACTAACGGAGCACATTCTGTCATACCATAACCAACAACATAAGGGAATTTGATTTTATCTAAAAATGCAGCTGTATCTTGGTTCAAAGCAGCTCCTCCAACAACTAGATTTTTAAAATTTCCACCAAACGTTGCAATCAGTTTCTTTCTTATTTCTGAATAAATTTTTGTATTAATACCAGGTACACTAAGTGCAACTTTCATCGTTAACTTACTGATTGTTGGTAAGATTTGATTCTTATAAATCTTTTCCAAAACCAAAGGAACAAGGAAAATTGAGTTCGGTTTAACATCTCCAAACGCTTTCAATAAAACCTTAGGTGATGGCAATCTATTTAAGAAAAAGACGTGAGCACCGGCTCCAATCTGAACCAAGAATTCGCCTAGCAAACCATAAACATGAGCCAAAGGAAGCATAGACAAAATACGATACCCCCTACCCGCTTGGTCTGTTTTTAATGCAAACTCCATATTGGCCAAGAAGTTGGTACCTGTAAGCATAACTCCTTTACTATAACCTGTAGTTCCTGAAGTATAACTAATCAACACCAATTCATCATTATCTTTATCAACAAATTTAACATCTTCAGGTTTAAATCCATTGGGATATTTTGCTTCAAAGGCATTTGCATATTCCAACATAAATTTTTGAATCTTCTCTCCTGGGGCTTGATACAAACATCTAAAATCTGTGATTGAGAAAATTCCTCTGATATTATGCATTTTTGTCTCATCTACATTCTCCCACACATTATCGGTCAAAAACAATAACACTGCATCAGAATGATTAATAATATGCTGTATATCATCAGGATGGAAATCTTGTAAAATAGGTACAATTACAGCTCCATAGGTTTGCACTGCCAAAAAGGTAATTCCCCACATAGGAGTATTTTTTCCTACCAAGGCAATCTTGTCATTACGTTGAATGTTTAACTCTGAAAATAAAATATGCAACTTGGCTACTTCCTTTGCCACTTGCTCATAAGAAAACTCTTCTTTTGTAATATAGTCAGTCATTGCGGGTAATTCCCAATTTGACTTAAACGAGTTCTCAAAAATCTTAATGTAATTAGAACCAGTCATTTGTGTTAGTTTTTATATTTTCACAAAAATACAAATTAAAATCAGATTAACAAATCTTTCCAATAAATGGCTATTTAATTTTATTAAAGAAATTTCAATAAATTACGATATTTATTCTAAGTTCTATATATTCTTCTCGTGAAATTTTTGAATTTATTTCGAGTAAATTACAAAACGAAAGGAAGAAGCAGTGCAAGCACTGTGACTAACTGACAAACTGCAAGTTGCCAAAATAAATCAAAAAGTACCTAAAAGTTTATCACGCTGCAATTTACACTTTTAAATTAAAGGTGTTGAATTTATAGAACTTACCTTAAATTAACGGATTTAGATTAATGTATGTTCGATATACTTAAGGCTACATCTAAAATTTATAATTTCCCCATTCACACCAGACTGAATTATATTTATATTCTTTCTATTCAAATTAAAACAAAAGACCGAATCAGAAATTACATCTGACTCAGTCTTTATAGGATATTTTCTTCACAGAAACTCCTCCTATCTAAACCTTGAAATAAAAACTAACACATAAATTATCTCACAAGGTTATATTTGACAATTTATTTATTTTCGTACAAATATCTTTTTATTGACTTCTTAGGAGTTTTTTCAAACTCATGAGGATGAATAATAATTTTTGTAATATTCTCATAAGCAGCCAATTGTTTATTCAACTCTTTTCTTTGCTCATCCATTATCTTATCCAATTCTGAAACTTGGATCCCCATTTCATCCATAGCTGCGAAATCAGGATAAACCAATGCCACAATCTTATTATCTCTTTGAATAACAAGACTTTCAGAAACAAATGGCATGTTATTCAACTTAGATTCAATCTCCTCCGGATAAACATTTTGTCCGCTTGAAGTCAAAATCATTGTTTTTGAGCGACCTTTAATAAATATATTTCCCTCTTTATCTATAACTCCGACATCACCGGTTTTTAGCCAACCATCTTCTGTAAAGATCTTAGCTGTAGCCTCCTCATTTTTATAATATCCAATCATAACATTACGCCCCTTTACACAAATCTCTCCAGGAATATTTTCAGGATCATTAGAGTCGATTTTAACACTTATACCGGTAATTGCCTTTCCTACAGAATGAGGCTTATATCCATCTAAAAACTCTACAGAAATCAATGGTGCACACTCTGTCATACCATATCCAACAACATAAGGAAATTTTATCATATGAAAGAAGTCCTCCACCTCACGATTCAATGGTGCACCTCCGGCTACAATTGTCTTAAATTCACCACCCAATGCATTTTGTAATTTTTTTCTAAATTCTGCATAAATTCTATTGTTTACAAATGGTATATTGGTAGCCAACTTGATTGCAGTTTTATTTAATTGAGGCAAAATACTATTCTTGTATATTTTCTCTAAAATCAATGGAACTGTAAAGATTACAGTTGGACGTATCTCTTCCATTGCCTTTAACAATATCTTAGGACTTGGAATTCGTGTCAAGAAAGTAATATGAGCACCATTCACAAATTGTACAATAAAATCAAATGCACAACCATAGGCATGTGCCAATGGTAAGAATGTTAAAATTTTGTATCCTCGTCCTACCCATTCAGAAGTATTGGCAAACTCAATTTGTGAACACATATTATCTCCGGTCAACATTACACCTTTACTAAATCCGGTTGTTCCTGATGTATAATTCAAGATTGCCATTTCTAAATCATCCTTCTCTGAAAATTTAATTTCAGCCTTTCCAATACTATTTGGATACTCTTTTTTTACTAATTGATCAAAATGTTTCATTGTCATTTGAATAGACTCTCCCGGAGCTTGATACAAACAACGAAAATCAGAAATTGAAAATACACCTCTAATCGTTTGGAATGTCTTTTCATTCAAATTCTCCCAATGTGAATCACTCAAAAACAATAATTTGGATTCTGAATGATTAACTATATGCTGAATATCATCTGCATGAAAATCTTGTAAAATAGGAACAATCACAGCTCCATAGGTTATACTAGCTATAAATGTAATCGCCCACTCCGGTGTGTTACGTCCAACCAATGCGATTCTATCATTTTTCGCAATGTTTAATTCTTTAAATAATAGATGAAGTTTCATAACTTCTTCTCCCACTTGCTGATACGTATATGATTTTTTTGATACATAATCAGTCATCGCCATCAATTCCCAATTGTCTTTTATGGCATTTTCAAAATAATTGATAAAATCGCTTTTCATAACTCATTTTTTATTTTATAGTGCAAAAATATAATATTCTGCTCAAACCACAAAACAAAGTGCAAATAAAATTTCACAAAAATATCAATTTAGCGCAAACACACTTACACACAACAAGTTATAATGAGCAGATAACTTATAATCGATCGTTATTTTAACTAAATGATTGTAAACCCAACTAATCTTTTTATGAATTCATCAATGATGGAAATGTAGAATCAACTAACAAAACTTTTAAAATATGAATAACAAAAAGAGTCCTTAATTTTGCCGTATCAGAAAATTTATTTGTCTTAGTGCGCAAAAGTTTCCTCATCTATTTACACTGAATCTAATAGGAGAAAAGTACAAATAAAAAACAAAACTTTATTTCTTTCATATCATTATTTACAACAGTTCGGTATATTTTTCTCTGAAGGATATAGGGTAATTTTCTTAACTAAGGTAATGATTAGTTTCCCTCCACATAATCATCTAAATAGACTTTCACTGTTCCAATTCTAAGTTTTGCCACGACCAAAACCGGCACTTTTCTGTTATCATCCGTTACATACACATATACAGGTTCGTCCGGTTCAAAAATTGTTCCGGCTCCAACGGTAGCAGTACATTTTAAACAATCATATTGAACTTTGTTATGAGTATTTATTTTTTCTTTTTCTAATACACTTCCATAAACGACAACTACTTTATCTCCAAAGAGTGGATAGAATGGAATGTTTTTCCCATCATTTATATTCAAATCTACATTTCTCGCAACATAAACAGAATTTATAATATCATAGGAGTCTGCTTGTCTGGTATATGTTGTATCCCAACCATAAGGATGTAGTGTTCCTTTATCTTTACGAGTTATAATATCACCTTGATAAAGCATCTCATCTTCTGAAACGACTCCATTATCTTCTGTTTTACTTCTCATGTAGATTGGTTGCATAGATTTTGTACAACTTGCCTCATGGAGTGTATTCAATTTGTACAACCAATCCCAACGAGAGTGATTCTTCGCTCTTACTGTAAATTTATAATTTCCATTTTCATCCGAAACAGAAAAGGTAGCTTCTCCTATTTCAAACCAAATCAAGCCAAAATAGTAATAGGCTTTCAACTTCATCACCTCACCCACTTTGAATGCGTTATTACTATTTACTCTATCTTGTGCGTTTATACTTCCGATAAACAACATTATAAAAAATATGATTATATATCTTTTCATAATCAGAATATTAATTTAGCCGATATAATTGGTTATACCTTTTCTTTCTTCGGACATAAAAAGACCAAACAATAGAAAAATCTTTATGTTCTTTTATTGTTTTATTGATTGTCTTTGATAAGTTTTCAAACCTTTGCTGTGTATAATTTTTTCGAATCTTATAAAATTCAACAACAGCCTTCAAAACTGCTCTAAAATTCGCAAAATCAAACTTTATTAAAAACATTATTGCAGCTAATGCATCCATAAAAAAACGAACAAACAACGTTGAATATAGTTTTTCTTCTGTTTGATTTTTATAGATCATCAATAAATTATTCCTAAAATTCAAATAGGTTTTTCGTGGACTATCAACATTCAGAGTACCTCCTCCGTAATGATAAATTACACTTCCTGGATGACAGACAATTCGTTTGCCTCGGCTTCGCAATCTCCAGCACAAATCAATCTCTTCCATGTGAGCAAAAAAAGTACCATCTAATCCTCCTGCAGAAAAATACTCATTTGCTCGTACCATCAAACAGGCTCCTGATGCCCAAAATATATCTTCAATCGTGTCATATTGTCCTTCATCTTTTTCAACCTCACTAAAAATTCTACCTCGACAGAAAGGATATGCGTAAGCATCTATATAACCACCAGCTGCACCAGCATGCTCAAAATAATTCGGACGTACTGCTGACCTGATTTTCGGTTGACATGCCACCACATCTAAATGCTCATCCATATATTTACACAAAGGGTCTAACCATCCATCACTTACGGCAACATCAGAATTCAATAGAACAAAATATTGAGCATCAATCCGACTTAATGCTCTATTATACCCCTCGGCAAATCCGTAATTTTGAGGTAATTTCACTTGTCTTACAGATGGAAATTGTTCACTTAAATAATGCAATGAATCATCTGTTGAGCCATTGTCTGCAACTACAATCTCCACATCAGGAATAGTTGTAAATTGCACAACAGATGGCAAATATTTTTCCAACATCTTCCGCCCATTCCAATTTAAAATTACAACAGATACTTTCATATTATTTTACTCTTTTTATCGTTTATGTTTCCAACGACGGTGAGACCACAACCAGTAGGCAGGATTTCTGCGGATGGTTCCTTCAAACAATTCCACAAAACAATCTGTAATTCGATTCTCCGGCTCACTCTTTGCCTCTTCTGAAACACAAACTAAATCACAACTATAATATCCTCTTTTCAAAACCTTTACATCAAAATAAACCACTGCACAATCAGCAGATTTTGCTATACGCTCCGGTCCATTTAAAAATGGGGTGTCCTGACTTAAAAATTGAGCCCAATAGTGTAAATTATTCTTAGAGGGAGTCTGGTCGGCAATAAAACCTAATGCAAATAATTTTCCTTCCCTGCGTAGCTTAATAATGGCACGTAAAGCGTCATTTTTGGGAATATTTAATGTACCAAAACGTCCTCTTAATTTTAAAAAGAATGAATCAAAATACTTATTGTTCAATGGACGATACAACTCCCCTCCCACCAAATTATTATAATTTCTATAGATGGATGGAATCCATTCCCAATTACCATAATGTCCCAGCAATATTACCACACTTTTCCCTTTTGCAATAAAATCACTTAACATTTCCGGATTGGAAAAATACATTCTTTTTTCTATCTCCTCATCTGTAATATGCAAAAGTTTAACCGTTTCAATAAAAACATCGGAAAAATGTCTGTAAAATTGTTTTTCTATGGACAATAATTCTGCACTGCTTTTCTCCGGAAATGAGTTCTTCAAATTCGCTCTCACGACTTTCTTCCTATACCCTACAACGTAGTAAATAATCAAGTATAAGAAATCAGACAATCCATACAAAACAGGCAAAGGAAGCCATGCTATAAGCCATACAAATGCATAGAAGATATAGTATAAAAGTGCTGACATCATAGTTCTTTATTATTGTTTAATGATTCGATATAATCCAAAACCTCTTCTCGTCCAACTCCGGTCTCTGATGACGTCACAAAGATTGGTGGTAACTCTTCCCATTGCTCAGACAAACTTTTTTTATAGTTTTCTAAATTCATTTTTAATTCTCTTACAGATAGTTTATCAGCTTTGGTGAAAATGATAGAAAAAGGAACTCCATTTATACCTAAAAACTCAATGAAATCCATATCTATCTTTTGGGGTTTATGTCTCACATCTATCAATACAAATAGGCTAACCAACTCTTCTCTTTGAAGAACGTAACCTTTTATCATCTTCTCTAATTTTTCTCTTGATGATTTACCTATTTTAGCATATCCATAACCTGGCAAATCCACCAAATACCACTCGTTATTTATAAAAAAATGATTGATTAACAACGTTTTACCCGGTGTTGCTGAGGTTTTTGCCAAATTTTTACGATTGGTCAGTTTATTAATCAATGATGACTTACCAACATTTGACCGACCAATAAATGCATACTCCGGTTTATCATGTTTTGGACATTTATTCCAAACAGAATTGCTAATAATATATTCGGCTGACTTTATATTCATTTTAATGCAATATTTTAAAAATCAATTCTTTAAACAGTTCGTCTTGCGGAGAAGCATAAGCAGTTGCTTGAAATCCTTTTGACTTCATATCATATTCTCGCAGTAAAGAGATGATTTCCATGGTTTTCCATCCATTATAGTTTTGAACACCGGATTTATACTCTCTTAAAAAATAGGGAGACACTCCTAACTCTTTTGCAGCTACTTCATCAGGCTGATTTTTTATATAATGGTAAATCATCAGTTTGGAAAAAAAATTAAAAAGTAAAGAAACATTCATTGTAAATACAAAGTCTTTTTGCTTTACAATGTTGGCAACAATGAAATTAACTTTATAGATGTCTTTCACTGCCAATGCATTAGTTAACTCAAATGCGTTAAATTCTTTACTGATTCCTACATTCTTTTCAATTAATTCTGCGGTGATACGTTTCTCTTCTTTGGGTAATATAATCATCAACTTATCCAATTCATCCATAATTTTATGCAGATTATTCCCAATATGACCTATCAACATCATCAATGCTTTTTCCTCTATCACCAACCCTTTTTCCCTTAAATATCCGGTAATTATCGGTGGCAATTTATCCTCTCTAATCTTTTCTGAATTGTAATATACCCCCACTTTCTGAACGTCTGAAACATATTTTTTTCGGGCATCTGCTTTTTTGTATTTGTAGCAAATAACCAAAATTGTTTGGGGTTGAAATGAAGACAAATAGGACGATAATTCATCCAAAGATTTCCAACATTGTGCCTCTTTTACAATAATCACCTGATAGGGTGCCGACATAGGAAAATGACGAGCCTGCTCTAAAACGGTCGTTAAATCAACGTCCTGACCATATAGAACAAACTGATCAAATACTTGCTGAGACTCATCCAAAATATTATTTTGAATATAGTCACTAATCAAATCAATATAATAACTCTCTTCTCCGGTTAAAAAATAGATTGGTTTGTAAATCTTATTTTGTAAATCGGATAAAATCTCTTTGTAACTATTTGACTGATTCGATTGTTTTGCCATTTAGTATCCTGTTAATCTTTCTTGCAAAGGTAATAATAAAATTTGAAAATATAGATTTTATAAGGCTACTTCTAAAAATTATAAATTTTATTTTTTTGTCTCAATTTCTATTACGTATACTTTTGCTTTTTTTTACTCATCTTACTCATATTCAAGTAGTCACAACGTCTGCCACATTCTTTTCAATCACCTATTCCTTTTTCTCGCCACGGAAAAGTTGAAACAAGTTTCACTTTACTTGTTTGGCTTTACCAATAGCTACTTAAGCAAAATGAACTTCTAAATCATTATGAGCTAAATTTTAGAAGTTGCCACAAATTTGTTTATAAACGAGAAACAAAACAAAATAGGAGTGGATTTGTTTTAATTGAAAATATTATTATTATGAAAAAAATCGCAACTACTTTTTGCCTAATTTTTGGAGGTATAAATTTTGCCGCCTCCGCATGTACTGGAATCTCTTTGTTTGCAAAGGATGGCAGTTACATTCAAGGTAGAACGATTGAAAATGCTCAATTGGAATTACCTAGTTATTACGTAATTATCCCACAGGGTAAAGAATTAACTTCCTACACACCAACGGGGAAAAACGGAATCTCTTTCAAAGTTAAGTATGGTGTTGTTGGACTATCAGTTGTAAAGGAAGAATTCATTGCAGAGGGAATCAATGAAGCAGGACTTTCTTGCGGACTATTCTTTTTTCCTAACTATGGAAGTTATGTTGCTTACGATGAAAAAGAAAACAGCCGGTCTTTGGGTGATTTACAAGTAAACCAATGGATTTTGAGTCAATTCGCCACAGTAGAAGAGGTGATTAAGAACATTGACAATGTTCGTATTATCGGATTAGACAAAACTGCTGTTGTTCATTGGAGGATTGGGGATAAATCCGGACGACAAGTTGTCATGGAGATTGTAAATGGTATTGTTCACTTTTATGAAAATACTGTGGGAGTTTTAACTAACTCTCCGGGATTTGAGTGGCATTTGACCAATTTAAATAATTATGTTAATTTACAACCCGGTGATGCAAAATCTCAAACACTAGGAAAAGATACTCTTTCACCTTTGGGTGGAAATTCGGGATTCTTAGGTCTTCCAGGAGATGCCACACCGCCATCTAGGTTTGTAAGAGCCGCTTTTTATCGTGCCACAGCTCCTCAACAAGCAACAGGACTGAACTGTGTTTGGCAGTGTTTCCATCTTTTGAATAACTTTGATATTCCTATTGGGATTGAACACCCCATTGGGAAAACACCTCCAATTCCTAGTGCAACACAATGGACTTCTGTTATTGACTTAACGAATAAAAAGGTCTATTATAAAACTGCCTACAACAACTCTGTTCGATGCATAGATCTAACAACTATCAATTTCAAAAAAATCAACTATCAATTTCATCCTTTGGATGTGGAAAAAAAACAACCTGTTAAACTGGTAAAAATACAATAAATCAGAAAATGCAACATCTCCTAATACTACGTAGCAAATTAGGAGATGTTGTTATAATTGGTACAAAATCAAACTATTTCACATATAACTATCCTGTGTAATAACCTACCCTATAATCTTCATTAGTATTTATAACCGACTTCACTCCCCTTTCGCAGAGTGTCACAGATTTACTTTCTTAAGGATATAAAAGTTAATTTTTAACAGCAGAAAAATATATCTGAAAAATAAACGATAAACAAAACTGAAATGAGTATATTTTTCACTACCTTTGCAACCATTAGGAGAGGTAGATAATTTTGTATTTAAATCAACTTATGGTTACTTCTATTTAGGTTTAGAAGTTACTTTAAGAAAATTCGGACTTCATGTTGCAACTAAATTTTCCCAAATATTCGTTCAAGGTAAAAACGATAGAGAATAAAAGGATGATATTTGATTCGTTCCGAGGAAAATATGTTCCATTAACACCGGAAGAATGGGTACGTCAGAATATGGTACAATTTTTGGTTCAGGAAAAAAAATTCCCTAAAAGTTGGATTAGCAATGAGGTTACTGTAGAGCTTAATCAAATGAGAAAAAGGTGTGATACTGTTGTTTTTAATAAAAATTCTCAACCTCTTTTGATTGCAGAATACAAAGCCCCCAATGTGGCCATTACACAAGAGACATTTGATCAAATTGCTACCTACAATTTCAAACTAAACGTGGATTATTTAATCGTTTCAAACGGAATATCACACTATTGTTGCAAAATCAATTACGCCGACCATAAATATGTTTTTTACAAAGAAATCCCCTCTTTCGAAATGCTATAATTATGACAAACGATTCACAATACTCATCGATTCTATTGGGAAATGCAGTCAAAGAATTTTCCAAATTACCCGGAATAGGTAAACGAACAGCCCTTCGTTTAGCTCTTCATTTATTAAGACAGAGCAAAGAAGAGGTTGAGAATTTTGGAAATACTTTCATTGAATTAAAAAATGGTATCAAATATTGCAAAGTCTGTCACAACATATCTGATACAGAGGTATGTCCCATCTGTTCTGACCCACACAGAGACGCATCCACAGTGTGCATAGTAGAAAATATTAACAATGTTCTATCCATTGAAAACACACAACAATACAAAGGTTTGTATCATGTATTAGGGGGAATTATTTCACCAATGGACGGAATTGGTCCATCCGACCTTACAATAGAAGCTCTGATTAATCGTGTCGAATCCGGAAATATTAAAGAGATAATTTTAGCTCTGAGTCCTACTATGGAAGGTGACACCACCAATTTTTATCTTTACAAAAAATTATCTAAATTTGACGTTGTTATTAGTACTATTGCAAAGGGAATATCCATTGGTAATGAATTGGAGCATGCCGATGAAATTACCTTAGGTAGGTCAATCATTAACAGAACACCCTATAAAATTAATTAGTTATGAATGAACAAATTTTCAAACAAGAGATACGGGTAATGAAAATTCTTTACATCTCTTTTATTTTACTATCAGTAATTTTTGGTTTAACAATGATTTATTTGCAAAAGTTCTCTACTCAAGAATTTTCAGCAAACAACATTACGTTTCAAAGTATTGCAATATTGGGAATGTTGATTTCCATTCCTCTTTCCTTAAAGTTATACCAAACAAAAACTGCAGTAAAAAACATTCCAACCGGTGTTAGTTCGGATGCTAAATTAATCTACATAAAACAATGGTTTTCCATTCGGTTGTTTATTTTACAGATGGCAATCTGTTTAAATATTATCATCTATACAATTGCTCCAACGACATCATTACTAATTTGCGTCGGAATTACCTTATTATGTATGATTGTATTTTGCAGAGTGAATGAAGATGAAATAAAAAGAGTTATCAAAGAGTCTGATAACATTGAGAATAGTAAATTATAAAAGGTTTAAGATAGAACTTTTTTCTAAAAATTCGCTTTATCCTTCTAATAAATGTAAGATGGATAAAGCGAATTTTGGTTATGGTAACTTCTATAAATTTCAATTCTTGTTTCTAAACTATTTCGGATGCTTTTGAATTCATTTTCTATTCATTACAATTTTTAATAATTTATAGAACTCTCCTTAATATAATCAACCAACCACTCTCCTACTTCATGTGTTTTATATGCCTTAGCCTCTTTTACAAGATCTTCTGTGACAACTCCTGCATTCATAGAGGCTGCCACTGCTTCACGAATCAAAGCCCCCTCTTTTGCACCATCAAAGGCATATTCAAACATCATTGCAGCAGACAAGACCGTTGCCAAAGGATTGGCTATATCCTTTCCGGCGGCTTGGGGATATGAACCATGAATCGGTTCAAACACTGAAGTGTGAATACCGATTGAAGCCGATGATAAAAGTCCCATCGACCCGGTAATAACAGATGCTTCATCAGTCAAAATATCTCCAAACATATTTTCTGTAACGATAACATCAAAACGTGTTGGCCATTGTATCATTTGCATGGCAGCATTATCAACAAAAAGGAAATCCAACTCAACCTCTGGATATTTAGGAGCCATTTCGGTGGCAATCTGTCTCCATAAACGAGAAGTTGCCAGCACATTTGCTTTATCCACAACTGTCAAATGTTTTTTTCTTTTCATCGCATATTGAAAAGCCAAATCCAATATACGTTCTATCTCTTCTCTCGTATAAAGGCAAGTATCATAGGCTGTATCTCCATCTTC
>JAEIGA010001295.1_pt1 | contig 38873 bp, 51 predicted proteins | sample 9270691 | NCBI WGS metagenome assembly JAEIGA01 (sample SAMN17057246, study PRJNA624740) | gut metagenome | biome: biome; isolation source: fecal sample | host: Bos grunniens | place: China: Xizang | collected 2019
GCATTACGCACGTGTTCGGAAAAATACTTAATTCCGTCTAATTGCATAGCACGTTCACTAACTTCGTACTGTTTGTCTGTAAATTGAACAGGTGTTGAAGTCATTTTTTCTCGTTTGACTCTCACTTTTAAACCGCCTTTCTTTGTTTGAATTTTTGACATATTAAGCTACACGAAATAAACGGCAAATTTTGTCGTTCTCGTGTTTTTATGTTATTATTCAATCAATCAATGATTGAATGGCATAATACAATTATACATAAATCATGTTGGTAGTCAACATGTATTATGTATAATTTACAAAACTTCATACAAACGGTGTAGATATGTACGGCAACAAACTCAAACAAATTAGAAAACATTTTGACGCAACACAAGACGGAATGGCTAATTTTTTAGGCATTTCAGCAAGAACCTATGCTTCGTATGAACGTGATGAAAACAACCCACCATATTCTATGTTGGTTATGTTATGCAAAAACCATAATGTAAACTTAAATTGGTTTATTGCTGATATGGGTGAAGTTTTTAATCAACCAGAAGCACAACAAGACGAACAACTTGAAAAATTAGTTGCTCAAATTGTTGATAAAAAAATGAAAGAACGAGGTTTATAAATTGTTTAATAATTCATCAAACAATTTTAAACCATTGTTATATCCGTATGTCTTTATTAAGGCATACAAGATTTGTTTAAGCAGTTGTTTCATATTTGAACTCCTTTCTATAATAAAAAAGGCAAGAAAGAAGTTTTGATATATAGGAATATTAGCTATGAATATAAGAAAATTTGCAGAACAACGTTATAATGAGTTTTTAAAAGAGTTAGAAGACTCTACAATAAATAATAGTGATTTGGAAGACGAAACTATTAAATTTTATCAAGTAAGACCAGATGTTTTTATTAAAACAAAACGTGAAATTATAGCTGAATACAAAGAAAACAAAGAGAAACATATACAAGAAATTATTAAATATGATTTTTGTGATATAATAGAAGACACAAATCAATGAGGTTAATATGAAAAATTTAATTTTAGCAGTCGTTATTATTTGTTGTTCAACACCTGCGTTTGCATTGTATGAGAATAGCCATAACAGTTGGCAAAGCAACACAAGTTCAACTAATCAATGGCTACAACAACAAAACAATTATTATCAACAACAGGAACAACAAAGGCAATTGGAAAGTTTAAGACATCAACAAGAAAATCAAGATTATTATAGACGTCAACAACAGGTTGATAATAATTACAGACAATTAAACCGCAAAATGTTTTAATACAAATGTATAAAATTCTGAATACGTACGTATAAATAAAATTATACGTGCGTATTTTTATTTATATACATACGTATAAAAAAATTATACGAACGTATAAAAAAAATATACGTGCGTATAAATTACGTATAAAAATTTTTATACGTCTGGTATTACGGCACGTATAAAAAATTTATACCATACATAACATTACATAACAGGACATTACATAACAATAAAATTTTAATAAATTAAAATTTTATCTTTTAGAGAAGCAGGGAATTTTTATTTTTTTCTTTTCAAACGCAGTTGCGACAAGGAAAAGAGCATAAACAATTAGAACAAGTAAATAAAATCTGTCAAGAAATTATTAACGAATTGTAAAAAATTGTAAACACGAATTTTTTAAAACAACAAAAAGGGTTTCAACCGAATTTGTAAAACAATCAATCAATCAATCAGCGAGATTTTTTAAAAAAAATTTTGTAACATCTGAAACTGTAGATTACGAAATAAGATTTGTTTCCAAAATATTGGAAGCTGGGAAGTGTACAAATCAAAAAGTAGTAATCGGTGTACAGAGGTAAACTGTGCATTGAGGGAGTTTTAGCGAATGTTGATAAGTTGCAAAAACTGCAATACGAAAAGTAGTGTTACGGAAATACAAGAATTAGAAGATATTGAAAATTTCACCAACAGGATTTTAATAATTGGTGTATGTAGAAACTGCAATAAAGATGTTGCAATGTTGGTTGAAACTCGAAAGACTGATAATAAACCTTTTTATGACAGATACCACGATATTGAAGCTGTTAAAGTTATCAAGCGTGAAAAGAAAAGAATTAAAAATAAAGTGGTTGAAGCCGATACAAAGTTTTTTAAATGGGTTTATGGCAAGAACGTTGAAATTAAGAATAAAAACGGTAAAACTGTTCAGATTAGGCAATATGCTTGTGATTACAGAACAAACAAGCGTAAGCTAATCAAAACAATAAATTGAAACGAAACGACTGCGTTTCATACTCGCTGAGAAGGGAACTGTTCTTTCCCTTCTCACTCCCTCAAAAAGTTTCTCATATAAAATATCTCCTCCCCCTAAGCAAACGTAGGGATTGAACGCACTCAATCCCTTTTCTTTAAAAGTTTTATTTTCGGAAATAACGTCATGACATTAGAATTACCAAAACTAACAGATAAACAACAAAAGTTTGTTCTTCGTTATTGCATAAATGGGAATAATGCAAGCGAAGCGTACCGTTATGCGTACGACTGTTCAAATATGTCTGACGAAGCGATTGCGGTTGAAGCAAGTAAATTGCTAAAAAACCCTAAGGTCGCCCTATGGATAAAACAGGCTCAAAGTAACGTTCAGCAAGTTTTTGAAGATGAAATTAAATATTCTGCAAAAGATTGTTTTGACGAGTTAGCAGATGTTCAAAGACGTGCTAAGGGTTCAATAAATAGTTATCAGCACGAAATTAAAGCAATTGAACTTAAAGGAAAATTAGCAGGACACTTTGTTGATAGACACAAAGTTGAAACTGAAAGTTTAGCAGATGTTCTTGACAAATTGAAGTGAGGTCAAGAATGGCAGAACTTGATATAAAATTATTGCAAAAACTAAAAGACGATTTACCTTATTTTGCAAAGAACTTTCTAATCATCAAATCAAAAACAAAAGGCAAAATTCTATTTACGCTTAATGACATACAACTTGATTTTCATTACAAAATCATAACCAGAAAAAGAAAAGGTTTACCGTGTAAGTTTGTAGTCGTTAAAGCAAGGCAATTAGGTTTATCAACGTACATTGAAGCAAGATTATTTCACCGTGTATTATTTGAGAAATCAAAGAACGCATTTATTCTTGGTGATAAACACGACACGGCAGGCAGTATTTTTGCAATGGCAAAAAGATATTATGACGAACTTCCTGCTTGTTTTCAAATTCCTTTAAAATCAAATTCTTCTAAAATGTTAGAGTTTGAAACAGATAGTTTGTTTCGTGTTGGAACTGCAGGTGCTGATGTTATTGGTCGAGGTACTACAAATAATTTCTTTCACGGTTCAGAAGTAGGGTTTTGGAAGAACGCAAGCGAAATTGTATCTGGTATTCTTCAAACAATTCCAGAAGATAACGATAGCGAAATATTCCTTGAAAGCACAACAAACGGTACAACAGGCGACGGTCTTTATTTCTACGAAATGGCAAATGTAGGAATGTCGGATAAATCAGAATTCCAGACAATCTTCTATCCGTGGTTCATGAATAAAGAATATTCAAAGCAAATCATTGAGCCGATTAAGTATGACGATTATGAAGAATTTCTTGTTAGTACATACAATCTAAAACCAGAACAAATTGCTTGGCGTAGAAATAAACTTGAAAACGAGTTTAAAAAACGTGAACACTTATTTCAACAAGAATATCCGTCAAGCCTTGCAGAAGCATTTTTGAAAAATGATAATTCACTTGTTCCTGCAACTTATCTTGAAAAAGCAAGAAAGAATACTGGTTTAACTGGTAATGGTATGCCGATAATAATCGGAGTTGACCCTGCAAGAAGTTCCGACAGAACAATTATTACAATTCGTCAAGGTCGTGTAATTCAGAAGTTTTACAGATTTGACAAAATGGAAACAACCAGACTCGCAGGAATTATTTTAAGACTTATTCAAGAAATTAAACCCGCAAGAGTATTTATTGACTACGGACACGGTGTAGGAACGTATGACATCTTAGTTCAACAAGGCGTAGGACATTTATTAGAACTTGTTCAATTCGGTTCACAAGCGTACGACAGTTCAAAATACGCAAATAGGCGTGCAGAAATGTTTGACGCCGTTCGTGATTGGTTTATGCAAGAAGGCGGATGTTATATCAAAGACCAAGAATATATTGATGAGTTTATACGTGATATTTCAATTATTCCAGACTTAAATGTTTCAGACTCAAATGGTCGTTATTCATTAGAAAAGAAAGCAAATATTGTTAAGGGGACTGAAATCAATTCAACAGACTTTGCAGATAGTTTTGCATTAACATTTGCTTCACCTGTTATACATACTGCACCAGAAATCGGTGTAAATCCGTACAAAATACAGGTTGTAAATAGGAATTGGCAACAAAGACTTTAAAGAAAGTGAGGATAAATTATGTTATTAGCAACTTTAGCAGGATTGGCACTTGCAGGAATGGCAGGTTATCAATACAAGAAAAACAAAGACAAAGACAAAAAAAGTTCTTCTACAACTACTACAACAAAAACTGATACAGAAGAAACAACAAACAAAGCACAAAACGTTTATAACTACAACTATTTAAACGACTCTAACACAGGAAATACTTTATTTAGTTCTCAAAAGAAAACTAAACGTGCAATTTTCGGTGGTGAAGTTTAACAAAGAATGTCTTAACGCACACCGACATAAAGCAATGTTTGAAATTTAGTAAAACAACTTGGAAAAAATTTGTGCTGACAGTTCGGAAAGACGAACACTTATGAAACAAAAAACTAAAGGAGTAAAACAATGGGTATATTTGATAAGCCAAAAAAACAAACTGTTACACAACCTGCAGAAGCTAAAGAAGAAAAAGAAGAAGCAACTGCAAAAAAACAAAGATTAACAGAAACAGAAGGTGAACACAAAGGTCAACTTCTTAATGCAAATCAAGGCAGAAGTGTAAGAAAGATTTTTGGATAGGTGATAAATGTATTCTCAACGTGCAACAAGTATTAAAGACATTCGTTATGTTCTGGATAATTTAAACCCAGAAGCAGTATATGAACTGAAAACTTTATTCGGTGAGAGTTACAAGAAAAATGCGTTTCAGATTATCAGAGCAACGACAATTAAAAACATCATCAAGCTGAAAGATACAAACGAACCAGTCGGTGTTTATGGTCTTATACCAATGAAAAATCCGAAGCATTGCGGAATATTCTTTTTGACTACGAATAACTTGCAAAAAGGAAACATCACAAAACTTCTTAGAGAAGCAAAAAAACAAATTGCAATCTGGGAAACTCAATATGAAACAATCATGGACAGTTGCCACAAGTCAAGCGAAACAATTAAAAAGTGGTTGACTTTATTAGGCTTTAAACCTTCTGGGTGGGAAGACAACAATATTCACGTTTACTACAAAGGTAAATGGAATGACGAAATAGAAAAAGGGTTAAGTAATGAATGATATTGATATAAATGAAAAAGAAAGTAAATTAGTCGTTGACCGTTTCAATGAACTAAAAACAGAACGTGCAAAATACATTTCACGTTGGAAAGACATTGAAAATTATGTTGCGATTACAAACGAAGTAAACGTTGAATTTGATGATACAAAACAACCAATTCAACAAAAAGACGTTTATATCAATTCACCAACTGCTTTTACTTCTGTATGGCAAGCAGGTGATTATCTTGCAGGGATATTATGGAGTCAAAACGCTTTTACTCTTGTTCCTTCTGATTACATCAAGAAAGTTACCGCAGGAAAAGACTATTCTGATTTCTTTAAACGTGCAACTGAAAAAACACTTGAACAAATGAACGCAACTGACGCAGGATTTTCGGCAATTCTTAAATCCTACGCATATGACCAGTTTAGTTATGGAACTTCTGGTATTGGAACATTCAAATCAAAAGAGTTTGAAAAAGGTCAAAGCGAATGTTGTTTGAATTTTAAAGCGTACGGAGTTCATAACTGCTGTATTGACGAAGGTTCAAATAATAAAATTGACGTTATTTATACAATCTACAATTGGCGCTTAAATCAAATTATTGAAGAATTTTGTTATAACGAACAAGGTGAGATTGATGAACAATTAGTTTCGCTTTTACCAGAAGAAATCAAAAAATCTCTTGAAGCTAATAAATGGAACGATAAGTTTAAATTAGTTTACGGCATTATGCCTAATAACCATTATTCAATGGGTAAACGTGGTAAAGTTGGTGCAAGGTACAAAGGTTATTGGTTCTTAGACGGAAAACAAGAAGTATTTAAGGTTGATTATTTTAAAAAGTTACCAATTGCAATTTGTCGTGCAATTCGTGTTAGTAATCAAGTTTACGGTGAAAGTTCTGGTTCTTTGGCAATATCTTCAATCAAAATGTTAAACCATATTTCTGGCAGGACAGTTGATAACGTTGAAATGCAAAACGAACCACCTTTGGGCGTTGTTTCTGGTGCATTAGTTTCTGGAAATGTTTTAGACAAAGGTGCAGGTGCAGTTAATATGATTAACGCAAAAACAACTGCAAACGGTCAAACTCCTATATTTCCTATTTCTCAAATCGGTGATATTTCAGCAATTGTTAATTTCTTAATTCCAGAACTCAAAAAAGATATTGTAAATATCTTCAAAATTGACCAACTGCTTGATTTTAACAATCAAACACAAATGACCGCAACAGAAAGTTCTTACAGAATGTCTATACGTGGTAAATCAATTAACGGTTTATTAACACAAGAAAAAACAGAATGTATTGAACCAACTGTGCATAGGTCAATTTCAATTATTCAAGATTGCGGTCTTTATGGTGAAGTCTTAGAAGATTTACCAGAAGAAACAGAAGAACAAATTGCATACAAAAAACATATCGAAGAAACAGGTGATTTTATTCCAGAAGATATTGCTAAGGCTATGAAAGACGGAAAAATCTGGTACAAAATCGAATTCAACGGTGAACTTGAAAGACTTTGTAATGCTGAACTTTATGAAGCAATTGGAAGATTTTTACAATACTTACAAATCGCTTTACAGATTAAACCGAAATTACTTGAAGCAATTGAAGACTATGATTTTCTGGATCTATTAAAAAGAGCTTCTAACTTAGTAAACGAGAAACTTGTAAAAACAAGATACAAATATAAAGAGGTGATTAAGCAAATTGAGGAAGCGCAAGCACAACAAGCGCAACAAATGCAATTATTGCAAGGTTCGCAAGTTGCTAAAAATTTTGCTTCCGCAGGAAAGGATGAAGCAATAGCAAATGAAACTTAGAGAAACGAAAACGGCGGTAGATGAACTTCTTGAAAAACAACAAGAAGCAGACAAAAGGCAACAAAGAGAATTAGAAAACCTTAAACTATGTTGCCAAGAAATTTTTAAAGACACAAACGGTAAATATTTTTTGAGGTTTTTGAAAAGAATTTGCCTCTGGGATGAAGAAGACACAAACATTAACCACGACATTATTCTTTACAAAAAAGGTCGTAGAGATGTTTATCAAATCATCAGAACTCTTTTACCAAAAGATGTTCTTGCACAAATTGAAATTTATGACGAAGACGTATTAAGCAAATAGCGAAAGGAAACAAATATGGATGATTTTCAAAATGACAACGGACAATTGGACACGCAAGGTTCAGATAATCTTGACACTAATCTTGAAGGTGGTAATGACAACCTTGAAGGTGCTAACACTAATCTTGATAATGCCGATACCAATAATGATAGTGGCAATGATTTTAGTGATTTCAACATTCCCCCAGAATATCAAGAAAAAGATTGGGCAAAAAATTTTGAAGGTAAAACAGGGGATGAATTAAAAAACGAAATTTTTAAAGTGTTAGACGAAAAATATACAAACACTCCTGTAATTCCAGAAACAGTTGAAGAATATGCACTTAACGAATTGGAATTTAAAAACGAACAAGGTGAAGTCTATTATCAATATCCAGATGAAGTTCTTAATGTTTTTGGCGGTAAGTTCAAAGAAGCAGGTTTAACAAAAGAACAAGCACACGGATTATTAAAAGATTACACACAATTTGAACTTGAACAATTTGAAGCGATTTCAAACATTGACGATTTAAACAAAGACCTTGACGAAATGTTTAAATCTAATCCTGCACAAAAACAAACAGTTCAAGGTTTGTTGAAAGAATTCTTACCTGCAGAAGACCAAGAATTTCTTCAAACAACTGCACCGAATTATACAATTCAAATGTTCTACAAAGTAGCTAAAGGTCTTGTTGAAAAGTACGGTTATAAAGAAGGTTCTGGTGGTCAAGGTGGTCAAAATAATTTCAGAATGTCGGAAGCTGATAGAGATAAAGAATATAACCGTATTGTTGGCGAAATGGAAGAAATGAAGAAAAGACCATATACAACTGCAGAATATGAAGCATTGGAAAATCAGTTATATAACTTGTTTAAATAAACCTCAAATCAAATAGAAAAACAATAAGTATTACATAACAAAAAAGGAAGGTGTAAAAATGTTAAAAGTAAAAGTAGAAGGTATTTACGAGTCTGATATAGGCTCTGGTCAAAAAAAGTTTATCAATTTTGATTATACGTTTGAGTTATCAAGACCGAATGAAGCAGGTGTTATTACTCACGTATTAAGAAGGTTTTTACCATTATTGATTGCACAGGATAAAGCGAAACAAGAAAACCCTTGTTCACGTATTAAAACATTTGTAATTACAGATATTCAAAAAACAGAAGAACAATCAAAGTTAATCGGTAAAAACATTCTTGATTTAACTGCGTGGGAAATACAAGACCTTGCATGTATGTTTGACCTTTTCAAAATACCGCTTCATGGTAAACATTCTATTACAGAATTAAGAGAACGTGCAGTATTAGCTTATGCAGAAAAAGTTTTAAAAGTTCCAATGAAAGAACCAAAAGATAAAGCTATGTGTACTTTCTTAAAACAACAATCTGACGGAACATATAAACTCGACGTGAATGGTTCTGATAGAGAACTTTTCAAGGTTTATGTTCCAGACGGATATTTTGAAAAAGAAGAAAAGAAAAAAGCTGAAAAGAAATCATTTGCTTATTTCTTAAAACAGGCAGGAATAGAAGTCGCAAATACTGTTCTAACTGCAACAGGAAACGAACCAATCAAAGACCAAAATGACGGTGAAAACGAAAATGACAAAGGCGGTCAAGGTGGTGGCTTTCCAAGTTTAACCGATTTAATGAAGGGTAATAAAAACAAATAAAAACAAATAAAACAAACCGATAGTTTGAATAATGATGTAGTACACAAGTAAAAAAGAAGGAGAAAAAACTATGGCTTACGCAATGGGTGAAGGGTTTGCACAAGCAGACTTGCAATTGTTCAACAAAAACTACGAACGTGTAGCACAACAAACAGAAAGTAAATTTCTAAAAACACCTGCAGTTCAACACATGGATATTAAAGGTATTTCAAACCTTGCAACTATTGATAGTGTTGAATTAACAGAAGTAACCGACGAAGGTTCAAATCCAGACAAAGTTTATGCTGATATGTCTATTAAAAACCGTAAATCTGTTCAAAGACGTTTCACAAAAACTTATGTTTATGATAGTTATGACGCTTGCGTGAATTTGATTAAAAATCCACAATCAGATTTATATCAAAACTTAAAAGACGCATTTAAAAGAATGACTGACAGATGTGTATCTGACGCTGCGGTTGCACCTGTTTATATTGGTAAATCAACCGAAGTTGGCACATTGGTAAGTGCAGAAGATGATGGTGTTTTAACTCTTGACGGCAAAACCGCATTTGATTATGAAAACATTATTTCACCTGCAATTACTATGTATAGCAATAACTATATTGACGCAGAAGGCGTTACACTTGCATTATCAGCAGTTGAAGAACAATCATTGCGTGATGATGAAAAATATATGAATTCTCTTTACTCAAATGCAAACACAGTTGGTAAAGGTAAAATCGAAAACGCTTCTGGTTTCCATGTAGTTAAATTTGCAGGAACTCAAAACGGTGTATCAGAAGTCGAACTTCCTATTCTTGCAGAAAACGAAGGTGTAAGAACAAACTTATTCTTAGCACCTAATTCAATTGCACTTGCTTATGAGTTGGGTAGATTAGATTGTTCACGTTCTGCAACAAAAGTTAATTCTTGGGAAGTAACAATTGATGTATGGATTAAAACTTGCCGTCGTCAAGGTGCAAGAGTTATTAAAGCATTATCAACAATGTAGTAACACATATATTTTCAAAAGTAGGTTTGCACCTGCAGACCTACTTTTTTTAAAACAAATGGAAGGTAAATAAAATGGCAACAACAGATATTCATATTTGCAATCTGGCATTAAGCAGATGTAAAGAGAAAAATATTACTTCAATGAGTGAAAACACGAAATCAGCAGAAGTTTGTTCAATGTGGTACAACATCACAAGAAAATCTGTATTAACAAATATCAATGCGAGTTTTTCTCTCAAACGTGCAGTTCTTGCAGAAGTTGCAGATTATGAACCAGTTTTTGGTCATAAAAAAGCCTATATTTTACCTAAAGACTGTCTTCAAGTTATACATCTCGGAAATCCTTTAGAAAATAATTTATATCAAATTGAAGGTGAATATTTATATCCTGCAGAACCAATTGATAAAGTTGAGATTAAATACATAGCCGATATCGAAGACGTAACAAAGTTTGACGCAGATTTTATTGAATTATTTGCTTTAACATTAGCTTCAAAAATCTGCGAACCATTAACTCACGACACAGAACTTGCAAGCTATTTAAAAAGACTTGCAGACGAAAAATATATTGAAACGTCAACAAAATATGGTCGTGATAATAAAATTACAGTCGTTAAAAGCTCACGCTTTAGAGAAGCAAAATATAATTCAGAAATCGAACACTATAATTATAGGATTAAATAAGAATGAGAACCGCAATACCTAAAAATAATTTTTCATCAGGTCAAATTGATAGAGATACTAAAGGTCGTGTTGACCTTCCTTTATATCAATACGGTCATGAACTTTCACGTAATTTTTTTCATACAATTAAAGGTGATTGCTTTTATAGAAGCGGTTTTGAATTTCTTGATGAAATTGGCTATTCTGCATTATATGAATTTAAGTTTAATCAAGACCAATCTTATTTATTAGTATTTAGAATTGAATATATTGAATTTTGGTCTTACAATTCACAAGGTGAACTTGTGCGTGTTCTTGATGATAGCGGAAATGAACTAACCTTAGTACATCCGTGGGGAACTGAAATTTTTAATCTTTGTATGACACAAAACTGCGACGTTATGTATATAACTCATACAAACGGTGAATATCCAGAATACCAATTGAAAAGAACGGCAAGCAATAAATTCACGTTAGAAAAGACTTCGTTCGCAAATTCTGGAACAGCAAGTTTATCAAATGAAAGTGCAAGCACTAATCACGGTTTTCCTCTGTCTTGTGCTTTTTATGAAAATAGACTACAAAGATGTTCTTCTTCTAAATTTCCAACATATCTTTATGGATCTAAAGGTGGAAATTATAACGACATTACAACAGGTGAAAACAAGAATGACGGTTATCAATTCGACCTTGCAGAAGCAAATTCAAAAGCACTTTGGCTTATTTCTGGACCGAATTCATTGTTAATCGGAACGGCAGAAGGAATTCTAACAGTAAACGGTGGAAGCGTTTCAACACCAATTACACCAACGGATATTTCTGCAAAATTATCTTGTCGTGTTCCTGTTTCAAATGTAAAACCAATTATTGTTGACGGCTACACATTTTTCGTATCTGCTGACAATAGACAAGTTTATCTATTCGAATATGATGTTCTTCTTGAACAATTCAAACCAACAAATTTATCAAAAGGGAATTATGAAATCTCAAAAGGTGGTATTCAAAAACTTGCATACAAATTTGACCGTTTTAGTTTGATATTTGCAAAATGCAAAGATAAACTTCTTTCGGTTTGTTTTTCAAATGACGAAGCGGTTAATTCTTGGTCTGAATTTAATACAAAAGGTGAATTTGTTGACATCTGCTCTGTTACACGACCAGACGGTGAATATGATTTATTTGCAAATATTAAAAGGGTTGTAAACGGAATTGAAAGATATTATCTTGAACGTTTAACAAAGATTGTTGAATTTTCACGTCTTGAAGACTTTGTTTCAGAAATACCAAAAGGAACTTCAAAAACTGAAATTGAAAATATAAAACAAAACGATAAATATGCTTTTTATAGACAAATTGCAGAAGAATTAAGAGATTGTAATTATCTTGATTGTTCAATGCGTTATTCTGGTTTGCAAAATATTGATATTGTTTACAATCCAGAAAACTCAACAATTACTGCAGATAAAGAAATATTTGGAAATAATGATATTAAACGTCGTATTTGGTATAAATCAATTACAGGTAGAGAATATGGAATATTTGATATTATTGAGGTTTTAAATTCTAAGCAAGTAAGAGTTCAAGCACTTCTTCAACCGTCAAGCAATTATGCTTCACAATGGTATTTATCCGCAACAGTATTTCATGGATTAGAACACCTTGAAGGTGAAACAGTTTCAGTTGTTGGAAATGGTGGTTATATTGGTGATTTTAAGGTTGAAAATGGAACTGTTGATATTAGCTCTGCTAACGTTAATAAGGTTGGAAGTGCAGTAATCGGCTTAAAATACAAAGGAATTCTTAAAAGTCCTAACTTGGGTATGGTTTATCAAGGTGGTGAAACATATACAAGCATGAAAAGTATTTATAAAATCGGTTTAATTTTAAGTTTTTCTGCAGGTGGTAAAGTTGGGGATAGTCTTTATGATTTGCAAGACGTTCAAGATTTTAACCCAGAAGGTTTATATGACGTTCCACCTTTACCAATTGACGACCTCGCAGAAATAAATCTTTCAAGCAATTTTGACAGAACGAAAAATTATTTTGTTGTTCAAGATAGTCCACTTCCGTTTCATATTGCTTCAATTATTCCACATTATAAACAAGTTCCAAAAGTATAAGAAAGGGAAAATAAAAATGGCAGTTCCTTTAATTCCGATAATTATGGCAGTAGCAGGTTTAGCTTCTGGTGCAATAAAGGGTTATTCAGACGCAAAAAACGCAAAAGAAGAAGCGAAACTTGTGCGTCAACAAGAAAAAGACCAGATAAATGAACGAGCAAGACAGGCTAAAAAATTGATGTCGCAACAAAAAAGTTCTTATCTAAAATCTGGTATTTATTTTGATAGCGGTTCACCGTTAGACGTTCTTAACGAAACATACGACGTAATGAATGAAGATATTAACGCAATTGAAAAAGACGCAAATACAAAAGTTAAAAATCTCATTAGGTCTGGCAAGACTGCATTTTTTACAGGTCTTTTGGGTGGCGCTCAATCTGGTGCGAACTCATATTTTCAAACAAGCGGTAAATAGAGGATAAACGAATGGCAAATATACAACGTGGTGATAGCAGGCAATATTTTCAACAAGTAGCAGGTCAAACAAATATTGGTGATATGGCTTTATTAGCAAATCAAGCATTGAACACAGGCGTTTCAACCGTTCAAAAAGCTAATGAGTCAAATTTAGCTAATAATCAAATTGATTTATCAACAAAATTTTTAGCAAAAAATAATGAAATCAATACAAAGTGGCAAGCAGACCCAACAAACCCAGAACGTGAAGTTGAAATTCAAGAAGCGTTTGAAGAACTTGCAAACAGTTATGACATCAATCCTGTTTGTCAAGGTCAATGGAATACAATCAAAAACAACGTTTACAATCGTTATAAAACACATAACGCACAATGGGTTGAAAATCAACAAAACACAAATATTGAAAATAACTTAAAGAACGGCTACGAAGCATTAACAAACCAGATTTCAATGTTAGGTTTAAATGGTTCAAACGTTAACGATATGCGCTTAATCTATGCAAACGGTATCGAAGGTTTAAGAACAACCGCAACTGCAAGATTAGGTTCTGTCGTTGTGGATAATTTCCTAAAAGACGCAGACCACGATATTATGACAACGTATATTTCCGCAGTAGCTTTAAATAATCCACTTGAAGCACAAAGACTATTACAAGACGAAAGCGTAAGAAATGATATTGGTAGAGCAGAAACACTTGAAAAATTAGAAAATTATGTTGCGTCTTCTTTATCAAACCAACAAAAAAGAACCGCAGTTGCAGAATTGGGAACTGTTTTACGTTCAATGAATAGCCAAGAAGCTGACGATATAATCAACGGAAAAGCTGATTTAAACAAAGTAATGAGATTTATTGAAGGTAATAAAAACTTACCAGAAGGTTCAAAAGATTTAGTTCTTGGAATTTATGGTATTGGCTCAAAGACTGATTACTATTATGACCGTGATACTAAAAAAATAGTAAAAAAAGATGAAGCAGGAAGCGGAAGTTCTAACAGGCTAACTGCTTTAAAAAAGATGTCAAAATCAGATAAAGAAGATTTAGCAGTTGATTTAGAAAGTCAACTATATGATTTATTTTCATTTGAAGAAACAAAAAAAGTAAATCCAAAAAAAGCAGTTAAAAAAGGTCAAGCAAATCAAATTCAAAGTGATGTTCTTTCTCGCATGGAAATGGTCGCAGAAGCGCAAGGACAGATTGACCAAGCATGGAACGCAGGAGTAATTACAAAAGCAAAACGTCAAGAGTTAATGAGTAAATTTATTCAGCCAATGACAGACTATTTAGAAAATAATTTGGTTGAACTTGATGAACGTCAAGGTTTTGTTGGTTCAAAACTTGGTTACGATAAACTTAAAAAAGCATTTAGTGCAGATGATATTCCAGAAAATCATACTGCGAAAATTAGAGCAAAAAAACAAGAAATGCTTATTGCACAAGGTGCATATTATTCAAATTTAGACGCAGTAAGAAAGAAAATGAATTTACAAAGCATTTATGATATAGAAACGCTACCTGCAGAACAACAAAGAGAAATATATAAAACTGCAAGTGAAGAAGCTATTAAGTACGCACAAAAGTATAGTTCACATCCAGAACAATATTTTAAAGTGCAATATCCACAACTATACAATCAAGGTGTTGCGTTATTTGGAACAAAAGACGGTGATATGGTTGCAAGGCGTGTTGCAACTAAAATTTATAATGCCCCAGAAGCTGAAAAGATAGATGTTAAAAAGGAATATGGCGACGCAATTACAGAAATGTATGCAATTAAAAAAGATAAAGCCATGATGACTAAAATCAAAATGTATGAAAAATATAACACAATGAAAGCACCTCAACCAAAATATGCACCATACGTCGGAATTTCAAACCGTGATGAGTATTTTGCGGACTTGGAAAAGTACAATAAATATCAACAAGAACGTATGAATAAATTAGGTGTTACAGACGCAGACGTTGCAGAAACAGCACAAAAGCATAAATTAACAAAATCGCAAGTGTTGAGTATGCTCGAAATGCAACGACACAAAGAAAAAACAGGAAAAGATTTTTCAACAGTTGATTACGAATAAGGAAAACGAACAATGACGGATTTATTTCAACAAAATAACACATTAGATTATTTTCAAAATAGAAGCGAAACCGAAAGACAAAATCAAATAAATGTTATAAATAGTTTTGTTTCACCAGAATTTATTGAGGCAGAAAAGAAAAAAGGTAAAGTATCAGCATTTGAAACATTGTCAAATGCTAAAAAGTGGGGGTATGCAGTACCATATATTGGAACAGGTGCTTCAATAGGTGAAAGTTTAAAAATAAAACACATACAAGATAAAGCAAGTGAAGGTATTCAATTGACTCCAGAAGAAATGAATACTTATAAAGAATTTGTACTTGATATTGCGAGCTTGTCTGCAAGAGGTCAAACAATTCCTTCAATGGCATTTGACGGTTTGTTACAGTCAATTCCGTATGCGGTTGAAATGGGTGTTGGTCTTGCAACTGCAGGTGAAGGTGTTGGTCTTGCTTCTTTAGGTCAAACAGGTGCAAAAATCGGTGTTAAGCAAACATTGAAACAAGGTGTTATTAAAACCACAAAAGAAGCAGTTAAAAACAAACTTGCAAACACAACCGCAAAAACGCTTCTTCGTGATACAACAATCGGTGTTGGTAAATTCAATATGAAATATTTACCACAACAAGGCGTTAAAAGATTTGGTGAAATTGAGGTTGATAATAATTTATACTTAACACCAGAAGGTGAAGTTTTATTAAATGAAGCAGAAACAAATCCTGCTATATCAGCTTTAAAAGCTATGGCAATGACACATATTGAAACATTATCTGAAACTGCAGGTTATGCGTTTACTGCAGGCGGTAAAGCATTAGGAAGTGTTATTCATTCAAAAGTTTTAGATAAAATGCCAAAAAGTTTTGCAAAAAACTTTGATAAACTTGCAAAAGATATAACAGGTTTAACAGGATTTAAAGCATTAGAAAAATATGGTTTTAACGGTCTTCTTGAAGAATTTGGTGAAGAACGTGTTGCTGATTTATTAAAAGTAACATTTAATCTTGACGAACAAGAAGGTTATTCTTTTGACCAATTTGTAGGTGCTATGTTTCCACCAAAAGAACAAGCAATTGCAGAATTATTAAGTTTTGCTTTAATGGGTGGTGCAGGAGTAGGAATTAAAAAGACTGCTGATTATTCAAGATATAAAACAATAGCAAATGATATTAGAAATCAATCATTAAAGAAAGACGGAACATACAATTTAACCAGAATGAAAAAACTGATTAAACAAAGTAATCCGTCAATTTCTGCTACAAATCTAAACAAAGCAATCAATTCAATTCAAAATGGAATTCTTAAAACAAAAGATTATTCTGTTGATGATTTTCTTCTTGATTGTGGTGTTTTTAGATTGCACGCAAAGAAAAGCATTACAGACGAACGCTTGACTGAAATACTTGAAAAAGGTGGTGTAAAAGAAGAAGACATTGAAGAATTTCTTGATTTTGCTTCAAATGACGACAAAGCACAATTATTAAAAATGCACGAAGAAGCAAATCAAAAACCACAAGAAGATTATTCAAAAATTAAAGAAGGACTTGTTCAATCTGGCAGAACAGAAGAACAAGCCGATTATGAAGTGCAAACTTTAAACAAGATTGATGAAGTTTTGCTTGATAAATATAATGACGAAGGTCAAGCAGAAGAACTTATTAAAAATAGAAATCTTAAATTAAATTTGGATAAATTAAAAGAAGAAAACGCACCTGCAGATGAAACTTCAAATTATGAACAAGTAATGGAAGAAGCAAGACTGCATACAATTCACACAGGCGAAAATACAAGAGTAACAAAAGATGAAAACGGTAACTATTCTTGGAAAGTGATTGAACCAGAAACTTCAACGGAAGTTAAAACGGAAGAAGCAGTTCAAGAAGAAAGTACACTTGAAGAATTTACTGCTGAAAATACACAAGAATTTGCACCAGAAGAAAAACCAGAACCGATTGATAAATATGAAGATTTTGGTGAAAAAATACACGGTGCAAAAAAAGAATTATGGCAAACATATCAAAAAGCATTAGAAAAAGACTTGTCGGAAGACATTGAACAAATTTCTTTAACAAAAGATTTTCCAGAACCTAACTATGAATTTTTAATTCGTGAAGGAATTTCTATTGACGTACTTGCTACTATTAAAGCATTACGTGATTGTATTCCAGTAAAACCACGTGGAAGATATAATTCATACAAAAGAAAAGAATATATTGAAACTGTTAAATTTGTACGTAATTTAGCAGTTCAAATGATTAAAGGTAATATTCTTCCTACAAGGGTTAAGGAAGCATTGAACAAACGTCATGATATTTGCAAAATGGTCGATTTGTATATTGAACTTGGTTATCCTGCTTTTAAAAACGCAAAAGGATTACAACTATTAGACGGTGTAACTGCGTTTTATAAAGACGGTAAAAGACTTGAAACACCTTTAAAAAATCAATATATGTTCGCAAAAGGTCATAGGTTTATCGGTAATTCTTTTGAAACAAGAGAAGAAGCTATTGAATATATGAGAAACGTTTTATCTTTTGAACCAGAAAAACAACAAAAGAAAACAAAACTTGATATTTACCAAGTTCGCAGAACAGGCGAAATTATTATTGGTAAAAAAGTCGGAACTAACAAATGGATTGACTTAAAAGGCGGTTTTACTAAAACAAAAGAAGCACGTGAATATTATCAAGAACACGAAGCTGAATTATTAGAATTATTAAAGAAAAAGAAAGAAACACCAGAAACAAGACATTCTGCAAATCGTGATAGAATCGGTGCAGATTACCGTGAAGGTATGAATATTACACCAGAAAAATTTGCAAACGAATTCGGTTTTAGAGGTGTGCAATTCGGAAACTACGTAGAACAAAAGAAACGTGTTGACGATATAAACGAAGCATACGACGCACTTCTTGACCTTGCAAATTTATTAGACGTTCCGTCAAGGGCTTTATCTCTTAACGGTTCTTTAGGTATTGCCTTCGGCGCAAGGGGAAGCGGTGGAAAAAATCCTGCAAAGGCTCATTATGAACCAGATGAAATTGTAATTAACTTGACCAAAAATAAGGGTGCAGGTTCGCTTGCTCATGAATGGTGGCACGCACTTGATAATTTCTTTGTAAAAAAAGAAGGTCAAGTTGTAGGTTACATAACAGAAAGATATGTTTCTGAAAAAGTTAGAAAAGAAGTTTTAGAAGCGTTTAAAAACGTGTCTAAAGTTGTGCGTAAAAATATGTATGACCGTTCAAGCAATCTTGATATGACAAGAACAAATGATTATTGGTCAACTACAAGAGAAATGACCGCAAGAGCATTTGAAGCATATATTATTGGTAAAGCACAGTTAAAAGGTTTTACGAATGATTATCTTGCGAATATTCTAACAGAACAAGAATTTAACGATATTTCAACATATCCGTATCCACTTGAAAATGAAATGGCTGAAATCATCGAAGCATACGACAATCTTTTTAAGGTTCTCAAAACAGAAGAAACAGAAAAAGGAATTGCGTTTTATCAGTCTGCAAACGAAAAGAATATAACAACATTTAATCAATCTGCATATCATGGAACACCGCACAGATTTGATAAATTTTCAACAGAACATATTGGTTCTGGTGAAGGTGTGCAGGCTCATGGTTGGGGTTTGTATTTTGCGTCTGATAAAAATGTTTCAGAAGAATATAGAAAGCAACTTTCACAAGACACTTGGAAATATAAAGGAAAAGAGCTTAAAGCAGGTGAAATTCTGTATTTTAAAGATTTATTAGAAAATGGCAAACAAAACAGGTTAAATTTCTTAAAGGCAAGTGCTGAACGTGTAGAACGAGAAATAAAAAAAGAACAAGAAAATAAAAAACTCTACGGAATAATTATAAACGAACGAGAATATAACGAAAACGTAAATCAATTAAAATATGTAAAAGAACAAATTAAAATAGTTAAAAAAATTGATATTTCAAAGATTGAACATATTAAAGATACAGGTCAATTATTTGAAGTTGATATTCCAGACGATAGCGAATTGCTTGATGAAGGCAAACCTTTAAAAGAACAAAATCAGAATGTTAAAACTGCTTTATTCTTAATAAATAGAGAAACAAAAGGAAGATTAAACCAAGAACTTCAACGTGTTGAACAAAGAAAAACACCGCAAGGTTGGCATTTTTATTGGTGCTTGGCTGACATTTTAGGTTCTGAAAAATTAGCTTCCCAAAAATTGAATGAATACGGTATTAAAGGTATAACTTATGACGGAAGACAAGACGGTCGTTGTTATGTAATATTTGATGATAAAGCGGTTAAAATTTTAGAAACGTTTTATCAGAATGAAGAACGTGCAAAAATCGAATTCAAAGGAAAAGAAACAATTATAACACTTGCAAAAGGTAATGACGCAAGTTCATTTATGCACGAACTCGCACACCTTTATTTGCACGACCTTCAAGAACTTGCAAAGGTTAATAAACGTGCTGAAAAAGATTTGCAAGAAGTTTATAAAATGTTAGGCTTCGACAGCTCTGCTGATTATACAGAAGAACAGTTTAGAGAAATGCACGAAAAGTTTGCACGTTCCTTTGAAGCCTATCTTATGAACGGTCAAGCACCAACAGAAAAAATGAAATCAGTCTTCGAGAAATTTAAAGAATTTCTACAAGAAATTTATCATTCTCTTATGGATCTCGAAGTTGAATTTTCTGATGAAATAAAACAATGTTTTGACCGATTATTTACAACAGATGAAGAATACGAAAATGAAGTTCTTCCAATGTATCAACAAAATGACGAACTTGCTGAACAAATAAATCAGCAGGACACTTTCAGTTACAAAATTAAAAATAATATGAACGCACTCAAAGAAACTTGGAAAAGTTTTTATGACACCGTGATTATTCCGTTTGATACAAGACTTGAAAGAATTTCACCAGAACTTAAAAAGATTTTAAGAAAACATACTTTTGATATGACAATTCAGTCTAAAAAAGACTGTGATAAAATCACACCGTTCTTATTGAAAATCAAGGAAATCAAAAACAATAAAACTACCGTTAAATTAAACGAAAAAGAATTTAACGCATATAATTTATTGTCTTATGCGTTAAATAATCGTGATAGTTATACGGTTAATAAAGTTGTCAAAGAACTCGGAATTCAAAAAGAATTTGGTGCAGTTCGTGAACTTCTTGATGATTTGCACGAACAGGCTCAAAGTGTTGGACTTGAAGTCGGTTATCTTGAAAGTTATTATCCACGCATGGTTCAAACAGAAAAAACAGACGCATTTGTTGAAATGTTTGAAAGACTTGCAAGAGAAGAAGAAATTGACATCAAAGAACAATATCTTGAAGCAGGTGAAGCAGAATATTCAAACGTTAAAAGACAGATTGCAGAAAAAGATGTTCATGGTCTTTGGAATAATGCCGATAAAGCAAAGTTAATCAATACTTCTATTCGTGGGTTTGGCAAAAACAATATTCTTCTTTCAAGAATAGGACAATTAAAGTTTGAACGTTTACTTGATAAATTAACGCCAGAACAACAACGTTTCTATGAACCGATTGAAAAAGCATTATCAAATTACGTTATTGGTGCAAGAAAGAATATTGAAGAAAGAAAATTTTTCGGCGCAGAAAATAAAGAAGTGTCAAAACTTCGTGCTTCTATCAAAAAGAAACGTGAAACACTAAGAGAAACAAAAACCAGAACACCTTCACAGGCAAAATGGAAGGAAATGAACCGTCTTAAATACGAACTCGCACCGATTGAAATTAAACTTGAAAGTATTTCTGGTGAATTGAAAAATAATCAAGAACGTTTGAAAACTATTAAAGACGAAGAAGAACGTGTAAAAATTGAAAGTTATATTACAACTCAAAAAGAAACAATAAAAGACCTTCAAGAACGTGCTGAACGTTTAAAAACTCAATTACAATGGGTTGAAGAAAATAATCCTTTGAAGGTTAAAAACGTTGTAGTAAAACGCTTAAACCAAGACCTTGAAGATTTGAACAAACAAATCAATGAAATACTTGGAAGTGCAGAACACGTTGAAGATAGTATTGGGCGTTTAATCGTGGACTTAGCACAAAAAGGTGTAATTCACGTTAAGGATGAACGTGCAGTTCGTGATATTTTGGTTGCACGTTTCAATTCTCTACGCATTGAAAAGTTTGCACTTGGCGTTCGTGATGTTAGTACAATCGTAACTTTGAATGATATTACAAACGCATTAACACAGATTACAGACTTTACCTTTAGTGCGTTTAAATTTGGCTTATTTGATACCATTCAAGGTATGAAAAAAGTCGAAGGTCTAACACGTGAAGATTTAGGTATTAAAAATATTGCAGAAGAATTTAGAGGTGCAAGTGCATTATCAAAATGGTTAAATCTGCAGTTGAAAGTTATCGGTCTTGACCTTATTGACGGATTTGCAAAAAATACTGCAATCAATGCTTCTGTATTGTCTGCACGTAAAAAAGCAAAATCAAACAACAAGAAGTTTGACGAACATCTAAAATATTTATTCGGTGAACAAGCAGGGCAGGTTAAAAAAGATTTGATTGACGATAAAATTACAGACGAAATAATTTTTATTGCGTTTAACGACCTTGCAGATATTCAACCAATTACAACAGACCAGATGACAGGCGGTTATCAATCTGGATTTAAACCATTCTATGTTCTTAAAACATACAGTATTAAAGCATTAGATATTTTAAGAAATGAATGTTTTTCAAAAATTTCTTCTGGTGTTCGCTTACTAAAAGATAATGATAATGAAGGTAAAAAACTTATTGCAGAAGGAATTAAAAATATAATTAACCTGCAGTTGTTCATGTGGCTTTTTGGTATTCCACAAGACATATTGAAAGACATTATAGCAAATAGAGAAATTGATATTCCAGAACACGTTATTGACAACATAATTATTTTCGGAATATTCAACCGTTATTTAATCAAAAAGACTTCCGAAAACCCTGCGAATATTTATCTTGAAAATATTAAACTTCCTGCGCTTCAAGCAGTTGGTGATTTATGGACAGGAATTCAACAGGTTAAAAAAGGTAAGAAAAAAGTCAAAGATTTATATGTTTGGTCAAGAGTTCCTGTTGTCGGAAAGATGTATTACAACTGGTTCGGTGGTAAGAAAGACAAAAGAGTAGATTTGTAGAATAAAGGAGTAACAAAATGACGAATGAAACAAATTACAAACCTTGTTTATACAAGTGTAACGGCGCAACTAAAGACTTTCCGTTTGATTTTCAAGTGCATAAAAACGATAAAACACTTAAGTATAGTGATTTAATTGTAACACTTGTAAATACAGGAACTCAAGAAGAAACTGTTTTAACCGAAAATACAAATTATACGGTTTTAGCTGATACGGTTGGTGGGAATATTACAACGACAACTGTATATAGCACAGGATATGATATTGTTATTTCAAGAAAAACATCTTTCTTTCAAGGAAAATCTTTTGCAACTTCTGCAGGTTTTCAAGCAAGTGAAGTTGAAAATGCGTTTGACCGTGTTTCTTGTGGTCTTCAAGATATGGATTATAATATTGAAACTTTCAAAGAAGAATATTCTGCAGAAACAAATCAAAAGATAGAAGACTTTGAAAACGAAGTTAATTCAAAAATTGAACAAGTAACAGAAGCAGTTAATCAACTTCACAGACTTGATGAAGTTCTTGAAACGTGCGAACGTTTTGCGGTTGTTTCAGAAGAGCAATCAATAATTGCACAAAATCAAGCAGTTCTTGCAGAAGAACACGCACAATCTGCAGAACAAACACTTGCAAATATTCAGAATGAACATGCAGTTGCACTTGATAATTTAGAAGCTACAAAAGCAAATTCTATCAACGAAATCAAAGCAACAGGTATTTACATGGTTAGCGATAGATTATTTTATAAAGATAAAAACGGTGTGGCTCACGAGTTCAGAAATGATTATGGCGGTATTGCACCAATGGCAGTAAAACACAAAGAAGTGCGAAAGGTTGAAAATGGCAACCTTTTAACTTGGACAGACCCAGATGATAGTATATATCAAAACAATGTTTATTGTACTTGGGGCAATACCTTAATTTTAAGAAAAGAAGGTTCTTATCCAGAAAGTCCATTTGATGGCGAAGTTGTTATTGATAACAAAATAAGAAATCAGTACGCAGAAACTGGTTATCTTGACGAAGTGGATATAACAAAAGATTATTATTACAGGGCTTTTCCTTGTTCAATTAACAAAGTTTATTCTTTTGATAATTTCAATAAATTTGGTTTATGGATTTATTCATTTACACGTTTAAAAAAAGAAACAATCCCTTCTGAAAAAATTGTTTATCGTGGAATGAACGAACATTATCAAAAAGCATATAACGATTTTAACGCAGGAAATCAAATAAAACTTTGTGATTGGGAAAATGCACCATTTTTATTAAAAGACAGGCTTGCACCTTGTGCAGTTGGCTTTGACGGTGAATTAAAGTATTTTCTTGATGTTAACGATTTTACAAAGAAAGAAGACGGAACTGCGTCAAACAATTCTGACCCTAACACAGAATTAAACTTTTTTATGCGTATAAAATTGTTGTATAGAAGAAAAAGAAAAAATGCAAACGGTGATACAGAAGTTGATATTTCAAATGTAAAAGTCAACGATGAATACAAACCTTATGGTGGATTTATTAAACCAGACGGAACATTAAGAGAATATATCTACTTGCCAATTTATAGAGGCTCATTGATTAACGGAAAATGCCGTTCTATTGCAGGTCAAACACCAATGAACAATCAAACAGCACCTAACGAAAGATTGTATTGTCAAGCTAATGGTGCTGGGCACGATATGATTACACATGCAGATAGAGAATTAAGAGAAGATATTTACATGTTATTGTTTAAAAACACCGACTCTCAAACTGTTTTAGGTGCAGGAAAATCAAACGGTGGTGATAATATCAATGCTTGTTTAAAATCTGGAACAATGGATACAAAAGGTTTGTTTGCAGGTTCAAGTTCAACCGCAGAAGGTGTTAAATTTATGGGAATGGAAAATATATATGCTTCTCAATGGGAACGCATACTTGGTGAAGTTCTTGTAAATGGAGTAAGAAAAGTAAAATTGTGTCAAGGAACTTCTGACGGTTCAACAGTAGAAGATTTTAATTTTACTGGTGAAGGCTATATTTCCTTAGATGAATTACCAAAAATTTCTGGTACATCTGGTGGTTATATTTCAGAAGAACAAACAGTTGATGATATTGGAACATTTCCTGTTGTTATTAGTGGCTCAAGCACTACGAACGAATGCGACGGTATGTGGTTTAATAACTCAGGTACAATGGTTGCTCTTCGTGGTGGTTCTTCGTACGACGGTGCTATCTGCGGTGTCTTCTGTTCTTCCTTGACCGACCCTGCTTCGGGCGCTTACTGGTCTTTCGGCTCGTCCGTTTCTTACAAACCTCTTTAGGGGGTCTGGGGGATTTACTCCCCCAGAATAAAAAAGTGCTTTTTAAAATTAGGGATTTATTCGTCGCTGGTTGCTATTCGTGGTGGTAATTCGAACAACGGTGCTATCTGCGGTGTCTTCTGTTCTAACTTGAACAACCCTGCTTCGAACGCTAACTGGAATATCGGCTCGTCCAATTCTTAAACAAAAGTAAAAATTTCTAATGGCGAATAATTTCCTTACCGCTTGGTAAAAATTAACCGAACAAGAGGCACAGTTTAGTAGCGAAAGTTGTAACTTTAGGTGAAAGACCGTGAGGTATTTAAGAAACTATAAAAAGAAATATTCTTAAAAAATGAAAACAAATAAAGAACCTCTATTTGAGAAACTTGTTAGTTTGTCGAATTTAATTTTAGCAGTAGAAAACGCTGCAAAACACAAACTCAAAAGAGCAAAAGTAAGAAAAGCACTTGCACACAAAGAACAAATTGCGTATCGATTACAACAATTATTGATTACAGGAAAACTTGAATTACCAAAACATGTTGGAATTTCAATAAATGACGGCATTGAAAGAAAGTCAAGAATTATTGTAAAACCTCATTTCACTTATGAACTTATTTTACAATGGGCAGTAATTCAAGTTTTAAAACCTGTATTAGAAAAGGGAATGTACAAATGGTCTTGTGGTTCTATTTCTGGACGTGGCGGTGTTTATGGTAAAAGATATATTGAAAGATTTATTAGAGAAAATCCAAAAGACGCAAAGTATGTTCTCAAGGGTGATATTTATCATTTCTTTGAAAGTGTAAATATCGAAAAATTAAAAGCAATTTTTAAGAAGAAAATTAGAGATAGCAAAATGTTATCTGTAATAAATTTAATTCTTGATTGCAACATGGTCGAATTTAACGGTGAAATTATTAACATAGGTTTGCCGATTGGATTTTACACATCACAATATTTCGCAAATTTTTATTTACAGGAATTAGACCATTATATAAAAGAACAATTAAAAGCAAAATGCTATGTGCGATACGTTGACGACTTTATTGTTTTAGGTCGTAACAAGAAAGTTTTACATCAAATAAGAATTGCTATATCTGAATATTTAAAAGATTTTAGCTTGAAATTAAAACATAATTATCAAGTATTCAGATTTGATTACATAGACAAAAGAACTGGTGAACGAAAAGGTCGTTTCATTGATTTTATGGGGTTTAAAATATATAGAGATAAAACAACAATCAGACGAAAAACCTTTAGCAAATTGATGAGAAAAATTCTCAAAGTATCAAAATTGAAAATTATAGATGTTCATTCAGCAAGACAAGTTCTTTGTTATATGGGACAAATTAAACACACAAACTCTTATACACTTTATCAGAAGCAAATTAAACCATTTGTAAATATAGGTGAATGCAAAAAGATAGTTAGTTATTACGATAAAAGAAAGGGTAAGAAAAATGTTACTAAATTGGAAAAAAGCAGAAAGTTTGGAAAGACCGCTTGAGGTTGATTGTACTTTATCGGAAAACGGTGTTTATTACCGTAGAAATATAAAAGAAGAATTAACAGGTGAAGAACCAGACTTGCAAACAAAATTTGTTTATGAAGAAGTTGTTCTTCCAAAAGAATTTCGTTTTCCTATTCTCGACACAAAAGAATTCAAAGAAGCTATTCACAAAAAGATTGATGAAATCAACAGTCAACTTCACATGACAAAATTGGACTTCTTTAATAATTTCTGTAAACCTGCAGGAATTACAGACGAAATGCTTGAAGCAAAAATTGCTGAACTTGGTATGTCTGCAGATTGGAAATACTGTAATCACGTTTATTATGGTGTAATTTTCCCATTCTTAACAACCTTACCTTTAGGAAAAACAGAAGAAGAAATTATAAAAATCTTTGAAGAATTAACACCAAAAAAATAAAATCTGGGGTAGTTTGCTGACGATTTAAGACTGTTAAAAATAAAAATAGGAGTAAGACATCATGAAGAAGATTTTTAAAGCAATTACCGCACCAATAGTTCTAATGTTTAAAACTTTAAATGGTGCAAGGGAATTTGTTGAAAATAGAATAGCAGACGTTCTTGACAGAGTTCAGCCGTCTGAAAAGGTTGATGAGATTGAAAAGAAACTTATCACGGCAGGAATTAAAGCAGGAATAACTTATTTTTGCAACGCTTGCCCTTTAAGTGATGACAAAATAAACGCAATTTCTGAAACAATCGTTGAAAAGGGTATTAACAAAATCAATCCTGCTTTGTCGAAGCAGTTAAGAAAGTAGGTGAATTGTGTGCGTAGTTACAAAAAATTTCGGTGGTTTACCATACTGCACAGTAGAAGGTAGATATGCTTTAACCATTACTTACAATAAGTTTATGCCAGAATATTATCTACAAGACAAAAGTCTTGTAGGTCTTGAGGGTGATGAGCTTAAAAGAGCATTAGATAAACCGTTCATTGTTACAGAAGACATTAACGTTCATATTGAATATGAAGGTCAAACTTACGATTTTACAATCCCTAAAGGTTACGACTGGAACGGTGCAAACGTTCCGCCGTTTGCGTGGTGGATAATCGGACAACAGAAAGAACCACGCTTTAAATTGGCAAGTTGTGTTCACGATTATATGTGTGAACACAAAGAAGTTGTCGGTTATAACCGTTATTTATCAACACTTGTATTTGAAACTAATTGTGAATATTTTGGAAGGTTTAACGCTTTTAAACGTTGGGCTATGTTTCACACGGTGGATAATTACCAGAAAACTCAACGTTGGAAAAAGGAAAAGAAGAAATGATAACGACAGAATTGACAATTAGTATTGGCGCAAATTTAGTAGTTATTGCGTTTTTTGCAGGAATATATGTATGCACGGTTAGAAATCACGATAAAGCTATTGAAAATCTGCAAAAAAATCAAAAAGACGTTATTGCTAACCTTCAAGAATATCAAGACAAAATGATTAAAGCATTAAAAGAATATTTTAATGAAAAAATTGTTGATATGAAAGAAGGTTTTGCAGAACATCTTCAAAGAGTAGAAGAAAAACAAGACAAGCACAACAATTTAGTCGAAAGAACTTTTTGTTGCGAAAAAGAAATTTCTGTCCTTAAAGAACAAATAAAAGTTGAAAACCATAGAATAGAAGATTTAGAGGAAGTGCAACATGAATGTTTCAGAAACAGGTAAATGTTTTATAAAAAATAAAGAAGGTTTACGTTTAGAAACTTATAAATGCTCGTCAAACGTTTTAACAATAGGTTATGGTCATACAGGTTCAGACGTTCACACAGGAATGAAAATCACAAAAGAAGAAGCTGAACGATTGTTTCGTATGGATCTATACGTTCACGAAAACAATGTTAATAAACTTGTGAAAGTTCCATTAACACAAGGTCAATTTGACGCACTTGTTTCGCTTGAATATAATATTGGCTACGGAAATTTTAGGACTTCAAGTATATTAAGGTTAGTCAATGAAAAGAAATACAACGAAGCCTGCAAACGTTTCTTATTTGAAAACCCTAATTCAAAGACACCAGAAGAAAAATATAAAGGTTGTTGGGTTTTTAATAATCAAAAGAAAGTAGTAGCAGGATTAGTGAACCGTCGCAAAGAAGAACAAAAAATATTTGCGACGTAGGGGAAGGGGAAAAAGTCCGTTCGTTTTCGGCAATCAATTTGACCTGTTGAATTCAACAGGTCATTTTTCTATGCAACAAGTTTAAGAAGATTGTCAATGATTTCTTGACATTCTTCGTTTTTCGTAATATTGTAAAGTAGTTGAAGGGGTTCTAAGAGTAAACCATTACGAGCCCCATTTACAATTAGACCTTCTGAATGAGGGTCTTTTTTAGTATTCGCAAGTGCTTCGAGGGTTCTAAGGTTGTCATTTTCGCACGTTTCTAATACACACTTCTTAACATTTTGAAGTGCTTTAAACGTGTCTTTTAAATTCACAATAAGATTTTCACCGTCAAATTTTACTGATTTCGTCATGGTGGTTACAATCAATTTCTTTTCTTCTGGTTCTGCTTTTAAAAATAATTCTGGTAAATGATTAGCAAACGTTAAAATCTTTTCTATTTTTTGGTAAACGTGTTTTGAACTTATGTTTGCTTCACTTAATCTAATAAGAAGCAAGTCTTTTTCTTCTTGCCATTCTTTATGCAACGAATTAAATTCTTCTTCACTCATACCTGCAGGAATTCTTCCTTCAAGTTTATCAATATAACTATTCTTGATACGCTTTGTAATTACATCAATACGTTGTTTTAAATCTGCAACAACTTTTTCTTCATACTCCATAAACTCCTTCAAATAATCCGAAGCGAGATGTTTTAAATGTTGAATATGTTTTTCTTCAAGGTGGATTGTTTCGAGAATGTTTGCAAAAGTGTTATCAAACTTTTCTTCTCGGTGGCATTTTAAAGACTTATGAACACCTTTTGAATTGGCACAATGATAATAAATATAATGACCTTTTTTATTTTTTCCTCGTTTGAATTCAGCCGTTAGATAACAACCACATTCGGTACATTTAATTAAACCAGTATAAGCAAACTTAACGTCGTGCTTCTTGGTTCTATCAACATCTGCAAAACGTGCTTGAACTCGATAAAATAATTCTTTAGAAACAATAGGTGTGTGAATTCCTTCATACCATTCCCCAGACCATTCAAAACGACCGATATAAAACGGATTATGTAACAACCAATCAAACTTTCTCGGTGGAAATTTTTCACCTGTTTTTGGATGTCTAAAACCTTCAAGATACAATTGTTCACCTAATGATTTGAATGAATACATTCCTGTTGAATATAATTCAAAGGCACGTTTTATAAATGGTGCAGTTGCTTCATCAACTATAATTTTTTTACGCAAAGTATTTTCTTCATCAACATTCAAATAGCCTATTGGTGCTTTTGCAGGTCTTCTTCCCCCTCGTGCTATTGTTTTCATATTTTCTTTCGTTCTAAAACGAATTAGACTCAATTCATATTCTGCGTTACACATCATGATATTACGCATATATTCGCCTTCAATTGTGTCTGAATTGAATTCAGTAGCTGAAAGAAGTTTGATGTTCTTGTTTATTAGAATAGGTCGTATTGTTCCGTGATAATCAACGCAGAACCTTGAAAGCCTATCAAGACGCCATACAATTATTGCATTGATACAGTTTTTACTATCATTACAATATTGCAAAAGTTTTTGCGCTTCTGGTCTTTTTAAACTACCTGCAGAAAGACCTTCTTCTACAAAGATACGCTTGATAATATAACCTTGTTTTTCTGCGAATTCTAAACAAGTATTACTTTGAGTTTCAACGCTGAAACCGTGCTTCGACTGTTCTTCTGTCGAAACACGAATATAAACGACTGCTATTTTCATAACAATATTCTATATCAAAAATTTAAAACTTTAAAATCTGGGTTTGTTTTTTGTTCTTCTCGTTCAAAAATCTTCATAAAATATAGACCAAAATGAAGTAAATCATAGTCGTCAATTTCTGGGATAGTTAGATTATCATCTTCATAAATCACATTAAAGCAAGGTTTCATTCTTTCAGATACCTTTCTGTCGTGCGTTGTATTTTTTGTTCTTTTAATAACATAACTTCGGAACGACATTTAAAAATTCTTTGCAGTTGCTCAAGCATTATTTGAACATCTGCAATTTCTTCTGCAATATTGTGAACATTCCCCAGACCTCTTAAATGTTTGCAGATTTCTTTCTGCAGTTCAGACAGTTCTTCAATAGCAACAAAACATTGATTTTCATTGCCGAAGTGTTCAATGATTTTATCGTAGAAATCTTTTTGAGGGAATTTAAAACTGTAATGAACATCTCGTGGTACTTTTATTATTTCACCCGCTTTAAAATTATTCCATTCGCTAAACATCAGTATCATCCTTATCGAATTTTATAATCATTACCGCTATAATAATTAAGACTATTAAGAGTCCGAAAATATCTAATAATCCTTCTTCCATTATTCAAACCTCTTATCTAAAACTTTGTCATTTTCTTCTATTGCGTTATCACAAATTTCCCATAATTTATAGAAAAATTTTTTCTCGAATTCAAGACGTCTTTGTGCTTCTTTCGTCTTGGGCATTTCTTTTTCTAACCTTCGATAAACTTTTGCACATATCCACATAATATAAGCAATTCTTGTAATCTGTCGTTTTCTGATATAAATTTTATTTTTATTCATTTTCGCACCTCGTCATGTAAAATTTTAAAATCAAGAAACTTCATTGTTTTAACGCCTCTTTTATCTTTCTTTTTATTTCGGATATTGCACAATCCACTTCATCTGCAATAACGTGAGTATGTCCTCTATGCAAAGGTATTATTGTATAATGAATAAGTGAAGCTAACGTATCTACGGCGTGTAACGTATCTTTGTAGCTCACAAGAAATTTGCAACTATCACCTATCTCGCAAGAGTGTTTATCAAACATTTTCTACCTCTCTGATTTTTTGAAGAATTTCTTCAAACCATTCTCTTTCGTCTTTTTCGTCAGCTTCGCTATAAAAGTAATAACCGTCAATAGCAATATCCTTAATATCCGTCAAAACTTCTTTAACTTTTTTATATTCGTTTTCTGAATACCACGTTACAGGTTGACCAAGTCCGTTAGTTGTGTTCCACATTTTGTACCTCGTTTAACTTTTGAAGTTCTTCTTTGCGGATTTTATAAACCTTACTTTCATTAGTGCTATACGATAAATAACCCTCACTTTCGCCTAATGTATCAGCAAGCAATCTGATAGCAACAGAAAAATCTTCAAGAGCTTCGATTGTGTTTTTGTTGTCGGAATTACCGACGCCATTTGCTATATGATACATCCACAAATTATAACTAATTGAAAGAACGTTTTTCACTTCCTTAATTTTGTTCTTGAGTTCTTTGACGATTTTACAACCGTCTTGAATATCGCAATAATTATTTTTGTTCATTTAATACCTCATTGATTTTTTGTAAGATATTTTCCATTCTGCCAAGAAACAACCCAGAACCGTCTTGCCAAGAACAGGCTTCTGCGATTTCTTTTATTTCTTTTAAAACCCTTTTAAGGTTCTCAACTTCTTCTATATTGTCAGTTTCACCAAGCAATGTTTCAATATCATCATACGCATTTTGCAAAGAGCAAATATTACTATCAAGTTCGTGCATAAAATCTTTTAATTCAGAAAACAATCTTTTTCGGCTAAACGTCGCACGTACATCAGAAACAAACTGAACTAATAATTCGTCTTCATAAAGTTTTATTGTTGTTGTTTTCTCTGGGTTTGAATTATATTCTTCAACCTTTTTTAATAATTCTTCTCTTGAAATTTGCCTTGCAGAATAAGACTCATAAGAACTATATTCTTGCGTTTCTTTGTTTACATGAATAAGCAAAATTTTGTCTGTCATTGTTCACCTTCCTTTTATTCCTCATCAGTACAGGTTTAACCTGCAGACAAGCAAGAACAAGTCTTGCTTGTTTCGGAATTAGTTATTTTCGGGGGGGGGGTAATAGCACTACTTAATTCTTTTAAGTGTTCAAGTAGTTTAGAAGGTGAAAGACAACTTATGTTGCTAACCATTGATTTTATAGGGTCGTAGTTTGAAACAGATTGACCGAACATTTCAACGTGCAAGCCTTTTTCTTCAATAACAGATTTAATACCTTCCAAAGTGTCATGCAAATCTGTCGATTTTTCCTTGATGTAATTTTCTTTTTCAGTTTTATAGTCTTCCGCTTTAATTTGTTTTTCTTTGAATTCTTTAAACGGAATAAATTCAACCGCACAAATTTTGATTTCATGCAATAGTGGATAATAGTCTGGGCTATTAAGTTTTTCTGTAAATACCTTGCGTTGTTCTTCTGGCGCAAGCGAAATTTTTTCTGTCATAATTCTTTTTTCCTTTCGTTTAATGTAGTACACCTGTTGTCTTTCCAACCGTCAAAATAAATTTAATTGTTTTGGTTTGCGTAATCCTGCAATAATCGCTTCTCGTTCTTTCCAAGTATTGAATTCTGGAAGAACTTCTTCGTTGCGTAAATCTTTACCGCACCAACAACAAAACTTCGGTACGGTGTTCATTGATATTATTTGTTGACAACTTGAACACCATTTGCTTGACATAAAACACCTTTACAACCTTCACGAATATCGTTTAAAAGACACTCATCACAATTACAATCTTCACCGTATTCTTCCTTACAGGCTTCACAATCATTTTCAATTTGCGTTTTAATATCTGTCAATTCTTTCTTGTATGCGTTCATCTGGGTTTGAAGTTGTCGGTTCTGATTTACAACTGCGTCATATTGCTTTTCGTTTTGTCTGCATACTTTCATGAGTTCTGAAAGATTTACTTCTGCAACTAATTCACTATTTGTTTCTGGAGTGCTTTCAATTATTTTTAAAATATTTTGCAGTTCTTCAATTCTGATTTTCTTTTCTGCAGGTGAATAACCAACACAACCAGAAAGTTTATTATTGATATACAAAATACGTTTGTGTAAAAATTTTGCAATTAAATCTTTATGCATCTTCTTTTACCTCATAAATTCTGTTTAACAAGTTGTGCTTCGCACGTTCAGCAAAACTATGTATAGCGTGCAATACTTCATTGATAAAGCAAATATAACGTTCTTCTGACAAACCGTTAACCATACGTTTACGAGATAATTCAATAATTTTATCAACTTCTTCAACTGTTGCTTCTGTGCGTTTTGAAGAAATTACGATTTCCCTTAAACGTTCTTTAATAAAATCTTTTTGAATTCTCTCGTGCATTTTTATAAAACCTGCATGAGTTTCAATAAGCTCTCTTAATTCTATATTGCGAATTTCAGAATAGTAATGCAATAACCAACCTAAGTTCATAAATACGACAATAAACGCACCTACTCCAGAGTTAAAAGCACCTTTGTATATAAAATAAAAACCTTTAATTAGCATTACGATACTAAAAATAGTTACAATTACTATTCCGATTGTTAAAATTATTCTATCTTTTTTCATTTTCACCTCAATTCTTTAAATTCCATTTGTTATTTACCGTCTTTAATGATTTGAAGAATATTTGATGTATTCTTATCAAATCTATATTGCTACATTCATCAGCTACGATATTGATGAAGTTTGTAATAAGTTCTGGATTTTTAATCGCTTCATTAGCAATTGACGTTGCAAATTGTACACGTGTAGTCTGCATTATTCACCACACGCACGTTTTATTTGTTCGTCTGTTATTCCGTTTTTGTCGTAAAAACCACAAATTGACTGTGCAATTCTTTGCGACATTAAAACCCACTCTTTAACGTTTGTACGTTTGGTTTGTTGTTTTTCAATCAGTTCATTGATTTCATTCAATACAGAATTCATTGTTTGAATTGCGTCTGATTTAAAGATTTTTTCAATTCTTGTTGCCATTTATGACCTCGTTTCTAATATTGTCTGTAACATTTGTAATTCTCTTTGAGCTTTTAGCGTGAATTCATATTGTGCAGATAATCTTTTTTCCATAATTGGATCTATACAAATTTGAATTCGCTTTTCAAAATACTTTGCCTTGCTTGAATATTTTTCTGCTAATCTATTCAAATCATCTGTAAGCATTTTACTCGCCATTGTTCACCTCGTCTGGTTCTGGTTCTGGTTCTGCAATTTGCACGTTTCCCCATTGATTAAAAAACTCGTCTTCTGAATGGGAATGATACCAGAGCAAATAAGCAGTCATTTCAGCAGGGAAGCCATTTAGAAATTTACGTTTGTTTAAAATATCAGCCTTGCAAAATAAACAAAATAACATACTTGAAAAATTATCTGCGTACTGGTGTTCACGCCAGATTTTTAATTTTTTAACTGCGTCGATAAAATCTGTTTTCATCAAACAAATATTTGCACCTGTTGAAACCTCAAAGAAGTTTAACATATTTTTTGTTTCACCTGTCGGAACTATACCTAACATCATCATTTCTTACCTTCCTAAAATAAATTTATTTGTTCACTTTTTTCACGTTGCACAAAAGGTTTTACAAGACGTTCCCTTGCAATTTCCGCATATTTCGGTTCAAGTTCAATACCGATATAATTAAGACCAAGTTCTTTTGAAGCAATACAAGACGAACCAGAACCACAAAACATATCGAGAACAACATCACCGCTATTTGTTGACTGTTCAATCATTTCCTTCATTAGTTGAACAGGTTTTTCGTTTGGATGAAATTTATTACCAATCGGATTTTTTATTTCAAAAAAGTTTGATTTTCCCATATCTTTAATGTTTTTTGCGTAACCTTTACGCAACATCAAAACAAATTCACAACCTTGTTGATAGTATTTATTTGGTGTCCTGTTTTGCTTTTTCCAGACTAAAAGGTTTAAGTATTTAAAACCTGCTTCTTCCGCTTTTTGTTGAAGTTCTTTTATATTGCGTGCGTTAATCATTAGATAACAATGCGAACCGTCTTTTAGAATTCGGTAAACTTCTGGCAACCATTCTTCAAACTTTGGTACATTCTCAAAGAATTTACCAGAAGTTATAAAATCAGCATTGTCTTTGTTTGCGTCTTTGCGTAACCATTTCTTTTTCAAGTCTTTTGAATTCTCTAACTCTTGGCGGTTTAGAATTCCGCCTGTGTGAATTCCTTTTTTAATTCCTGCAACACCGCCTGTTGCAATATTATAAGGAACGTCGGAACATACGCAGTCAATTGAACCGCTTGGAAATTGTTTTAAAATTTCCCTGCTATCCCCTGTGATTATTTGGTTCAAGAATTTGTCAAGACTTTGCATGTTCCACGTTTCCCCTCTGTCTAACCTTCTTGAACTTCTGCAGTTTCTTCTGGCTCTTGTGAGTCTGCAATAATTTTTAATGCTTCAAGAGCTTCTTCATCAGCGTCTTCTTCGTAGATGTTGCCAATATAAACTGATTTTTCAATTAGTTTAAAGTTGCTCGGATATTGAAGACATCTTTCACCCTCAAAAGAGTTTGAAATAAACGCAAAACTATCGGCAATTTCGACCGATTTCTTAACAAGATAATATGTTTTTACTCCGTCTATTATTTCTTTAGAACTAAAAACATCACCTGTTTCTATTGGTTCATTTTCGTACACAAAACCTGTGTCAATAATTTCTACTTCTGGTTGATTATCAAATTCTAAGTGAGTTTGATAATTTTTCAATGCGTCTTGAACGTTCGCAAGTTCTTCTTCTTTTTTTTCAAGCAAATCTTCTTGGTTTTGTAATGCTTTTTCAATAGAACGATAGCTTTCGATTTTCTTTTGGTTTTCTTTGAGAACCTTCCATTCTTCTTCTGCAATATTGCTTCTCATTTCTTCTTTAACTTCGTTAATCAGAATATCGAAAACCGTTGTATTACTTGCTTCAACAACTTGTGTAAGTGATTTAATTTCTTGTTCAAGTTGTTTTTCATAACTTTCAAGTTGTTCTTGTGATAATTCATTTAATTTTACTTTAGCCATTTTGTAAGTCCTCGCTTTCTTTTCTAAAAATAAATAGTTCTATTGGTGTAAAAATTTCTTCTGTTATTCCTTCGTCTTCGATTGTGTATTTATAACCTTTTCCCCACGTTTTAAGTAGTCCGTCTGCACGCCAACCGCACTTTACGCAAGTATATTTATCGGTTGTAAGTGTTCCGCAGTTCGTGCATTTAAACATTTTTGTTGGGAATTTTTTATTAAATTCACGGTAGCTTTTAAATGTTTCTTCTTGCATTGGTATTTCCTAAAATTTTGTTCTTGCTGGATTGCTTCCAACAAATATTCAAGGTCATTATCTGAAACGTTTTCAATTGCAAATAACGCAAGGTTAAGGTTTTTATCCATTAGGTAACTCCTTCTCGGTTAATTATCATTGAAGACCATACGAGAAAAACCTCATTACCGTTATTATTAGCAATTCTTCCCTTCATCTGAACTCTACTACCAACTTCAAAGGTTGTTCTTCCCCATTGAATACACATTCTACCTTCTGGGTTTGTTGAAGATTTACATCTAAAAACGTTCTTTAATCTTCCGTCTGCGTATTCAACGTTTTGTTCCAAGATTTCAATAATGGAACTTTCAACCAAAATTGCTTGGTCTTCGTGCTTTGAAGGTTTGCGAATAAAACGTTTTCTTGCCATTGATTAACCTACACTTTCTGCCGTTTGGCGTTCGTTATACAAGCTATCAAAACAACCGTCGTATTCTAACTCGCTTTGTGTTGGTCGGCTTAATTCTTTTGGATAATTTCCGTTAAAGAATTCAACTTTATCAAACACAAGTTCCCATTTGTTAATTTTGTAAGTGTTATAAAACACCTCGTTTGGTAATTCGTGAATTGGATTTTCAAGATGTTGGTGCATTTTTTTACGTATCAAAATTAAACAATTTTCAAGACCACGTTCATTAAACCAGTTTTTATTTTGTTCGTATTGCGTGAACTTTATTATATGATGTAATTCAAACGAACAATGGTCATAACAAGAAGTGTCAACAATCCAGTCTGCAGGTTCAATGCTCGGTGTTTTTTTATTTCCGTATGCGTCAAAACGTTCTTCAAGGTAATAAATACGACCTTGATATTTCTTAATTTCGGAATTCATTATTTTAACTAACCTTGACATACTTCAAGCACCTCTTGATTTGTAATATCAAATTTTTCTTTCAACTTTGTTAGAGTTGGTAATAATAAAAGTTTTCCACCGTGCATTGTTGGTATAGTTTTGTCGATATAATAATTTTTGATAATCGACAATGCTTCTATCTTTCCAGTACAATGTTCACATTGAAGTTCAAGTTCAGAAGGTTCGTTTCTTTTTGCTTCCGCTTCTGCTTCTTTGCGTTGTTTTTCTTTTAGTTCTGCAGGTGTCGGTTTGTGTTTAAGATTTCCGAACTCACCATTAACTAAACGTGCAAGATTGTTGTCTTTAAGTAACCAATTCGCACAAGGAACAAATTTAATATCAGCTTTTTCAAATTTTAAAGTTGATAAGGTGTAAATAATATCACGCAATTTTTCTTTTAAGTTCGGAATTTTCTTTGCATATTTTTTTAGATTTTCGATTTCTTGACTTGTTAAAACAGGTTCTTCTTTGAAAAACTCTTTATATGCAGTATTGAATTCATACAATAACCAACGAACATTTACTGCTTCGGAATTCTTTTTTGACTTTTCTTTTCTACGTTCAAGGTTTGCAAGAACTCTATCGGAAATATAATATCCGTCTTCTTGTCTGAATAAATCAAAATCATTCAAGACCATATCGACAAACTTTTGGTCAACACGCAAGTCGTCTGCGATAACATCTGCTTCATCAATAGCAAGCATTTCACCGTGCATAAATTCAGCTATTCGCCAGAATATAGCTTTTGAACCTAAAACTGCAAGACTTTCTAAATCTTGACGGTCAAGAGTTTTTACAAGTTTACGGAAATCACGAGTCATTTTTAAAATTTTTCCGTCATTACTTGCGTTTTCGTCGTGTTCAAACCACGGATTAGTTAATTTTGTTGAACCGTCATTTGCCATTAGTTCACCTTTTCAACCAATCTGTAAAACTCGTCAATTACACCGTTTTTCATATCTTCTTCTAATAGCGCTTTCGCTCTCGGTATTGCACCTTGTTCGGTGGTAAGATAGTTTTCTTCTTTTAAAATCAACTCAATAGCTTTTGGAATATAGTAAGTATCAAACATTACTTTTGAATTGTATTCTTTTATTTCAAAAACTTTTGCGTTGAAATCGTCAGTCAATAGTTCGTTTTCTATTTGATTGATAACTTTGTTTTTGCGTAAAACTTGTTTTAATATTTTTAAAATCATTCGCCAAAACTCCCTTGTTCATTCTTCCTATTTAACTAATTGTGGATATTTGTGTTGGTGATAAAA
>JAEIGA010001296.1_pt1 | contig 38871 bp, 53 predicted proteins | sample 9270691 | NCBI WGS metagenome assembly JAEIGA01 (sample SAMN17057246, study PRJNA624740) | gut metagenome | biome: biome; isolation source: fecal sample | host: Bos grunniens | place: China: Xizang | collected 2019
AGCCTCAATTTTACCCTGCAAATACACGAAAGGGGGTGTGGTTTTTGGCTAAACCGAAGAAAACGACACGGATCCAACGAGAAAAAGAAAGACTTCTCGAGATCTTCAAGGACCTGGATGCTAACAAGCTGAAGGTCTGCGGCATGCTCATCGACCGCGCCGCTTTTATCACGATCAGCCTTGAGGACTTGGAGGCCGAGCTCAACGAGAACGGCTGGACCGAGACCTACACAAACGGCAGGAACCAGGAAGGCATCAAAAAGGCCGCAGCAGCGGAGGCGCACATCAGCTTGACGAAGAACCTGAACGCCATCATGAAGCAGCTGCTGGAGCTTGTACCACCGTCGCAGAAAGCGAGCCGCCTGGACGCCCTCCTGGGTGAATGAGACCCCATACTTCATACATACACGAGTATTACCACCAGATGCAGACCGGCGAGGTGGTCGTCGGCAAGTGGATCCGACTCCTGTATGACCAGATCGTCAACGGACTCCGTGACGGTCTTTTTTATTTCGACGAGAAAAAAGCGAATAAGGCGATCAAGTTCATCGAGAACTTCTGCCGCCACTGCGAAGGCCGAAGCGACTACATCACGCTGGAGCTTTGGCAGAAGGCGACGGTCTGTCTCATGTTCGGCATCGTTGACCAGAACGGCCTCCGGATCTTCCGCGAGGTCTTTCTTGTCATGGGCCGAAAGAACGGCAAGAGCCTCTTCGCCTCGGCGTGCATCGCCTACATGGCATACCTCGACGGGGAGTATGGTGCGAAGATCTACTGCCTCGCTCCGAAGCTGGAGCAGGCGGCGATTGTTTACGACAACTTCTACAAGATGATCCACCAGGAGCCGGAGCTCGACGCACTCGCAGCGAAGCGCCGGTCGGACATCTACATGGAGAGCACCAACACCATGATCAAGCCGCTCGCCTTCAATGCGAAGAAGTCGGACGGTTTCAACCCCCACATGACGGTCTGCGACGAGATCGCAAGCTGGCCTGCCGAGCAGGGGCTGAAGCAGTACGAGGTCATGAAGTCCGCACTCGGTGCGCGCACGCAGCCGATGATCCTCTCGATCAGTACGGCGGGCTATGTGAACGACGGCCCCTACGATGAGCTGATGACCCGCTCGACCGCCGTCCTCCTGGGCAGCAGTAAAGAGCGGCGCCTGCTTCCGATCCTCTACATGATCGACGACGTCGCCAAGTGGGACGACATCGAAGAGCTGAAGAAGGCCAACCCGAACATGGGCGTCAGCGTCTCGGCCGACTTCTTCCTGGAGGAGATCGAGATCGCGCGGAACAGCCTGAGCAAGCGGGCGGAGTTCATGACCAAGTACTGCAACATCAAGCAGAACAGCACGCAAGCCTGGCTCCCGTTTGACATTGTGGACGCGGTCACTCAAGAGACCTACAGCCTCGAAGACTTCCGGAGCAGCTACTGCGTCGGAGGCATCGACCTCTCGCAGACGACCGACTTGACGGCCTGCTGCGTGGTGATCGAGAAGGCCGGCAAGCTCTACACCTTCTGCCAGTTCTTCATGCCCGCGAATAAGATCGAGGAGCTCCAGCAGCGGGAGGGCGTCCCGTACCAGCTCTATGTCAACCAGGGCCTCATCAAGCCGAGCGGGGAGAACCATGTGCACTACCCCGACTGCTTCGACTGGTTCCGGATGCTCGTGGAGGAGTACGAGATCCTGCCGCTCCAGGTGGGCTACGACCGCTACTCGGCGCAGTACCTGATCCAACAGATGGACCAGTACGGCTTCCACATGGACGACGTGCACCAGGGCGAGAACCTGACGCCGGTCATCCACGAGTGCGACGGCCTGCTTCGAGACAAGACGCTTCAGCTCGGTGGCAACAACGTGCTGAAGGCTCACTTCCTCAACGTGGGCATGAAACAGAACGCCGAGACGCGAAAGATCCGACCGGTCAAGATCGACTCGCGGTGCCACATCGACGGCTTCGTTGCCGTCATCGACGCCTTGACCGTAAGACAGAAATGGTACGACCAGATCGGCGTCCAACTCAAGAACAACTAACAAGGAGAGAACCATGGGAGTCTTTGAAAAAATCTTCAAGAAGCCCCGGCTGCAAAAGCAGGTCAACGGGTACTTCCAGATGCTCGACGGGTACACGCCCATCTTCACCGACTACGATGGCGGCGTCTACGAGATGGAGCTGACCCGATCCTGCATCCACACCTTCGCCAATCACTGCAGCAAGCTCCTCCCCACGGTGAGCGGTCCGGACAGCAAGGGCGTCCAGACCATTCTGGACGGCAGGCCCAACCCCTTCATGACGGTGGCCCAGTTCGTCTACAAGGTGGCGACTATTTACGACACCAAGAACACCTGCTTCATCGTGCCCGTGCTGGATGAGTTTGACAGGCTCGTCGGTTATTACCCGGTGAACCCTCAGCAGACCGAGGTCGTGGACGTGGGCGGCGAGGCGTGGCTTCGTTACACGTTCAAGAACGGCAAGAAAGCCGCGATCGAGTTCGCCCGCTGCGGCGTGGTCAGCAAATACCTGTATAACAGCGACATCAAGGGCGAGGACAACCGAGCACTGAACCCGACCCTCCAGCTCCTGAGCACCCAGAACCAGGGCATCGAGGAGGGCATCAAAAACAGCGCGAGCTTCCGCTTCATGGCAACCGTCAACAACTTCACGAAGGGGACGGACCTGACGAAAGAGCGCAAGAGCTGGGTCAAGGAAAACCTCGGCGCCGACGCTGGTGGCCTGGCCCTGTTCCCGAACACCTACACCAACGTCCAGCAGATCCAGTCGACGCCCAAGATCGTGGACCCGGAGCAGATGAAGCTCATCGAGACCCGCGTCCTCAACTACTTCGGATGCAACGAGAAGATCCTGCAGAACCTGGCCACCGGAGACGACTGGTCGGCGTACTACGAGGGCAAGATCGAGCCCTTCGCGCTCCAGCTCTCCCTGGCGATGACCTGCATGACCTACAGCCAGAACGAGCGCACCCGAGGCAACGGCGTGGTCTGGAGCTCCAACCGCCTCCAGTACATGACGAACAACGAGAAGCTGCAGGTCAGCTCCCAAATGTTCGACCGGGGCATCCTGAGCACCAACGACGTCATGGACATCTGGAACCTTCCCCACGTTGCGGACGGCGACAAGCGTTACATCCGCAAGGAGTACACCGAAATCAGTCAGCTGGATCAGGTGGCCGAGCTGCAGAAGCAACTGACCGACGCACAGAACCAGCTGAACGCAACCAAGAAGCCCCCGGCGGAACCGGAGGCAGAACAGGAGGACAGCAATGACCCCGAACGACAAGATCAAGCTGAAGGATGAGCGCCAGATCCGAGCGCTGCAGACCTTCACGCCTGTGACCAATAAGCGTATCGACTGCGACCACTACGTCGAGGGCTACGCTGCACGCTATGAGCCCTACGTGCTTTACGAGACCGAGGCCGGCCCCATCTATGAGCGGTTCGAGCGTGGATGCTTTGCCAACTGCGACCTCTCGGACGTGATCTACCAGCTCAACCATCAGGGCACCGTCATGGCCCGCCAGAGCAACGGCTCGCTCCTCGTTGAGCCCGACGAGACCGGTCTGTTCGTAGCCGCAGACCTCGGCAGAACCGAGGCGGCTCGCGCGCATTACGAGGAGATCAGCGCCGGCATGATCACCAAGATGAGCTGGGGCTTTATCCTTGGCGACCACTACTACGACCGCGAGAACAGGACCATCGTCCACAAGACCGTCAAGAAGGTCTTCGACGTGTCTGGTGTGTCCATTCCCGCGAACCAAAACACCGAAATCAATGCTCGAAGCTGGGGCGACGGAGTGATCGACCTGGCAGCCCGGAGTGAGGCAGAGCTTGACGATAGACGCAGACGCCTGCGCCTTAAAACCATTTTAGGAGGAATCGATCAATGAGAATTGACGAGATCAACACCCGCCTCGCCGCTATTCAGGGCGAGATCGACTCCGCATCCGGAGAGGCACTTGCCGCCCTGGAGCAGGAGGTCGAGCAGCTGACCGCTGAGCGTCAGCAGATCCAGAACGAAGTGCAGACCCGTCAGCAGCTTCGCAACAACATCGCCGCCGGCCTTGTTACCGGTGAGCCCATTGAAAACCAGGAGGAGAACACCATGGAGAACAGAACCTTCAACCTCGCATCCGAGGAGTACCGCAGCGCATTCCTGAAGAACCTGCGCGGCGAGGAGATGAACGACGTCGAGAAGCGCGCCTTCACCTTCATGACTACCAACACCACTGCACCTCTGCCTGAGGTCATGCAGAACCGCATCATCGACCTGATCGGTGAGGCCCACCCCATCGTGGCCGACGTTTACCGCATGGATTCCCACACCGCGATCACCATCCCCGTGGCCAAGAGCATCGCTGCTGACGCGGGCAAGACCGCCGAGGGTGCCGACTCCAACGAGCTGGAGATCACCTTCGACAACATCAACCTGGCAGGTGAGGACTACACCGCAAACGTGACCCTGACCTACAAGATGCAGAACATGGCGATCCCCGCGTTCGAGGACTACATCGTGTCCCAGATCGCTGCCCGCCTTGGCGTTAAGCTGGCTACCGAGATCGTGACCAACATCAAGTCCGGCATGGCTGCTGTCAACAAGGTCGCCTCCGGTGTCAACTACGCCAACATCTGCGCCGCCTTCGGTGAGCTGAAGCGCGTTGGCACTGTTGTCGTGTACGGCACTCGTAAGGGCGTCTACAACAAGCTGGTCAGCATGGTCGACGCCAACAAGCGTCCCATCTTCCAGCAGGCCATCACCGCTGGCGCAGCAGGCACTCTGCTTGGCTGCACCATCAAGTTCGAGGATGCCATCGGTGACGAGGAGCTCCTGATCGGTGACCCCAAGAAGTACCTGCAGAACGTGGTCGCTCCCGTGATCATCGAGTCCGACAAGGACCTGAAGAACCACACCGTGGTCTACTCTGGCTACACCTGCCAGGAGGGTGTCCTGACCGACGACAAGGCCTTCGCGCTGGTGTCCGAGGCCTAAGACAGCCCGAAACAATAGCGGGGCTTAACGGCCCCGCTCACTACCAGGAAGGAGGGGTCGCATGGACACCTTAACCAAAATCAAGCAGGCCATCCGTCGCACGCATGACAAGCTGGACGATGACCTCCAGGCGGACATCGACGCCTGCCTGGCGGATCTGCGCTCCGTGGGTGTCGTCTACGCTGACGAGACAGACCCGCTCATCTTCAACGCGATCAAGCTGTGGTGCCGCTCTCTGGACACCGACGACGTCGCCAAGTCCGCGGAGTACATGAAGCGCTACGAGGCCCTGAAGGCGAGCCTGATGATGGCAGAGGGCTACGGCCGGGAGGCATCGCATGAATGATCTGTTGACCCTCGTCCAGCGGACCCTCGCCGCCGATGGCTACACCGTCGAGACGGAGACCCGGCGCGACGTATTCTGTCGCCTGGACAGCGTCAGCCGGTCCGAGTTCTACCAGGCCCAGGCCACCGACCTCCGCCCGGAGCTCGTGTTCGTTTTGGCCGATTACATGGAGTACGACGGCGAGTATTTGTGCATCTACGAGTCCGTCTGGTACAGAGTGATCCGGACATACCGATCCGGGCAAGAGCTGGAGATTGTGGTCCAGCGGGCCTCCAGGGAGGAGGTCGGCGCTAATGGCTAACATCACCATCACCTCGGACAAACTCGCCAAGGCTGTCGAGCAGGAGCTGACCACGTACCACGAAGAGGTCCTGGAAAGCCTTCGAGACGTTACCCGCGAGAGCATGGCCGAGCTGATCCGCAAGACCCGCGCCGCAGCCCCGAAGAGATCGGGAGAATTCCGCAAGAACATCGCGGGAGACTTCCGAGGCCTTGCCCGTGGACTCAACTCCGTGAGCGCGAAGTGGTACGTCAAGGCGCCCCACTACCGACTCACGCATCTGCTGGTCCACGGTCATGCCAAGAAGAACGGCGGGCGCGTGGACGGCGACCCCTTCCTGCAGAACGCGCTCGCGGAAGTGCTCCCCAAATACGAGGAGGCCGTGAAGGAGGTCTTGAAAAATGATCAATGAGATCCTGAAACCTGTGGGCCTCCCGTACCGGGAGACCCAGTTCCCCCGAAGTCCCGCCGGTGACTATGTCGTCTACCACGACGACGTGGAGGCCGACGGCCCGGACGGACACAACCGAATCTTCACTCACGCCGTCACGCTAGAGCTTTACACTTTGGAACCTAACCCCGAGGCAGAGGCAGCCATTGAGGCGAGCCTGAACCTGTGGGGCTTCCACTGGGCGAAGCAGTCCCGGCTGTGGGTGGAGGGCGCTCAGCGCTACCAAACCATCTACGAGTTTACACACATCGCGAAAATTTAAAGGAGGAGAAATCCATGGCAAAGAGAACCGGCGACCCCATCACCCTGGGGTCTGGCACTTTTTACCTGTCGGAGTATACCGACACCGCTCCCACCGACATCGCCGCCGTCAAGGCGCTTTGCATTGCGGGCAACCGCCTGGGCTATACCAAAGGCGGCGCGGAGCTGACCTACACCGAGGAGCCCTACGAGGAGAAGGACGACCTCGGCTATGTGTCCAAGATCATCACCACCTCCGAGGAGGTGACCCTGAAGGGCGGCCTTTTGACCTGGACGGGTGAGACCCTGAGCAAACTGGTGGACCGCGCTACTGTCTCCACCGCGTCCGGCGCCCGCGTGACCAAGATCGGCGGCGCAGGCAACGCCAAGGGCAAGTACTACGTCGTGGTCTTCCATCACGTGGATAAGGTAGACGGCGACCTGTATGTGGTCATCGTTGGCCGCAACACCGCTGGCCTGACTGTCACCTTCGCCGCGGACGCTGGCACCGTTCTGGAGCCTGAGTTCAAGGCCAAGCCCCAGGACGACAACGGCACCCTGGTCGCCATCTACGAGGAGACGACCGCTGCGTAATCAATCAAGGGCGGAGAGCTTCGGCCCTCCGCCTTTTTCTGTAAGAGAGGAGGCCGACCATGGCCAAAGCATTGAATTTTAGAAAATTCGCACAGCCCACTCTTCCCATCAACATGAACGACGTGGAGGAGACTCTGTTCACCATCACCACTCCCTCCGTCGAGCTGGTGGAGCGTCTGGAGGCCAACCAGACGGAGATCGTCGAAGCAATTAAGAAAGGCGACAGAGAGAGCCTGGAGGAGGTCTGGGCGCTGGCTGCTGACCTCATCAGCTGCAACCGTGAGGACCGACAGGTGACCGCGGAGGAGCTGAAGGGTAAGTACGGCATGAACTACCAGATGCTGTTCATGTTCTTCCACGCATACGAGGAGTTCCTCGGCGAGATTAAAAGCGCAAAAAACTGACTCTGCCCTACTATCCGATGGGTAGCAAGGGCGGTCATCAACATAGCACCACATCCTACTGGGTGCACCGGGTGTCCGAGTACACCGGCCTGACTTTTTACGAGGTCTGGCGGATGGACTACCTCATGTTCCTGACCCTCCGCCGGGACGCCTTCATCTCGTGGCTTTCCAAGAGCGAGGGCGGGCAGGAGTACCTGGACAACGCCTGGAGGATGGAGCAGACAGAGCCCGATCGTGCGGCTCTACGTAAGAAATTCGGGAAGGAGGTCCACAACGATGGCATTTAACACCATCAAGGGCTTGACCGTTGAGATCGGTGGCGACACCACAAAACTGGCGGACGCGCTAAAGGACGTAAACAAGAAAAGCCGCGACCTGTCCTCCGAGCTGGGAGAGATCAACAAGCTCCTGAAAATGGACCCCGGCAACATGGATCTCCTGGCCCAGAAGCAGAAGGTCCTGACGGAGGCTGTTGAAAACACCACCGACAAGCTCAAGACGCTGAAAGAGGCCGAGAAGCAGGTCCAGAAGCAGTTCGAGCGCGGTGAGGTCTCCGAGGAGCAGGTCCGCGCCCTTCAGCGCGAGATCATCGAGACCGAGCGCAAGATGGGCTCCTACGAGAAAGCCATCGAGGAGACCACCTACCAGCTCAAGCACCACGGGAAAGCGGCGGACGAAGCCAGCGAGAAGACCCACAAGTTCGGCGACGCGGTAAAGACCGCGGGCGGCGTAGCGGTGAAAGGCTTCGCAGCCGTCACGGGAATGGTCGCAGCAGCAGGCGCGGCTCTGGTCGCAGCGGCCGAGGAGTCCAGAGAGTATCGCCGCGAGATGGGCAAGCTGGACACCGCGTTCACGACTTCGGGCCATAGCTCCGAGGCGGCGACAAAGACTTACAAAGCCCTCCAGGGTGTGCTCGGTGAGACCGATCAGGCCGTGGAGGCAGCCAACCATCTGGCGCAGCTGACCGACAACGAGCAGGACCTGGCGACGTGGACCGACACCCTGACGGGCGTCTATGCTACGTTCGGCGCGTCCCTCCCGCTCGAAGGCTTGACCGAGGCGGCCAATGAGACCGCGAAGGTCGGCAAGGTGTCCGGCCCGCTCGCCGATGCCCTCAACTGGGCAGGCGTAAACGAGGACGCATTCAACGAGAGCCTGGCGGCGTGCTCCGACGAGCAGGAGCGCCAGACGCTCATCATGGAGACCCTGAACGGTCTCTACTCCGACGCGGCCGCGAAGTACCAGGAGACCAACGCCGAAGTGATCCGAGCCAACCAGGCCAACGAGGAGTGGGCGTCTGTCATGGCTGAAGTCGGTGGGGCGGTTGACCCCGTGCTGTCCGACGTCAAGCTCTTGGGCGCGTCCATGCTCAAGGAGCTCGTGCCTGGGATCCAAGAGGTCACCGGCGCCTTCCGGGCTCTGCTGAACGGAGAGGAGGGCGCGGAGGCTGACCTCGGCCAGGCCGTTGGCGATATGCTCGGCAGCATCATCGAGAAAGCATCCGAGCTCATCCCGACCATCATCGAGGTGGGCATCTCCCTCGTGGTCTCCCTGGCGGAGTCCATTGTGGCCGAGCTTCCCGGCCTCGTGGCAGCCATCACGCAGGTGCTCATCGACAGCATCCCCGTGCTGATTGAGGGGGCGACGTCGCTCCTTCTGGCCATCGTGGACGCCATCGACCTGATCCTGCCCCCGCTGATCGAGGCCATCCCCGTCATCATCGTGACGCTGGTCGAGGGGCTCGTTTCGGCCATCCCAGACCTCATCGAGGGCGCGGTCACGCTCCTGAACGCCATAATTCAGGCCATTCCGCTGCTCATCCAGCAGCTGTTGCCGCACGTCCCGACTATCGTGGACGCCATCATCGACGGCCTGCTCGGCGCGCTGCCGCTGCTCATCGCCGGCGCGGTTCAGCTGCTCATGGGCATCTTGAAGGCCATCCCCGAGATCCAGGCGGCCCTGTTCGAGAACGCGCCCAGCATCGTGAAGTCTATCTGCGACGGACTCCTGGACGCCCAGGATGAGATCGTGAAGGCAGGCTTCCAGCTCCTGAGCGGTCTCGTCAAGGGTATGCTGGACTTCGACATCGTCGGATCCGTCAAGAAGGTCGGCAACTCGGTGGTCAAGGGCTTCAAGAACGCCTTCGACATCCACTCCCCTTCGAGGGTCATGGCCGAGATCGGTGAGCTGCTCGACGCAGGACTCGCCGTCGGTATCGAGGACAATGCAGACGCACCCGTCAAGGCACTTGACAACATGACGGATGATATGCTTACCGGGGCGGAGAGCCTGAACGGGCTGGCCTTGGAGCGCCGCGTGGTTCACACCTTCAACGGCACCGAGGCAACACCCATGGAGGGGCTGGGCGCAAAGCTCGACCAGATCCTCGCAGCCATCAAGCGCGGCCAGGTCATCATGCTGGACGGCAAGACCCTCGTCGGGTCTACTGCAGCACGCTATGACAATGAGCTCGGCCAGCGCCGAGTCCTCACGGAAAGGGGCGCAATTTAATGGAGAAACGGAAAATTATTATAGGCACATACGACACCGCCCTGGAGGGTCTGTGGACCCTCTCGGGCTGTTCGTTGGCGCGTGCTGAGTTCTTCGAGAACCTCGTGGACGTGCCCGGTCACAGCGGCCCTCTGGACTTCTCCACGGTGCTGACCGATGGCGAGCCCTACTACGGGAGCCGAGCCTTCGAGGCGATCCTGGAGAGCTCCGAGGGCACGCGCCTGGATCGCGAGCAGCGCATCAACCACATGATCAACGCGCTCGACGGCTGGAGGCTCAACATCGTCCTCCCCGACGATCCGCATCACTACATCACCGGACGGATCCGTGTGGAGAGGCTGTACAACGACCCCGCGCACGCCTCCGTCCGTGTGACCGCGACGTGCGACCCGTGGCGCTACAACAAAGCGGAGACCGTGGTGGCCCTCACCGCTACGGCTACCGAGCAGGTCGTGTCCCTGGTCAACGCGGGGAGGCTCTCCGTGGTGCCGGCCATCACTGTCACAGGTGGGTCGGTGTCGCTGAGCTTCACCTCAGGCACAGAGGTGCGAACCTGGGCCCTCAGCCCTGGGGAGTATACGCTCGCGGACATCTACCTCAAGACCGGATCCGCTCCCTTGAGATATAGCGGCGCGGGCCAGATCACACTCAAATACAGAGAGGCGGTGCTCTAATGATTCAGCTGTACGTTGACGACGCGCTCGTGTACGACTCGCGGGTGAAAGCGACCGCGCTCCTCGGGCTGAGCGCACAGCTGGGACTGAATAAAGGCGGCGCGGCGACCATCGTCCTGCCGCCTACGCATCCCGCCTATAACGACTTCATAAGCTACCGCAGCATCGTGACGATCTACCGCGACGGGGTGCTCCGCTTCCGAGGCCGCGCTCTCTATCCCGTGGACGACTCCAACCTGATCCGGACGATCACCTGCGAGGGTGAGCGGTGCTTCCTGCGAGACGGCCTCCATCGGCCTCACACCTACAACGCCCCGCCCGCGGAAATCTTCACCGAGGTGATGGGTCTGTATAACGCGCAGGTCGAGGCCTTTAAGCAGTTCGTCGTGGGCACGATCGAGGGCATCAGCCCCGATGCCATTGTGCTCGAAAGTGAGGAGGCGGAGCCGTTCTCGGCGACCCTTGACAAACTGGTCGAAATGTGCGGGGGGTACATCATATTCACCACGAACCACGACGGGCAGCGGGTCATCAACTGGTACTCCGACATCGGCTACCAGAACCGGCAGACCATCGAGTTCGGATCCAACCTGGTAGACTTCGCAAGAACCACGGCCAACACCGACCTGGCGACGGTCCTCGTCCCCTACGGAGCAAAGAGCGAAAGCACCGGGGAGCGCCTGACGATCAAAGCGGTGAACGGCGGGCTCGACTTCATCCAGGACGACGACGCGGTGGCTCTGCGTGGCATCATCGTGAAGGCGGTCTACTGGGATGAGATCACGACGCCGGACGCGCTCCTGGCCAAGGCGCAGCAGTACCTGAACACGAGCAAGAACATCATCACCTCCCTGGAGCTGACCGCCGTCGACCTCTCGTACCTCGACAAGAGCATCGACAGCTTCATGGTCGGCGACATCGTCAAGGTCCGCAGCAAGCAGCACGGGGTGGAGGATGAGTTCTACCAGCTGACCGAGCAGAGCCTCGACTTCCTGCAGCCCCAGTACGACCGCGTAGTGCTCGGCAAGAACATCACCTCGCTGACCGGAGCGGACGTGGCCAGCGTCAAGAGGGCCGACGACAGCATCCGCCGACTGAACCGGGCGATCCGCTCGGACTACAACGTCAACACGGACGCGATCGTCGAGGAGGCCAAGGTGGCGATGTCCACGCTGATCCAGCAGACGACCGAGAACCTGACGCTGGAGGTCTCGAAGCAATACGCGACCAACGAAGCCGTGCAGGAGGCCATCACCACGACCATGACCCAACTCTCGGACTCCTTCGAGTTCCTGTTCACCGAGCTGAGCACGAAGGTGGACGCCAACGATGCGGACGCACGCGAGCAGCTCTCGGAGATCAAGAGCTACATCCGATTCGAGGACGGCAACATCATCCTGGGCAAGGCTGGGAACGAGATCACCCTCCGCCTGGAGAATGATCGGATCCTGTTCCTGGACGACGGCGCCGAGGTGGCCTACTTCACGAATAAGCAGCTCACCGTCAAGGACGCCTCGTTCCTCAATTCCATGCGGATCGGAGCGTTCGCATTTATTCCGCGAGATAACGGCAACCTCTCGCTCGTAAAGGTAGGTGGAGACTAATGGCATCTAACGGCAGCGCAAGCGTGGCCGTGACCGCATACGACACGCTGAAATTCAGCTGGGCGCAGATCGGCCAGAGCGTGACCAACAACACGACGACCATCAGCTGGAGCCTCCAGCTCATCGCAGGCTCCGCGGGTGAGATCATCGCCAGCGCGGCCAAGGCCTGGAGCGTGACGGTGAACGGCCAGACCTTCACCGGGAGCAACAGCGTGGCGATCGGTAACAACGCCACGAAGGTCCTGGCCTCCGGGCAGGTAACCATCGCACACAACGCGGACGGCTCCAAGTCCTTCGCGTTCTCCTTCTCTCAGGCCTTCGAGATCACCTTCGCAGGCTCGTGGGTGGGCACGAAGTCGGGCAGCGGCTCGGGTACGCTGAACACGATCCCGAGAGCAACCACGCCCGGCCTCAGCGCGACGACCGTGGACATGGGCGCGACCATGATCCTCTACACGGCGGGCGCCAGCGAGTCCTTCACCCATGATCTGGCGTACTCCTTCGCGGGCGGTGCCTTCGTGGGCATCGCGACAGGGGCGAAGGACGTGACATACTGGCAGGTCCCGCTCACCCTTGCCAACAGCATCCCGAACACGGCCAGCGGGACGGTGACGATCCGGTGCATCACGAAGAACGGCAGCACCGTGGTGGGCACCAAGACCGTCCTGTTGACCGCGAAAGTCCCCGCAGACATGAAGCCCAGCGTGGTCGCTGTGACGCACACAGAGGCGTCTGCGGGCATCTACGAGGCCATAGGGGCATACGTGCAGGGCAAGTCCAAGGTCGCGGTGAACATCCAGGCGGCTGGCGCGTATGGCAGCACGATCAAGAGCATCACCTCGACCCTCGCTGGTAAGAGCTACACCGGAGAGGATTGGACCTCGGACATCATCCAGCTGAGCGGCACGGTCTACATCGTGACCACGGTCACCGACAGCCGAGGCAGGACGGACACCTGGACCACGAGCCTGACGGTGCTGGCATACAAGTCGCCCCAGATCACCGCCTTCTCGGTGGCGAGGTACAACGCCAACGGATTGGCTGACCCTGACGGCAACCGGGTGTTCGTTCGCCTGGCGTACAGCGTCACACCGCTGAACAATAAGAACACAGCCTCCGCTCGGGTCGAGTACAGGCAGAGCGGGGCCAGCTCCTGGTCGCTCCTGAGCACCTGGACGGCCCTGACCGCAGACATAGAGACGCAGATGTCGGGCACGACCTTCTCGACTGACTACCAGTACGACTTCCGGGTCCGCTTGACAGATGTGTTTAATTCTGCTACACCGGCAACCTATGAGGCCTTCATTCCTTCCGGCGCCGTGATCATGGACATCAAGGCAGACGGCAAGGGCCTGGCCTTCTTCAAGACCAGCACGAAGGACGGCGTGGAGATTGCGGGCGAGCTTCCCGGCTCAGCGATCAGCCTGACGACCAACGCAAACCTGAACGACTTGACAGCTCCGGGCTTTTATGTTATACCGACCGCGACCATCTCGGCCACGGTCAGCAATAAGCCCTTCACGGACAGCGCCACGGCCAGCGTGAAGGTCGAGCGAACCGGTGACGGGATGGTCAAGCAGATCGTGCAGAAGTCGACCAAGACCGACGGCGCTATCTATGAGCGCGGCCGTGACTCGTCCGGGTGGGGCGCCTGGAGCGTCGTCTATTCCGGCGCGGGCAAGATGCTCTGGTCGGGCAGCCTCCTGATGACGGCGACCGAGACTGCCAACCTGAGCGAAGCCGTCAGCCAGCAGCAGAGTGGCATCGTGCTCGTGTTCAGCCGCTACATCTCCAGCACGGCGCAAGATTACTATTACAGCTGCCACTTCTTCCCGAAGCAGATTTTGACCGTTGTGTCAAGTGCCAGCGCGACCTTCATGATGACCACGAGCAAATTCGAGGCCATCTCGGCCAAGTACGTGAAGATCACCGACACCGCCATCACAGGAGACGCCGCGAACAACGCCAGCGGCACATCGAATGGTGTGACCTATAACAACGGACAGTTCGCGCTCCGATTCGTGATCGGAGTTTAACCAAGAAACTATTTTTTTGAGGAGGATACAAACATGGGCAACATCAAGGCAACATTCGCCCCCGGCATGACCGAGGCGACCGTCCATGGCCTGACCCAATGGGACTATGGCCGGATGCTTGAGATCAGCTGTGCCGACCTCCCCACCATCGTCGAGGTGCACTTCGCCTGCGTAGGCATGAAGGACGCACACGTGCGAACGGGGACAGGGGTGAGCGGATCGGCCGTCGTGGCCATTCCCGACATCTGCCTCGAGCAGGCCGCGCCGATCACCGCGTGGGTGTACTACGTGGACGACGCCGGTGGGCACACCGCCCTCACGATCACGCTCCCGATCATCGCGCGAGCACGACCCGCCCAGAGCGACTACGAGCCCGCAGACGTGGAGGACAGCTTCGCCGATCTGGTCGCGGCCGTCAATGAGGCGGTGGGCTCGATCAAGAACGGCAACGTCATGGTGGCCAACGCCGCGCACGCCACATCCGCCGACAGAGCCCTCCAGGCCGACAGCGCGACCACGGCAGGCAAGGCGACCAACGACGCAGAGGGGAACGACATCCCCGCGACGTACAGAAAGAAGGGCGGCCTGGGCTTCCAACCCTCCATGTACTTCCAGCCCGTCTCGGGGTGCCTGTACCTGTTCCGGGTAGAGATCAGCGGCCACAACTTCACGGCCCCGATCCTGTGGGCGCAGGGCACCGAGGTCACGGCCAGCCTCGGCTGCGGAGTCGTCGACGGGGAGGTCCTGCAGTACTCCCTGAGAAAGACCTCCGCCGGTGAGCTGAAGGTGGACGCCTTCTTCCACAGCGACCGCATGACCCGAGAGCAGACCGGCTGGGAGTACAGCTTCTGCCAGATTTAACGAAAGAGAGGGAAAAGCATGGCTAAAATTCTTCACGTCGCGGTCAATGAAAAGATCGCGACATTTAGACAGCGGGACGGTGCCATCGTCTGCGGGAATAAAGACTACCGCGTCAAGTTCTCCTTCGACTCCGAGTGGGACGGCCAGGCGGTGAAGACCGCCCGCTTTATCTACAACAACACCGTGGTGGACAAGGTGTTCGAGGGTAGCACCGTGGACGTCCCTGTCATCCGCAACGCCACCCTCGCAGCCGTGGGCGTGTTCGCAGGCGATCTGCAGACCACGACCCCCGCGCTCATCCCTTGCAAGAAGTCCATCCTGTGCTCGGACGGCCTCCCGCCCGATCCCGCGCCCGACGTGTACGCGCAGATCATGGAGCTGCTGGCGAACGGCGGCGGCGGAGGAGGGACTGGCGCCCCCGGTAAGTCTGCATACGAGATCGCAGTCGCCCACGGCTTCGTGGGTAGCGAGGCCGAGTGGCTGGCTTCCCTCAAAGGCGAGAGTGGTATCACGGCCCCCGTTGACGGTTTTTTCACCCTTGCGGTTGATGCAGACGGGGACCTTTATTGTTATTCCGTTGACGGGAATGCGCCCGCGTTTGAATACGACGAAGCAACGGGAAATTTGTATCATGTAATGGAGGACAACTAAAATGGCAACTGTAAAAACTCTTATTGGCAACGTCAAGGGCAAGGACGGCATGAGCGTCACCGTCGCCAAAGTAACCGAGTCGACCGCGAGTGGCGGGAGTAATGTAGTCACCTTCTCCGACGGTAAGACTCTGACGGTGAGAAACGGTAAGGACGGTTCGGGTGGATCGGGAGGTACGGGTAGCACACAGGGCAAGGACGACCACACCCATGCGAGATACCTTTTTAGTGAGGGTAACTTCCTGTTGAGTGGTGCAGACCTCGCGGATGGGCATGGGACACTTACGGTGGCAACCGAGGTGGAGGAAACGAGCTATATAAAAGTTAGTGAAACTTTGACCTCGGGTGCTTTGAATGGCCGTTGGGTGCTGCTTAACGGCAAGCGGGCTTACGTCGGTTCCAACACCACCAACCAACTCGTTCTGTATACCGACGAAACCAAAACCAACCCCATGAACTACAGCTGCCCCGCCGGCACGGTCATTTATCCCGCCGATGTGCGTATTGACGTGGCAACCGCGAACGATTTGAAGGAATTGGACACACGAATCCTTGCGTGCACAGGCGTCAAGGTTGCAACCGGAGTCGTGTATCCCTATATGAGCCCCAATTTGGCAGGTGAAGTATTTAGCTTACAAACCGACGGGAATACAGAAGAAACCAGTTATGTCAAGTTCCGTGGGGCGGCTTCTCCCCTGGCCACGAACTCCTTGACAGGTCGTTGGGTGTTGATTGACGGTAAGCGTGCTTACGTTGGCTCCAATACCGTCGATACCCTGGTTCTTTACACGGATGAAACCAAGGGCAACCCCATGAACTACAGCTGCCCCGCCGGCACGGTCATTTATCCCGCCGATGTGATGCTTGTCGATTTGAACCATGTGAAGCAACTGATTCCTTCCTCGGGCGGTGTTATCGTTGTAACTTGTAGCGGCTATGATGGGGAAAGAGGGCAAGCGTCCCACCTATCTACAACGATTAAGTCTTACATTGACGCGGGCAATCTTGTACTTGTAGTCTACAACGGTCAATGCTACACATATTACACCTGGAATGACACGAGCAGTACCGCGAGTTTTATCCATACGGAAGTAGGCGACCAGGGCGTAGTCACCACCACTTTTATCAATATTGACTATGTAGGCGACTTTAACTTCGGATACAACACGCACGGATAAACCCAAAACTCGGGAGGTACAACATGATTAGAGGTACAACGCCAACTCATACTTTTACACTTCCGTTCGACGTGTCCGCGATTAAGGAAATCAAGATCACATACGCCCAGGGCGGAAAGCAGATTTTCTGTAAGCGGCGCGAGGACTGTGTGTTGGACGGTATGACCGTACAGACTACACTCACGCAAGAGGAGACTTTTATGCTTGACTGCAAGCGATTGGTGGAGGTTCAAATCCGAGTCAGAACGGTCGAGGGCGAGGTGGTAGCGACCGACCCCATTCCCGTGACCGTTGGAAAGTGTCTTGACGATGAGGTACTCACATGAACCTTGACGTAAGGTTTCATAGCAACGGTCGCACATTCAAGACAGACTTCGACCAGGCAACGCCAAAGCGAATCCCCGCAAAATTCAGCGAGGTCTCGGTTGTCTCGGTCGGAAAAGAACCCGACTACTACGAGGGGGACTACAAGGTCACGCCGCGGGTGGATGCTCAAACTCTACCCACGGCTGACAAGACCATGCGCGAGGATTTAACCGTCAAGGCGATTCCCGTGTACAACGTGAGCAACACGGCGGGCGGTTCGACCTTCTACATTGCCACGATGGGTGAAGAACCCGATGGCGGTATAGCAGTTCTCGGAAAAATGAAACTCGGCACTACGGTGCTATGAAAATTTGGAGGTAAGCAACATGGCTATTTCAAAGGTTATCTACGGCGGCAACACACTCATTGACCTCACGAACGACAGCGTAAAGGCTGACAAGCTCTTGAAGGGCTTCACCGCACACGGCGCGGATGGTGAGGTGGTAGAGGGTACTTGCGATTTCGATGCGAACACCAGCGATGCGACCGCGTCCGCGGCTGAAATCTTGAAGGACAAGACCGCCTACAAGAACGGCAAGAAGGTCACGGGTACGATGCCTAACAACGGCGCGGTGGATGGTAAGATCGGCGCGAAGGATGAGCAGTACACCGTTCCCCAGGGCTACCACGACGGCTCGGGTAAGGTTGGTATTTCCGACACCGAAAAGGCTAAACTCATTCCCGAAAATATCCGCGAGGGTGTGACCGTGCTGGGCGTTGAGGGTACTATGAGCGGCACGGAGGATGCCAAGCCCCAGGCGAAAGAGGTAACTCCTTCCACTTCGGAGCAGACCGTTCTGCCCGACAGCGGTTATAACTACCTGTCCCAGGTGGTCGTCAAGGCTATCCCCTATGTGGAGAGCGAGAACGCGGCTGGCGGTACTACCGTTACGATTGGGTGATGGCTATGGCTGTCAACAAAGTCGTATACGACGGCAAGGTACTGATTGACCTAACGGGTCTAACGATAACACCCGAAACGCTGGCAGAGGGTGTTATCGCTATCAACGCGGCGGGCGAGATCATCGTGGGAACTGCGAAATTCGGAAACGCCACAACCGCCAAACTTGGTGTAGCCGAGTTGGGTACTATGGAATTGGGGGAATAAAAAATGAGTTATACAAAACAGAATTTTACTGACGGACAGGTGCTGAAAGCCGAGCATCTGAACAAGATGGAGAACGAACTGGCGAGGGAAAAGTCGTGGAACGAACTGGCGGATAAGCCGTTTGGAGAGGTGGATGGGATTTTAGTGGACGGTACTCTTGCTTTTGGAAGCGGACAGTACACTGGTATCATCACGAATAGTCCGTCTGCTGGTGACGATGTGACCATTGAATTTGATGGTACAACCTATGTTCGGAAAGCTGTTGAGCTGGATGCAGATACGCTCGCAACAGGCAATCTTTCTGTGCTTGGTGCAGGGGATGATACTGGAGAGCCGTTCGCCATTGTGTTTGTACCTTCCGCGGGGATGATTATGGTCCAACATACGGACGTAGAAACACTGTCCCATGTAGTAAAGGTATCTTGCAAAATCATTGCAAAAATACCCACGGAGTATTATGACGGTGCGGATTGGTTTTATGGCAACGATGACTATCTGTATACAGATGTCGATCAAACAACGAAGGCAACGAAGGCAGATGTAGTCAAACGGGGTGTTAAAACGCCAATTATCATCATATACGGCGAAACCCATCTGCTCGCCGTAGCAATTAACCTCGACAAAGAATATGCGGAGTTGTTTACATTGATAAACGGTACATCCACGATGATGTTCCACACCGCCGAATACACGGCAGAATAACAGCGGCACACTCACCGCGCTGTCCCGTTTGCGGCGGGAGGGCGGGGATAGACGAGCCCGAGGAGACAGAAACCACAGAGGAGTGATCCACCTTGAAAAAGGTATTCATCGGAGCGGGACACGGCGGCACCGACAGCGGAGCCGTCGCCCGTGACAAGCAACTGGAGAAAAACCTGAACCTGTCCATCGCCAAGGCCTGCGGGGCGTACCTGACCGCGCGAGGTGTATCTGTGAAGTACAGCCGCACCAACGACCAGGACGACCCCGTGGCCCAGGAGGTGGCGGAGTGTAACAGCTTCGCCCCTGACCTGGCCGTGGACATCCACAACAACGCCGGAGGGGGCGACGGGGCCGAGGTCTTCCACGCCCTCCGAGGCGGGACCGGCGCCTCCCTGGCGATCAACATCCTGACCGAGATCGGGAAGCTGGGGCAGCAGTCCCGAGGAGCCAAGACCCGCGCGAGCTCGGGCGGGCGCGACTACTACGCCTTCATCCGGGAGACCAAAGCCCCGGCGGTGATCGTGGAGTGCGCCTTCCTGGACACCGCCGACCTGGCGATCATCGACACCGAGGCGGAGCGGATCCGAATGGGCGAGGCCATCGCCCGCGGGATCCTCGTCACGCTGGGCATCGACGAGAAGGCCCCACAGAGCCCACAGGAGCCCGTCAAGTGGTACAGGGTACAGACGGGAGCCTTCAGGGATAAACGCAACGCAGAGGCAGAGGTCGCCCGCCTGGCGCGGCTCGGCGTGACTGCCATCATCACAACATAGGAGGAGAACACCATGAGCCCGGAAATGATCACCGAAACAATAACCACGCTTGGCTTCCCGATCGCCCTCGTAGTCGCGATGGCGTGGTTCATCTTTATACTTTGGAAGCAGAGCGCAGCACGGGAGACCAAGCTCTACGAGGAGCTCGCTGAGTGCCGAAAGGTCAACCAGCAGGCCGTCGAGACGCTGGCCTTATACGCCGAGCGTTTGGGCGTCATCGAGACGGACGTCAAGGACATCAAGGAATGGGTGTCTGATCTCAAAGAGTAAACGCAGAAAAACCCCGGAGGGCTAAGGCCTTCCGGGGCTTTTTTTTATGCTTTTTTAATGATGTACATCATCTGTGTCCAAGCGAACCTGCGCACAGATGATGTACATCATGGGCGCAAAGTTACACCCTCAGCTTAATGTCAAGGTGGATCGGTGTCTCGACCATACCCTTCGGTGTGCCGCGCGTGCTGTACCTCTCGCGGCTGTACGTGATGCTCTCGATGCACGCCCGGAGGAGCTGGTTCTGCTCCTTGACAGGCGCGTCGGGGTCGCGCAGAGCCGCCAGGGCGGCCTTGAAGGTCACAACCTTCTCAGCAAAGTCGACAGGCTCGGGGATGGCGTTCTTCGCCTCACAGATGGCGATCTTTAGCTCCTCGATCTCTGTGACTGTTGCGCCATTGAGCGCCTTGAAGACGTGGTCGGGCATTCCGTGCTTCATCTTCTCGGCCCACTGTTGCACCTCCAGCTTCTGCAATTCCTCCAGGCGCTTCTCCATGCGCTGCACCATGAGGCGATGCACCTCGGCGCTATCGTCTGCTCCTGCCTGGATCCGCATCTCGAAGTCTGCGATGCTCTCCTCCAGGACACGCGCGACCTCGTCCAACACGTCCGACAGCCTCGCGGAAGCGTTCCCGCAGCCTTTACGGTCGCCGCATAAAACACGCGGAGCACTCCTTTGGTATGGTCGGGCTACTGCGGCGCGACCGCAGCTGCATTTCATGATGCCCGAGAAAGGATTCGACAAGTTCTTCGACTTATGGTTCCTTGGGTGCGTGCCTTTGATGGCTTGCACTCTGTCCCAGAGCTCCTGATCGATGATCGCCTCATGCTTGCCCTCAAAGACAAGGAACTCCTCAGCGCGCGGTCTGCTCGTTTTCACCACGCCGTCCTCAACCGTGCGGACTGTCTTGCGCTCGTTCCACTTGACCTTGCCGAGGTAGTGGATGTTCGTCAGCATCAGCGGGATGGAGTCGGCCTTCCACTTCTCACCCTTCGGAGCAGGTATATGCTCCTTGTTTAGCTGGTCGGTGATCTTTACGGCGCCGAGACCGTCGGCGTACATCTCGAAGATTCTCTTGAGAATGGGCGCCTGCTCTGGATCTGGCTCCAGGGTGTGGCAGGAGTGCTTACCCTCTTGGATGATTCTCTTCCTATAACCATAGGGTGGAGACTGACCGATGAACGCTCCGTTCTTGACAGCCATGAGTCGGCCATTTAAGCGGATCTTCTTCGTGTATTCCAAGTATTCATTTCCGCGCATCAGCTCGCGTTCAAACAGTTCGCGGTCTCGTTCGTCGTTCAAGTCATACGTGTACGACAACGTGATGACCAGAGTGTTCGTGTAGCGGAGGATCTTCACCAGGTAGCCGATGTCCTCCAAGTCTCCACGCGTCAAACGGCTGGGCTCTGTGACCATCACGGCTTTGATCTTCGGTGACTCCACCGCTCGGAGCAGGGCTTGCATCTGCGGACGTGCTTTGATCGTCTCGCCAGACATGACCTCTCGGAACTTGTTCTCCTCCGGGACTGGACCGCCCTCGGGGTGGGTCTTCTCGACCCAGTCATCGAGCATCTGCTCGTGCTTGGCAAGTATCTCCTCGACGGAGAGTAGCGGGTCATCCGTCTGGGACTTACGCAGGTAGTAGGCCTTCTCGGCTCCCGTTAATTGTGGTATAATATACATTTTTTCGTTCCCCCTATAATGTGACAAAATATTCTTGCTGTTCTGGGTATAATTGGAGTATTGAAAAAATTATGGGGTCATGGTAAGATGAGAGCATAGGTTCGCATCCAGCCCCGAGAAGTGAGGTGTAAAAAGATGAAGAACCTGAAGAGCGAACTGCTCCAACTTATAGAGAAAATGGACGACTTCCAGGTCAGGCTTGTGCTGTCGTTCATCAAAACCCTTTTTTCATAACCTCCACGGCTGACGCCCCAAGCGTCAGCCTTTTTTCTTTGCCGCGAGACTCGCGACCAAGGTCGACACGGTGTCGCGGTCTGCCTCGTCTAATGTCTGGAAATCCTGGACGAGGCTGAGCAATTTCTTGTCCTTCAATATACTGGCGGCCAACGCTCCAAGATCCTCGGGATCTTGCTCCCAGCCCATCAGGTAGGCCGGGGTAACACCCAGCACCTCCGCGATCTTAACGATGCGAGACTGCGGGAGGTCAATCTTCCCACCTTCGATTCTTGTTAGGGTGGTGTGATCGGTGTAGCCTAATCTTGCGGCCATCTCCCTCTGGGAGAGCTTCAGCTCCATCCGACGGGCTTTTATACGGGCTCCTACTGTCATGTGATCACCTCCTTTTTCCCTATTATACCACATAGGTGGATAAAAAACAACAAAAAATTGAAAATTTGGTATAAAAATTTTTAAAACCCTATTGACAAAAATTATAAATAGTGCTATAATGACCGCGTTGGTGGATGTAATCCACCGCGCGAAAGGAGGTGACAGCATGACAAACACCAAACTACTGGAGGACGCCATCGCTCGCAGCGGGCTGAAAAAGGGCTACATCGCCGCACGCCTGGGGGTTTCAAGGGCAGGACTGACCAACTTGATCCGGGGCCGGGCGGAATTTAGAGCCAGCCAGATGACCCTGATGGAAGAACTCCTCAAATTGACCCCCGGAGAGAAAGACGCTATTTTTTTTTGCAAAGGGTGGTGTATTAAATCCACCTAACTCTTAAAACAGGAGGAGCATCATGATCGTGACTCATGTCTACCGCCCCGAGCTCACAGCCGAGGAACGGGCGAAAAGAATGGAGGAGATCAAGCAGGCAGCCGCCCGGCTGGTCCTGGAAACCGAAAAAGCCAAAATTAAAAAAAATAGGAGGAAGTCATGAGCAACTACATCACCATCGAATTCTGCGCGGAAGACCGCGCACGCATCGACCGCCTGACCGCGGCACTGGAGAACCGTGTCAAGCAGGTGGACGAATTTCTGGCCGGGGGCAACCAGCTCGACGACATCCAGAAGGCAGATCCCGAACAGCTGACAATCGACGACACCCACGCGGAGCACCCCGTAGAGCCCGCAGAAGCCACGGAAGTCGAGGCCCCTGCAACACCCCAGCCTGCCGTCACCCTGGAGCAGATCCAGCAGAAGGTCGTCCAGCTCGCTGCCGGACAGGGCGGAGCCAAGAAGGCGAAGGTCCGCGAAATCATCAACGCCTACGGATCCAAGGTCTCCGACCTCAATGATCAGCCCGACAAATGGACAGAGGTCTGGGACAAGCTGACGGCTCTGGAAGGTGAGGGCTAATAATGCCGAAGTTTTTAGAAGGTAGTGCGCCCGCGGTGCTCTGCTTGCTTGCTTTAATCGTGGCCGCCGTGCTGCTTCTCAACGCGGTGCTGGTGCCTACGATGAGCCGAGTCGAGTGGCAAAGGGAGACCTACCACGTGAAGAGTGGCGACAGCCTCTGGACCATATCCCGCGACTACTGTCCCGACAACGTGGACCGCAGGGAGTGGATCTACGAGGTCCAGTCGATCAACGGACTGACGAGCAGCTTCATATATCCCGGTCAGCAGCTCATAGTCCTCGCAGTAAAGGAGGGGTAAACAATGACAGAACTGAACAACCACAGCGAGAGAGCCCACGCGCTCCTCTCCGCATCGAGTGCCGCTCGTTGGCTGGCCTGTCCTCCCTCGGCCGTAGCGGCTGGGGGCTACAAGAACGAGGGCACCGACTACACCCGCGAGGGCACGCTGGCCCATGAGGTGGCCGAGCTCGTTGCGAGACGTAACCTGGAAGGATCCGACTATCCGGAGAAATTCATCGAGAACCCAGAGGTCACGACGGAGATGTTGTCCTGCGCCATCGACTACGCCGACTACATCCAGGAGCAGATCAAGAGCGAGAACGCCGTGGTGCTCCTGGAGCAGAGGGTGGACTTCTCCCCCTGGGTGCCCGATGGCTTCGGAACCGCCGACTGCATCATCATCCAAGGCAAGACCATGGACGTGATCGACTACAAGTATGGCCAGGGCGTGGCGGTGTCCGCCGAGGACAATCCGCAGATGAAGCTCTACGGCCTGGGAGCCCTGAACGACTACGGCTTCGCCTATGACGTCGAGACCATCCGCTTGCACATCTACCAGCCCCGCCTGAACAACATCAGCGTGGACGAGATCTGCGTCGGGAAGCTGAAGGCCTGGGCGGAGATGGTGGTCAAGCCTACCGCCGAGAAGGCCGCCAAGGGCGAGGGAGACTACAACCCCGGCGAGCACTGCCGCTTCTGCCCCCACGCTGGCCGCTGCCGCGAGCTGACGAGGGTCTGCACCGAGCACGTCAACACCCACGGCATGAAGGCCTCCGTGCCTGTCCTGGCGTCCTGGGAGGTCGCTGAGGTGCTGAAGATGGAGCCCCTGATCTCTCTCTGGCTCAAGCGAGTCAAGGAGCAGGCGCTGACCACTCTGCTGGATGGAGGAGAAATCCCCGGATACAAGGTCGTCGCGGGTCGCAGCTCCAGAGCATGGGCTGACGAGCTGGAGGTGGCCGAGGTGCTGAAGTCCTCGGGTTACTCTCTGGAGGACATCACCAAGACCGAGCTGCTGAGCGTCGCCGCTATGGAGAAGGCGATCGGCAAGAAGAAGGTGGCGGAGGTGGTCGGAGGCCATATCCTGACGAGCACCGGCTCGCCGACCATCGCACTCGCAACCGACAAGCGTCCCGTATATAACCGCCTCGAAGAGGCACAGAAAGATTTTGAATAAACAAAAAAAACACATATAAAAGGAGAAAAAAACTATGGCAACCAAAATCGTAACCGGCAAGATCCGCTTCTCGTATGTCAACATCTTCGAGCCCAAGGCTCCCCAGGGTGGTGGCGATCCCAAGTACAGCGTCACGCTGCTGATCCCTAAGACCGACACCGTGACCGTCGGCAAGATCAAGGCCGCGATGACTGAGGCCCGTGACAACTACTGCAACCGCAACGGCGCGAACGCGATCCCCGTCAAGTTCAACCACACCCTGCACGACGGTGACGGCGTGAGAGACAGCGGCGAGCCCTACGGCCCCGAGTGCAAGGGCTGCTACGTCATCACCGTGAGCTCGAAGCAGAAGCCCGTCATCGTGGACGCCTTCCGCAACGAGATCCACGACCCTGGCGAGGTCTACAGCGGATGCTTCGGCCGTGCCGCGATCAACTTCTACGGCTACAACAGCAACGGCAAGAAGGGCGTCAGCGCTGGTCTGCTGTCCATCCAGAAGCTCCACGACGGCGATCCTTTCGGCACTGTGGGCTCTGCTTCCGACTTCGACGACGACTTCCGCGACCCCGAGGCAGGTGTCGACGATGACTTCATGGCCTGATCGTCCTCGCCTCTTCGTTGACATCGAGACGTTCAGCAGCACAGACATCAAGGCCGGGGCCTTCAAATACGTGGAGGCCCCCGACTTTGAGATCCTGCTGATCGCCTACGCTTGGGACGACGAGCCCGTGCAGGTCATGGACCTCTATGACCCGATGCTCTCGGTCGAGGAGCTCAGCGACGTGATGTCGGCCATGAAAAGCCCCAACGTGGTGAAGGTCGCACACAACAGCGCCTTCGAGCGCGCAGCCTTCGCCCGATGGCTTGAAGAGGATATGCCCCCCGAACAGTGGGAGGACACGATGATCCTGGCCGCCATGAACGGCCTCCCGATGAGCCTGGACGAGGCTGGAGCGGCCCTACAACTCCGAGACCAAAAGATCAAAGAGGGCACCCTCCTGATCAACTACTTCTGCAAGCCCTGCAAGCCTACCATCGCCAACGGTGGACGGACGCGCAACCTCCCCGAACACGCCCCCGACAAGTGGGAGCGCTTCGCAGAATACTGCCGCCGAGACGTGGAGGTCTGCCAAGCCGTCTACAAGAAGCTCCACCGCTTCCCGATCCCTGACTGGGAGCGGAAGGTCTGGGCGCTCGACGCTCGGATCAATGAGCGCGGCGTGCTGATCGACCCAGATTTGGTCGAGGCGGCGATCGCCGTGGACGAGGCCTTCCGAGAGGAGCACACCGAAGAGCTGCAGAAGCTGACGGGCCTCGACAACCCCAACAGCGTGGCACAGCTCAAGGACTGGCTCGAGGGCGTGGGTGTCTATGCGGACAGCCTGAACAAGGCAACCGTGTCCGACCTCCGTGCCTCCGTGCCGGATCCGACCACGCGCCGAGTGCTGGAGCTCCGTCAGCTGCTCGGCAAGACCTCGACGAAAAAGTACGAGGCCATGGAGCTCTCGGCCTGTGCAGACAACCGCGTCCGCGGTCTGCTTCAATACTACGGCGCAGGCCGGACAGGCCGATGGGCTGGTCGTCTGGTGCAGGTGCAGAACCTTCCCCAGAACCACCTCGACCAGATCGGAGAGGTGCGGGAAATCGTCCGCCACAGAGACCTGGAGACGCTGGAGATGCTCTTCGACAACGTCCCCGACGTGCTCAGCCAACTGATCCGCACGGCCTTCGTGGCCAAGCCTGGCCACACCTTCTTGGTGAGTGACTACGCGGCCATCGAGGCCCGTGTGATCGCCTACCTGGCGGGGGAGACGTGGCGCATGGAGGTCTTCGCCAATGGTGGGGACATCTACTGCAGCTCGGCCTCCCAGATGTTCAGGGTGCCCGTCGTCAAGCATGGCGTCAACGGACACCTGAGACAGAAGGGCAAGATCGCAGAGCTCGCCTGTGGCTACGGTGGCGGTGTGAAGGCGCTGCTCGCCTTTGGTGCCGACAAGATGGGACTGACCGAGGAGGAGATGCAGGACATCGTCACCCAGTGGCGACAAGCGTCCCCGACGATCCCGAAGTTCTGGAGAGACACCGAGAACGCAGCCAAGAGAGCCCTGCAGAACCCTGGGCGGACGTTCGCGATCCCGTGCGGTGTCAAGTATATGCGAGATGCCGATGCACTCCGCTGTCGTCTGCCTTCCGGGCGCATTCTGTCCTACTGGGGAGCGCGACTTGACAACCAGGGCAATATATGCTTCATGGGGCAGAACCAAACCACACGAAAGTGGGAGGAGACGAACACATGGGGAGGGAAGCTGGTCGAGAACATCGTCCAAGCCTATGCCCGAGACTGCCTTGCCGTTGCACTTCTGCGGCTCGACGAAGCGGGCTACAAGATCACCTTCCACGTGCATGACGAAATCATCGCCGAAGCACCTGATGGAAGTCGCTGGGAGGACATGGCCGAGATCATGGGCAGACCCATCGACTGGGCACCGGGTCTGCTGCTTCGCGGTGACGGCTATGAAACCAAATTTTATATGAAGGATTGAACATCATGAACAACTATAAACTGGGGAGCCTGTTTGATGGCTACGGTGGATTCCCTCTCGCCGGTGTTCTGTGTGGCATCGAGCCAATGTGGGCGGCAGAGGTGGAGCCCTATCCGATCGCGGTCACGAGGTCACGCTTCCCGAACATGAAGCACCTCGGTGACATCAGCAAGGTCAACGGAGCCGAGATCGAGCCCGTGGACATTATCACATTCGGATCTCCTTGTCAAGACCTGTCCGTGGCCGGCAAGCGTGCAGGCTTGAAGCATGAGGCGAACGGTGACGAGGAGACCACACGAAGCGGTCTTTTTATGGAGGCCGTGAGAATTATCAAAGAAATGAGGAAAGCAACCAATGGAAACTACCCCCGCTTTGCAATCTGGGAGAACGTGCCCGGAGCCTTTAGCAGCAACAACGGCGAAGACTTCCGCATCGTCTGCGAGGAGCTCATCAAAATCGTCGAGCCGAGAGCCTCTATGCCTGAGGTTCCGAAGAACGGATGGAACTATGCCGACAGTTATGTCGGAGACGGATGGAGCCTTGCTTACCGAGTTTTTGATGCTCAATACTGGGGAGTCCCCCAACGTCGCAGAAGAATCTACCTTGTCGCAGATTTTAGAGGCGAATGCGCCCGAGAAGTACTATTTGAGCGCGAAGGCCTGCGAGGGTATTTTACGCAGGGCAGAACGCCGTGGCAAGGAGCTCCCGCCCATGCTGAAGGAGGCCTTGGAGCAGATGATCGCCAGGGAGAAGCCTGTGGAGGAGGCCACGGAGACGGAGGACGACAGCTGGATGCTGTAGGGCTAACCAATCGCGGCTTTTGTAGTGAAGATAAGGCCGAAACACTTCGGGCGGAAAGCCACGGCGCGCTGCCTATGGTGGCCTACGGCGTGACCGACCCCCACATTCTTGACGATCAGGGCAGCTCGGTCATTAACGTGCGAGAGGATGGCAAGAGCCCCACCCTCCGAGCGCAGATGGGGGGCCACCCTCCTGTTGTGATGGTCCCCAATGCTGTAGGGGTAGACCTCTACAATGTGGCGGAGACAGGAGACAAAGCAGCGACCCTCACCACCCAAGGAGGTGGCACAGCCTCTGGGCCTTCCGTGGTCTGCGCATTCCCTACCCATGACCAGGCCCCCCGCTTCTCTGGCAAGCGGGGCGACAAGACCGACGGAAAAGGGAACGGCCTCGGCGTCGGAGAGCCTGGTGACCCGATGAACACCTTGACGGGTGGAGATCGCCATGCCGTAGCCTATGGGCTGGATCGTGCCTCCTTCAACCAAGGACAAAATGCCAAGTTTGACTTCTCTGTATCGGAGGAGCAACAGCCGACGCTCACGGCAAGAGGTCCCGGCGCCGTGTGCACCATCGGCCTGAACGGTGCACAGGTGTCCCCCACTCTCATCTCACGTATGTCCTCCGCCGTGGGAACCACGCAGGACAACCTCATCGTGATGGAAAAGCACGAGGGCGAGGGTCACCCCGCCATGTGCCGCACCACGGGCAGCCTTACGCAAGCCACCGAGGAGGTCAGTCCTACTCTTATGGCACGTGACTGGAAGGATCCGACCGTCGTCTGCACGAATTACATCGTGCGCCGCCTGACTCCGACCGAGTGCGCCCGTCTGCAAGGCTTCGCGGATCGGTGGGGCTGGATTGAGGAGAAAAAGGCACTCACCGAGGAGGAGTACAAGTTCTGGCTGGAAGTCCGCAACACCCACGCGCGGATCAACGGCAAGACGGAGCAGGAGTACACGGCCAAGCAGATGCTGACCTGGTACAACAAGCTCTGGACGGACTCCGCAGAATACAAAATGTGGGGCAATGGTATCGCGCTCCCGACCGCCCTCTACTGCATCCAAGGCATGGCCGAGGTGCTGGCGAGACCCGTGATCATCGAGGAAGACCCTGATGACTGGATGAACTAATAGAAAAGGAGAATGGAAAAATGATTGAGAAAGTAAACCCCTGCCACCCCGACAAGGTGGCCGACAGAATCGCGGGAGCCCTCGTGGATCTTGCCTACAAGGAGACCGAAAACCCCAAGATCGCCGTGGAGGTGCTCATCGGGCACGGCGTCTGCCACATCATCGCCGAGACCTCTGTGGAGCTTGACAAGACCGCCGTCGGCCGAGCCGTCCACCGCATCGCGGGCAGAGACATCATGGTGGACTACCGAGAGGTGAAGCAGGACGTCCACCTGAACCGCAACCAGGAGGGCGGTGTCAAGTGTGGAGACAATGGCATCTTCAAGGGTGTGCCTCTTACCGAGGAGCAGAAAACCCTGTCGAAAATTGCCCATCAACTGTATAGGCTTTTCCCCTACGATGGGAAGTACATCAAGGATGGTGACAAGCTCATCATCTGCCAAAGCAACGCGACGACCGAGGAGCTGGAGGATCTCGGCTTCAAGGGGGCGATCATCAACCCTCTGGGCTACTGGACAGGAGGCACCGACGTGGACACGGGAGCCACCAACCGCAAGCTCGGCTCGGATATGGCCGACAGCGTGACCGGGGGAGGACTCCACGGCAAGGATCTCTCCAAGGCTGACGTATCGGTCAACATCTACGCCTTCCAGAAAGCACAGGAGACCGGTGAGGTCGTCTCCCTGTGTTGCGCTATCGGTGACGACACCGTGGACGGCATCCCCTATGCCGACATCGTGAAACAGGCGAAGGAGTACATCAACGAGATCGGTGGCTTCGAGAAGTTCGCCGAGTGGGGTCTGTTCTAAACGGGAGGAGGAGACAGTCATGCGTCTCACACATGACAAGACCCTGGACGTCGCTCTGGGCAATAGTCGCAAGACGAAGACCTGGAAGAACCAGACCGTCCAGTGGTCTGAACTTCTTGACCGCCTCGCTAAGGAGACCAGGACGCCCGAGACCATGGCCGAGTACAAGGCCATGGGACGGAACCAGCAGAGCGACATCAAGGACGTGGGCGGCTTCGTCGGCGGCTACTGTAACAACGGCAGCCGCTCCGACCTCCGCTTCCGCTCGATCCTCTGCCTGGACGCCGACTTCGCAGACGCGGAGCTCTGGCCTGACTGGGAGCTGCTCTACGGCAGAGCGGCGGCGGTCTATTCAACACACAAACACACACCGGAGAAGCCTCGCCTCCGTCTGGTCATCCCTCTGAGCCGCAACGTGGACTCGGATGAGTACCAGGCCGTGGGGCGCCGAGTGGCTTACACGCTGGGTATTGACAAATTCGACGATACAAGCTACCAGCCGCAGCGGCTCATGTACTGGCCGAGTACTTCTCAGGATGGTGAGTATATATTCAATTACACGGACGCGCCTCTGCTGGATCCTGACGAGGTCCTTGCCACATACCACAACTGGCGCGATGTGTCAAGCTGGCCCACAAGCAGCAGAGAGGCCGAGCTGCCGAAGAGGGTCACAAGCAAGCAGAAAGACCCCACGGAGAAGGGAGGCATCGTCGGAGCCTTCTGCCGGGCGTACTTCCCAATCGACGAGGCGATCGCCGCCTTCGTCCCCGCCTACCAGCCCTGCGATGAGCCGAACCGCTACACATACACCGAGGGAAGCACGGCCGCGGGTGTGGTGATCTACGAGGACGGGAAGTTCTCCTATAGCTTCCACGGCACGGATCCCGCATCCGGGCAGACTGTGAACGCCTGGGATCTGGTGCGTCTGCATCTCTTCCACGATCTGGACGACTGCATCGGCCCAGACACCTCGCCGACTCTCCGACCGAGCTACAAGGCGATGGTGGACCTCGCAACGAATGACAAGCGCGTGACCGCACAGATCGTCGCGGACAGGTCTGCAGAAGCCCTGGCAGACTTTGAGGGGGACATTGATGTCCCTACCACCAAGGAGGACTGGCGCGGGAAGCTAGAGGTCACCGACAAGGGAGCCATCGCACAAACGATCGAGAACGTGTCCATCATCCTGCGGAGTGACCCACTACTGGCGGGGTGCGTGGCACTGAATGAACTGACTCAGCAGATCGTAGCCTGCAAGAGGACACCCTGGCGTGAATCCAAGGGGGATAGAGACCAATGGACCGACACGGATGACTCGGGCCTGCGCCACTACCTGGAACGGGTTTACGGCATCGCCTCCAAGGACCGGATCTTTGACGCGGTCAACGTGGTCGCGGCAGAGAACGCATTCCACCCTGTCCGTGACTACCTTGACGGATGTACCTGGGATGGAGTGCCGAGAGTGGAGACTCTGCTGATCGACTATCTTGGGGCCGATGACACCGATTACACCCGAGCCGTCACACGGAAGGCGCTCGTCGCCGCGGTCGCGCGAATCTACCGCCCCGGCGTCAAGTATGATTATATGTTGACCCTCCGAGGTGCGCAGGGCATCGGTAAGTCCACCCTGTTTGCCAAGTTAGGTGGGCCGTGGTTCTCCGACAGCTTCTTCACCATGCAGGGCAAGGATTCCTATGAGCAGGTCCAGGGCGTCTGGATCATAGAGGTGGGCGAGCTCGCGGGCATGAGGAAAGCGGAAGCCGAGTCCATAAAGCTATACATTTCCAAGCAGGTCGATCGCTTCCGTCCCGCATACGGTAGACGGACGCAGGAGTTCCCTCGTCAATGTATTTTTGTGGGCACGACCAACGAGACCCAGTTCCTGCGGGACACCACGGGCAACCGCCGCTTCTGGGTAGTGGACACCCCCAACGCGCCCACACGGAACCTCTGGGAAGAGCTGACCCCCGAGACCGTGAGACTGATCTGGGCGGAGGCTGTGCAGCTCTACAAGGCCGGAGAAGACCTCTACCTACCCCGTGAGCTAGAGTCCAAGGCTAGAGAAGTGCAGGAGTCCTACGAGGAGGAGAACCCCCGCGCAGGTATCATCACCGACTACCTCGACCGACTGCTTCCTATAGGCTGGGAGGACATGGATCTCTATGCTCGCCGTGCCTTCCTGGAAGGAAACGCGGAGGGCGTATCGCAGCGGCAGATTGTTTGCACTCTGGAGATCTGGACCGAAGCATTGAACGGAAACCCCGACAAGCTCGACCGCTATGCGATCAAAGAGATCAGCGACATCATGGCCGGGATGAAGGGGTGGGCGCGAGCCAAAGGTCAGCGCACAACCATCAAGCCATACGGGCGCCAGAGATACTACGAAAGGACTGAAAAGGCATGACACAACTGGAGAAGGAAATCGAGAAGAAGCTCCGCGATGCGATCCGGAAGCGAGGAGGCCTCTGCCTGAAATGGGTCTGCCCTGGGTGGTCGGGAGTTCCCGACCGCCTCATCCTCCTACCGGGCGGGCGGATCATATTCGTGGAGACTAAACGCCCCGACGGTGGACGGGTGGGACGTCTGCAGAACTGGTGGCGCGACACCCTCCGGGGTTTAGGCTTCCAAGCCTACGTGGTCGCCAACGAGGGCGAGCTTGCCACGCTGCTGCTGATCGTTGACGGTCTTCTGGGAAGAGGGTGAGGGCTTGAGCACCTTCACCCCCTACGCCCACCAAAAAGCGGGGATCGACTGGATCTCCGAGCGCCCTGCCTGTGCCCTTCTATGGGGCATGGGCACGGGCAAGACGGTCACGACCCTGACCGCCATCGACCGCCTGCTGAATGACTACCTGGAGGACGGACCTGTTCTGGTCATTGCACCGAAGCGCGTGGCCGAGAACACCTGGAGCAAAGAGACAGAAAAGTGGGAACACCTCCGTCACCTCCGCATCTCCAAGGTCATGGGCACGGCCAAGCAGCGCATGGACGCCCTGACCGCCTCCGCCGACATCTACGTCATCAACCGCGAGAACGTGGCCTGGCTGGTAGAGCAGGTCGGCAAGAGGTGGCCGTTCCCCATCGTCGTGATCGACGAGCTGTCGAGCTTCAAGTCCGCCCAGGCGAAGCGGTGGAAAGCCCTCCGCCGTGTTCGCGGTCGGATCCGCCGCATCATCGGGCTGACGGGCACACCGCGCCCCAACAGCCTGGAGGACTTCTGGCCCGAGATCTATCTGCTGGATCAGGGTGAACGCCTGGGCCGAACGCTCGGCGCCTTCCGTGCTCGGTACCTGACCCCGGAAAAAATGAACGGCCACATCGTCTACAGCTACCGACCCAAGGAGGGGGCCAACGATGAAGTCCACGAGCGGCTGAAGGACATCTGCATGAGCATCCGCAAGGACGACGTGCTGAGCCTGCCCGGCCAGATATACGAGGACATCGAGCTGACCGCTCCGCCCGCTCTGCTGAAGCAGTACAAGCAATTCGAGCGCGACAAGGTGCTGGAGAGCCTGAACGAGGAGGGCGAGATCGTCGCGGGCTCGGCGGCCGCCCTAACCAACAAGCTGCTGCAGTTCGCGAACGGCGCCATATACGATATGGACGGCAACGTCCACCGGATCCACGACGTCAAGCTAGACGCCCTGGAGGAGCTACTGGAGGAGGCTGGTGGTGATCCCGTGCTGGTGCTCTACGCCTACAAGCACGACCGCGACCGCATCCGCGAGCGGATCACCTGCCGAGAGCTTGACACGCCCGAGGACATGGACGCCTGGAACCGAGGCGAGATCCCCGTGGCGCTGGCTCACCCGGCAAGCATCGGCCACGGCTTGAACCTTCAGGACGGCGGCCACATCATCGTCTGGTTCGGGCTCACCTGGAGCCTGGAGCTCTACCAGCAGGCCAACGAGCGCCTGAACCGCCCCGGACAGAAGAACGTCTGCCGGGTCTACCACCTGATCCTGAAGGGCACCCACGACGAGCGGGTGCTGTTATCCCTGAAAAATAAAGAGGAAGGCCAGGCCGCCGCCATCGAGGCGCTACGGCTGGAAATTGTAAGCAAATGAACAACGAACTGACCCGCGCCCGGCGCTACATCACCGCCGTGCTCCCTCCGAGTGAGCTCCTGGCTCAACTGGCCGAGGAGGCCACGGAGCTCGCCCACGCTGCGCTGAAGCTCCGCAGAGCTCTGGAGGCTACCAAGAACCCCACGCCCGTCAGCGTGCCCGCCGCCGTGGCCGCTACCCGTGAGGAGATCGCGGACGTGATGCTCCTGGTCTCCCTCTTGGAGCTGGACACCGCCAAGGATGAGCTCCAGGAGATCATTGACTTCAAGACCCTGCGCTGGGAGGGGCGACTCAAGGAAAGACGGTGAGTGATATGACCCAAACTGAAAAGCGCGTAATCATCGGATTTGCCGACAACGACATGAATCTGTCGAAAACAGCGCGAGTCCTTCACTACCACCCTAACTCATTACGATATCATTTCCCAAGGATAACCGAGAAGTACAATTTAAATCCCCTCAAGTTTTACGACCTGATTAAACTTGTGGAGATGGCGAGAGGAGAATGAAATGAAGTGTAATATGCCCAGAGCGTGGGAGGCGCTCCCGAAAAAAGACAAGGACGTCATCAGCCGAGTGTGCTCCGAGATGATGAAGGAGCAGTTCGACGAGGGCATCCAGACCGTCCAGGAGGTCCTGATCAAGATGGCCTGCATTATTCTGCACGACGAGTTCGGCTTCTGCGCTTCGTCGGAGCTTGGCGGAAGGCATACCGCAGACTGGACCGGGAAAAGCTACGGCAGGCCGAGTGGCTGGATGAGGAGCTGGCTCGGTGCTTCCCGAAGGATGGCTTCCCTCAGGAGCGCATCGACAACATGAAGAAATAAGGAGGGAGAAGCATGAACAAGAGAACACCACCATGCTGCGAGAACTGTCCGAAGAACGGCTCAAACGTCGCTGGACATTGTAGTGGACGCCTGTGCCCGAAGTGGAAGGAGTGGTTCACCGTGGAGTGGTACCGCATCCGCCGCGCAGCGCAAGCATTAAAGAACAATGGAAGGAAGTGACCGAGAACGTGACAGAACGAGAGGAAGCAAAGGCAACCGTCAAGCGGAGACTGAACAGCTACAAAGAAATGGCCGACGAGTGCCAACAGCTCCGTGACGAGCTGGCACGTCTGGAGATGGCCATGAGCTCCCCAGCCGGGCCCAACCTTGACGGGATGCCTCGGAGCCCCGGCGCCGGCAACCCCGTGGAGAGGATGGTCATCAAGCACCTGATGCTTCAGGACAAGTACAGAGAGCAGATCGCACGGATGGTCGAGGAGCAGGGTCGCATTGAGGACCTGATCGAGACCCTCGACCCCACGGAGCGACGCCTTGCCCGCTTCCGGTACATAGACGGGATGAACTGGGACACGGTCTGCGAGAAGATGAACTACAGCTGGAGACAGACCCACCGCATCCACGGGCGGATGCTCGACAAGCTGGTCGACATGGAGCTAAAAAGAAAAGAGGCCCCGGAGTGATCCGGGGGTCTCCCTTTTTATGTATTATCATTTCTTTTAATATAATGTTTATGTACGGCGATGATGTCGTCCTTGAGAGCGTCAACTTTGTCCCTGAGGGCGTCGATCTTGTCTTTTTGCACGGCATTCTCCGCGATAAGGGCATCACGCTCGGCTTTAATGGTGTTGATTTCAGCTTGCAAGGAGACGAGGCTTCTGTCCCCTAAATAGAAGATTTCCCAAACCTCAACACCGAGACCCGTGCATAAATCCTCTATAGTGTCAATACGAGGGGCGTCCGTTTTTATCTTTTTTGAGTTCATGACACGATTGATCGTGTCAACAGGCACTCCGCTCGCCTCCGACCACATTTTTGTTGTAATGCCTTTTTCTTTTTTGATCTCAAGAAGTCTGTCGCGCCACATGATGATAAAATTTCCTTTCTAATGTTAAATTTGCGGCTTCATCACGTAAATTTGCAGAATTGCAATGCAAATTTGACGGGTCAAAGGACAAATTTGAGTATTGATTTTTTTGAAAATTAGGATTATAATTAACTCACAAAAAAACCTGATGTATTATAACACAGATTTAATTTTTTGTCAAGAAAGGGAAAAAAAAATGGACGACCCCGAAGCTCGTGCTCTAAAAGCCCAATTATCCCGAAGAGTGGACGGCATGAACGACTACCAGGTCAGGCTTGTGCTGTCCTTCGTGACCACACTGTTCGGATCCGAACCGGCGCCCGCAAAGGAACAGGAGGGAACCCTCGAGATTGACAAAAATTAACCTATAGCCTCTAGGGAGCGATCCCTAGGGGCTTTTTTGTGCGTAACGACCTGAAAATTTGCGGAAAGTTCGGGCGTTCTGCATATTGACTTTTGCACTCATTGGGTGTATAATATATACACAATCAAGGGAACGGAAAACCCAAAACAGAAAGGAAAAAAGAAAATGGTAGAAATCGCACGCATCATGACCTTCGCAACCGCTAACCGCCGAGACATCATCCGCAGACTCATGGCGTGCTGCGACTCCTTCAAGAATATGACCTTTGCCGATGCCGCCAAGCAGTTCCGCTATTATGAGCGGAATGGGCTTGTGAAGCACGGGGATGGCTTCCTGGTCATCTACCACGACTGCGACAACTAAACACCACACACCAACGGGCGGGGAAACCCGCCCAGCACGAAGAAAGGAAAAAAGGAAATGAAAAAGTACAGAGTTACCGTAGAGACACCTGATCCGAGAGCGTTCAAGGTATTGGAGTTTGAGGATTGCGGCAACGCGATCAAGATTGCCCTGAAGTACAAAGAGGTTGCGGAGCGCGAGGGAAGACATTGGACAATCAGTTTTTACAAAGGCGACAACCTTGAGGCTCGAATCACCACGTGACAATCAAAAAGCAGAAAAAGCCCTCGGGGAGTGATCCTCGGGGGCTTTTTGTGCAAAGTGTGCAAAAATATTTTTTATCTTTGGTTATTACGCATATTGACTTTTACACTCATTGGGTGTATAATATATGTACAGTCAAGGAAAACCATGGCGAGTCAGTAAGGCAGAAAGGATAAGGGAATGGAAGAGAAAATGGCAAAAGCAGACCTGCTTGGCTTCCTGTTGTCTCTCAAGGCACAACTTGAGGCGGGCAACATCAAGCAAGCCCTCGAAATCATTGACCGAGTTATTCGGCACATTGAGCATTAAAAAAGGGTAGCGCCTCCTACCACAGAACCGCTACCCACACCCCAGCAAGGGCGAGCCGAGAGCCTTACCTCGGCCGCCCTCCATTATAACACAGTAAGGCAAGAAAGTCAATAGTTAAATGGAGGACATTATGAACAAAATTAGACGCAAAGAACTGGCCAAGGTGGTCAGCCTCATGGAACAGGCTCGTGACCTTTTGGAGACCATCAGGGACGAGGAGCAGGAAGCCTTTGACAATATGCCCGAGAGTTTTCAGTACTCCGAGCGCGGTGAGACTATGGAGGAATACATCAACGTGATGGACGAGCTGCTGGACGGCATGGACACGGAAACCCTCCAGGACATCGTAGACGGTTTTATGTAAGGAGGCCTGGTCATGAAGAACATCATCAAGAAGATTCGCTACTGGTGCGTGTGGCTGTTCTCTCGGAAGGTCCTGGATGCCATCAACGACGGCTGGGAGTATGACCAAGTCGAGGCTCTGGTTCTGGAGATGATTGAAAAGTGAAAGGAGGAATACCATGGAAGACTTCGCAGAAAAACTCAAAGCAGCCAGGAAGGCCGCAGGCATGACCCAACAAGGCATGGCGGATCGGATGCTGATCCCGTTCCGCACCATCCAACAATGGGAAGGCGGGCAGAGAACCCCGCCCGCATACGTCCAGCGGTTCGTACTGAACGAGCTGGAAAGCATGAAGAAGTGAACAGAAGGCCTCCGAGGAGCAATCCTCGGAGCCTTTTTATATGGGACAACATTGTGGACAACTCTGTCCAACCTTGTCCACTTTTGGGGTTTGAGGGTCCGCCCTTGTCCGCACCTGGCTGGGACAAGAATGTCTTGTCCGCATAGTTGTCCGCATAGCTGTCCGCATAGCTGTCCACGCTGAAAACCCTTGAGAATACTGGCTTTTTAACCTATAGTGGACAACTGGCACAACAAACAGCACCCTTTAGGGAAATAATGAAATATATAGGTGTAAATATATATAGATACATATAAATAGGGCATTATATACCCTATAGGGGGAAAATGCTGTCTGTCCTGTCCCCTTGTCCGCATGGGCTTTTTAACATGGCATTGAATGGCACGCTATAATGTGGTATAATGTTATCGTGAAGAACTGGACCCAAAAACGTCTGGTTCTTTTTTTATGGCTTAAAGCGTCGCCGGTATAGGGGACGCCGGAGCAGGTGGGTGGGTTGGGTATAACAGAGAGTGAGTGGATAGACTTGAATCAGAAGCAATTCTACCTGACCAGAGCATGGAGACGGGCGCGCGATGCGTATGTCTCGGAGCGCGTGGCCATTGACGGTGGGATCTGTGAGGCCTGTGGCGTGGAGCCCGGCAAGATAGTCCACCACTACAAGATCTGGCTGGACGACATCAACTGCAACGACCCGGACATAAGCCTCAACCCTGACAACTTCAAGCTGGAATGTCAAACGTGCCACAACAAGGAAGTGGATCCAAGGAAAGAGGCTCCGGGTCGTTGTTCTTATGGCCCGAACGGCGAGATAATACGAAAGACTGAATGGTAAAAGAGAGAGCGACCTCCCCCCATTCCTCGACAAAATCGAGGCCCCTAGGGAAC
>JAEIGA010001297.1_pt1 | contig 38858 bp, 50 predicted proteins | sample 9270691 | NCBI WGS metagenome assembly JAEIGA01 (sample SAMN17057246, study PRJNA624740) | gut metagenome | biome: biome; isolation source: fecal sample | host: Bos grunniens | place: China: Xizang | collected 2019
AAGATAAAGCGGCTTGCCTTCCTTTTGCCAATTGCTCTACTAGTTTAACGCTATCGCCGATTTCAGCAATATCAATGTCCTGCGTTGTGATATGTTCTTCTACATCCTGCTTTAATTCTTCTATATCGTCAAGCGCAGCGTTAACATTATCATTCGTCTTGTTGATTTTCTCTACTGCTTGGTTTACCTCGTCTACGCTTGCTCGAACGGTCTTATTGATTTCATCAAACTTTGTATCCGTTTCCTCTCCAAGTCTTTCTACCGATTCGTCAATTTCATCCAAGGCCGCATCCGCTTCCACCCCAAGACGTCTTATCAGTCCAACAGCGGAAGCCTTGTCGTCCAAATTGGCAATAGGCGAAACAAACGCTTTCTTTTGTTCCGCTGCGCTTCCGCTTAACCGATTCTTTTCGTTTTGGATAGAGTTTGCAATTATATCCTGGATATCCTTTTGGCTTACATGGGTAATTTTCTTATCTCTACTCATTATCCAACTCCTATATTCTTTCGTCCATACGAATATTCAACGCTTATATCACTTACCGTACAATCCGTTGTTGTATCGCTTACAAACAACAATTGCAGGTACACGAAATTTCTTTCAAATACTCGTCTTCTATATGCACTTACACCAATATATCCACCAATATCAAAGGTGAACATACCATATCCTCTTGCCTTTCCGTCTACAAGTGATTGCATAGGTCCGGGAACAAAAAGCAAATTATCAAATGCGTTCGTGTTCGCACCTTCCACTTCAATATCCCTTACATTGCTTACTCGTGTCTTGTATCCAAGATTGATTTTACCGCCTACATTTGAGCCTACAGTTGCCGACATGCTCCACAATGTTTTGCGATTTATAGCGCTGCCTAAATCAAATACCGCTGATTCCCAATACGCAGCCACTGGTACATTCAACCACAGCTGGGTAACATTCTCCTGGTCCATTTCAAACGCATTGAACCATACATCCAATTTTCCATCGACATTAATGTCACCACCGCCTATTCCTTCTATTGGCCAAGTTTCGCCCGTATCGTCTACAACATACGCAGAAGCCTTTACCAATTTGTCATAATCGGCGTTTAAAACAACTTTGGGTTCGTCTTTGTATTCGTCTTTGTCATAAAAAGTGAAATCGCCCTCATCTGAATCCAAAAGGTATTCGTCCGCGTATCCATCCGTAAACTTGCAAAGCATACCCTTTTTATCAATAAAATATAAACCATCACTTGCCTCAAACCAGTTCACTACGTCCAATCCAGTCCATCTAAACCATTCGTAATTGAATGTATCTTGTTGGTCTCCTTCCAGCGTGTATCTATACCTTGAATCCGCTACATACACTTCCCCATTGTCTACGGCAAGATAATATCTATCCCTATACACAATTGCTCTTGCATTTTGAAGATTGAGTTTTCGTATTCTTGGATTAATAGTTCTACTGCGTTCCTTTGCGTATCGTTCACCTGATGCAACGTTGCTAGATAATTGAATTCCGTACACACCATCTTTACTTACAAAAAGATTATCTCCTTCAAGATTTGCTATTGCCTTAGCGGACACACCTTTACGGCTTATATCACCTGCGGAAACAGTAAACCTTGCATCCTTGAAAGAATTACCAGCTCCGTCCGTTCCCAGGTCTACGTAATAACCGCTGGTGTAATACACTGCTACATCTTCCGTTGTTTGTACGTCTTTGAATATCGCAAGCGTGCCATCCGTCACTTTTGAAAACCCACATATTGGAGAGTTCGCCGTGCCGCATACAACAAACTGATTTACTGGAAAATACGTAGGATTAGGTTTAAAGGATATATCGTTCTCGCTATAATACAAAATATTTTTATCTGCACCGCCAGCAACGAATATTCTATCGTTAGCCCCATCTACACCAAACACGGTTGCGGTTGTTGCGGTGATTATATTCTTATCTCTCCCATATTCCGTATCTATAAATTCTAGGTAGAGATTTACATCATCAAGGGTTAATGTTTCCTCTGCAAAGATAAATTCTTTGAAACGAGGATTGATATACAATACGAATTTATCGCTATAGTCTTCTTCTCGCAAAATGTAATTTATAGAAGGTCCAACTTCCAAAGAAGGATAAGCCGTTGCAACCCATCGATAAATATTTTGTAGCTTGCCTATATTTTCTTCCCCTGCAATACTGCTTCCTTTAAGATTGTAGCCTTGTCCTACCCAATCATTGGTATTTCCGCCTTTCAATTCCTGCAATTCTTCATAAAACAATACAGTGTAAATTTCACCTGTTTTTTTGCTTTCCACTTTCAAATAAGGTCTTCTACCAACTTTCCCCGAAAGCTTGTAATATATCCATTTTGGATCTTGTGAGGCATCTGAATTATCCACCGATTTTCCAACAAGCATATTGGATTGCCATGCCGTTAACATATTCAAGGCTTCCGCACTTTCATACGGGGATAACAATTCTTCCGTTTCAAACACACTTACCTTGTCTGTACTCTCAAAAAATCCAACTGTAGCAGGAACATTTACAACGGTCTTTGGGATATATACACGGGACGGATAACCATTATCTTTATAGTTGACTGGATATATCTTTTCACCATCCGTTGTTACATATAGACCGCAAAATATACAAAGTTCATTACCTACTTTTACGGCAGAAGACTGCTTTTCGCACGTTATTGCAGTTACTTCAATTCCTACAATTGGCATTGCAGTTTCATCAAAATACCAATCTCCGTACTTTTGATACAACCGATAAAATTGACATTCCTTGGTATCTTCTTTATAAAGGCGAACAATATAAAGCTCATCAATGTCCTTACATTTCCCAAACGGATAAATATCCATACTTGTGTATAGAAAATCGGATTTAATTGCTTTTAATTGTTTAAATCCGTTTCGTTTCCTTAGCATACCGTCTTGCATAATCAAGTTTGCCATATCGGTTGCTCTATACGGCTTTACTTCCAACGGAGAAGAAGCATAATCTACGCCACGAAAATCTTTAATGGATAATACCTTTTTACCTACTTTGCTTCTCGTTACTTTCATCGTTACGCTCCGTCTATGCTATGCATAATCTCTATTTCTCCGTTATCTCCGTCCATACGCTTCATTACGTATTCGGATAACAACTGCTCAAACTCGTTTCTTTTGCTTTCCGCTGTTGCAGGCTCGTCACTTGCCAAAACATCTCCTACCACATACAACGGCATCATACTTGCCAAAACATTGTCTATTCCTTCGCCATATTGCGATATTTCGTCATAATTTGGTGTTTTCGCAGTAATTGGTGTTGGCTTGTTTTCTATCGCACCAGCGATGTAAAAACGTGACATACAGCGATTTATTGCACCGTTCATAGCATAGACATATACGCTTACAGCCGAATCGTTCTCATAAGTGACAATATCAACAGCTGAGATATTCCCTGTTTGGGATACACCCATAAGCATCAATGTTTCCGCTTTAATTTCTCCTATCGTCATAATTCTTCTCCTTAGAAGCAACCTGCGGATTTGCACCGCTTCTCTATTAGTCGCATATTGCAAGGCGCAGCTTTCACCACGCCTCGCAGGTAATATGGGAAAATTGATTGTATGAGCTTAATTATTCGCCATCGCCCGTGGTTTCAACCTTAATGATTGCATCTGCATCAAGCACCTTAGCAACAAAAAGGTTTTTCCAACCTACACTCGCTCTTTGGTTAAGAGGATCTTCTACACCGGCGGAACCAAATTCCTTTGTAATAATGCTAGGTTTACCTGCGCCGCCTTCCATATCAACTACGCCGTAGGAATCAGCGCCATATATGTATGCCGTGGTGCCAACGTTCGTAGATTCCATGAAGCGTACACCATGCAATTCACCAAGTTCGCCTTTAAGCAATTTTTTGATAGAACCGTACTTTGCAGCATCAATCCAGCCGCTGTTCGCTTCGCCCATCAATTCAAATGCTTGTGCAGGGGAAATGATTGCGTGGTAGTAGCCGTCAGGGAAACGTCTTGCATTCTTGTTCTTTAAATCAAGAACAATCTTTCTAACAAGTTCGCTCGACATTTTACCGGAATGAGATTTAGCCGTAGCGCCAGCCTTCATTGCGTTCAATACAACCGTATCAATGAGCAATGCTGCTTGTTCGCCGCAAAGCGTTGCGCCTTCTGCCATTGCTTTATCGATGCCTGCTTTAGCAAGCAAATCGGAAATGATAACGAAATCGCCATATTGCTTTGCTTCAGCCGTGATAGCGGTTACCGAGAGAGACTTGCCGTCAGGCGTTACACCTTCCGTCAAAGATTCGGTAGGGATTGCCAACGAGGTAAACTTGCGCCATTGTACGGTAGTACCGCTGTTAGCAGGAAGCGTAGACTTTTGAGCATCGTTGTATGCGTGAAGCATAGCCAACGCACGTTTAAGCAACGCTCTTTCGTGGAAAATTTTGTTTTCGTTCGTAAGATTGGTTAATGTATTTACAGTAGCCATAATAATTTCTCCTTAATAAATTAGATTTTTCTTGTGCCTCGCATAACTTCGTTGTATGCTTTTTCAAATTCTTCATCCGACATATCCGCATAGGACAGTTTCGGAACATCGCCACTCCCAGTGAGGCTTCCGGGAGAAGCTTTCTTTTTTATCTCTATTTCCTTTGCTTTGACAACCGCTTTTCTTTCCACTTCCGCTTCTTTTACAGCGGTAAATTCAAGATAATCGGCATACACATCAGCAAGAGATTCGTGTTGCACACGCTTCCCTGCAAACTTTCCAAATCGTTCGTCTTGCAAAAGTTCAGAGATTTTGACGTCGGGATATTTTTCCGCAAACGCTTCTAATTCTTCCCGATGATTTTTCTCGGCCTTTTCTTTTTCAGCCTTTTCACGCCTTTCACCTTTCACAGCTGAAGGATAATCGTTGATAGGGTCTTTACCTGCCTTATCAAGCTTTTTCATAAGCAAATATTCGTCAATATCCGCTTCGTCCTTGATTTCCTCGTTCGTGTAAGGATTTACGCCCCCTATCGCATCTACGATGCCTTTGCGATAGCTTTCCTGCTCAATGCGCTTGCGTACTTCAGCTTCTTTGGCTTCTCGTGCTCTACGCTTTTCCGCTTGCGTTGCGCTCTTTTTGCCTTCGATAGATTTATCTACTTCAACCTCGGTTGCATCGGCTTCCTCGGTGGGATGGTCGGCGGCTTCATCCTCGTTTGCGCCCGTATCAGTAAACTCCTCTTCGTCTTGTCCTACTTCGCCCTCTACTTCAGTGACTTCGTCCATTTCTTCAGCTTCAAGCATTTCTTGTTCGTCCATACTGAACACTCCTTTGGATTTTTGCGCTCTTCCTGCGAAAGTTTATTTATTGCTTTCCCGATAAAGCGGATAATGCATCGGCATTTGCTTGTGCTTCTTGCATATTCGCTTCATCGTCTTCTGCCATCATCATCGCCATTGTTTGAGCATCTTTCTTAACACTGGCATTTTCCATTGCGTAACGCCGTGCTTCGCTTGCTCTTTGCGTTGCCGCATCAAAGGTTTCCATAAGCGTTTTGCTAATCGCACGGTTTTGGTTAATAAGCTTATTCACCTTGTCTACCGTTTGTCCTTGTGCTTCCAACCGCTGTGCATACATCTTCAGCGCTTCCGTTGCTTGTTTCAACTGTTCCTGCAACGCCATGATTTGTTCTTGCGCTTGTTTAAGCTGTGCCGTATTCCCTTCTTTGATTTGCTTCAGCAACGAGTTTTTGAAAACCGCTACTTGTGCCGGCAACAATTCAAGGTACGTTTCGTAATCAATGTATCCTGCGCTTAAATACTCTGTAAGCAACGATATTACAAGTGTCTCGCTGTACGGCGTGCCGGTTCCAGCTTCCACGGTAATATCAAAGATAGCACCGTTCATTTCTTCGCTTCTGAATACGTCTTCAACATACTGCTTATCCTGGCTTTTGTACTCAAACTTCTTGCCATCATAGAACAGCTCGTAATACTGTTTAACAATACGCGCCGCTTTCTTTGTCGCTCTAAGGTACCTATCTCGTAATTCCTGGATAGGCTTTAAGGCTTGCGCCTGCAAATTTGCAATCGCTTGACCGCTTTGGTTGCTACTTTGCGCCTCACCAGTTACAACTTCCGTACTACCAGTAACAAGCCTTGTCGCAGATAACAGCGTATCCATATACGACATAGGATGATTGGATATAGGCGGCTCGTCCGTTCTTGATATCCCCTTCACTCCATACGGCGTATGGTCTGTTACAACTTGTCCGGGCGAATTTGTTAACTTTTGTCCTCGAAGCGCACCTTCTTTGACAACCCATTTGCCCCAAGCAAGATTTTGAATGGACAGCAATTGCATTGCAAAGATGAAGTTGATTGCCTTTTGATTCGGTATAACGCCCTCTACTTCCCCAATGCCGTATATGCTTTTTTCTCTCGGTTCGTAAGAGTAAACGCAAATAGGGTACAACTCAAAGCGTTTATTTGCTTTTTTTTGCGTTCTTTTTGCTTCGTCTTGAAGTTTGTCTTCCCCTACATCCATTCGCTCGTTTTTAGGCTGTTTTTTTCGTTCTTCATCACGCACCAATTTTTCCGCTTCTGCTATCGTTGGCGGTGTCATTCGTCTTGCATCGTGAAGCAAGGTACCCTTAACGGCTCGTTCGTAGTAAACTTCGCCATCCTTACGGAAGTATCTAGTCAATACCGTACACAATGCGTTTCCGTCTTGCTCTACCTTGTCCGTGTACAACTTAAGGCTATCGTCAGCGCATACCTTTTTCTCGCCGTCATTAGCACGGTACTTATCGTCCATCATCGCTCTTGCCGCATCCACTTCTACTCTTGCGGCGATGAGAATCCACTTTTGCTTTTGCTCATCCTGCTCTTGTGGATTGGCAAAGAAGACATTTAAAGGGTCAATAATCTCGGCTCTTACACCACCTTCAAAATCACCAATCTCGCCTCTTGCTTCTGCATCCCAATAAAAATGAAGAATACCAGTACCTTTGACAATCCCTTCCTGCACAAGCTTGTTTCTAAGCTCGTCCATATCCATTTCCGCTTCAATCGTCTTATTAAACTCCGTAACTTTGTGCGCCATGTCAGGATTGCGATTAGATGTGAATACTATCGACACGGGAGCGCCGACTATCGAAGATTTCTTTGACCGGCAAATAAACTTAACAATGTTGACAATCGGCCTTGGTATGTGCTTTGTCGCATCAGTTTTTGCCGGCCATTGTCTACCCTCGTAAAAATCAACGTTGGTCGGAATTTGTTCAGTGAGTTCAATAGCGCCTTGATACGCTCTTGCATGCTCATAATCCTTCCAAAGTTCGGTTATCTCGTCCTTTTTATCAATTACGTCCATCGGTATATACTACCCTCCCTAATTTTTCGTCCTTCACACCGTCCGTCATTTCGTGGTACATCTTCGCCATTGCCTTGCTGGAATCGTCTTCCTTCGTGTCTATGTTAAGCATCACTGGGCGTTTCTCTAAAACCTCAATACGCTCTTTCATACGCTGCATCTCTACTTCCATCCTTGTTTGCTTTTCAATAATCCCAGCAAACACTTTTGCATCAATAAACATTTCCTTCTCCTTTACCAAACAATGAAACTTTCCGATTCGTTTTGTTCGTCCGTTGCCAGCGCAAACGGTAGCGTAATTTTCTTTGTGTCAACTACGGCTTCCGCAGGTGACGTCCACGCAATTGCAAAATACCTCAGTGCATCCGGAACGTGCGTTATATCGTGCGGTTCCGTTGCACAATCCGTAGGTTTCTTTTTATCGTGCTGTAATTGCGTTAAATCGCTTATTAGCCTTGTGCATGACCAAAATATCTTCAGCCTTGCAAATCCGTCTTTATTCGGCTTTAAAAGCTCCCTAATCGCAAGCCAGCCTGCCTCTCTATCATTGTTGCTTTTATTCAGCCTTAACCCTGCTTCATCAAACAGTATTGCCTTACTCTTACCAGTCTCTTGCGACCTTCCCCATAAATCAGGTGGCGCCAAAGTGTCGTATATCATCTCGTCCGTTAATTCGTTTGCTTTGCTCGCCGCATCACTTATTGTCATATCACTTTGCGCAAACTCTCTAAAGACGTATGCATTTCCGATGTCATCTACAGCTATCCAAAGCATTGCAAAACAGTCCAAGCCGTAGTCCATTGACCGATACACTTTCCATTCTTTCGGGATAGGGAAAGGTTCGCAGGTATGTAACTCGTGGTCAAATTCGGTGAAGTATATTCCGTCAAAGATATTCCAATCACCATGCAACAACGCCTTTCTTTCTTTTTCAGGAAGCATTTCCAAACGAGTGACATAATCAGGGTCGCTTTCGCAAAGGAATGTGTTATCCTGCACTTTAGACGGTATAAATAATCTTGTTGTAGTCTTGCCGTTTGAAACGATTGTATGCACCTTATCCGCACCTAAATCAACAAAACGCTTCTTAACCCAAGCATGACCAACGGAACCAGGGTTTGTAGAGCTTTTAATGTACTTTGGATATCCATTTGCACCGCGGCAACGAGATATCAGATAAACGTACATATACTCAGTAAAGTGCGTTAATTCATCGAATCGAATAACGTCATACTCCGCCGACATATAGTTGTAGACGTCGGTCTCGCTGTCGCAATAAGCAAAGTCGATAATACTTCCGTTCTTGAAATTGTACATGTGCTTGGAATCGTTGTACGTTGCTATGTCTTTTGGATACAACTCACGAGCCGTACGAATGATAGACATTTCCAATTGACGAAAAGTTCTACGAAAGATAATTTGCTTTGATTTAGGGTATTTGCAAGCGTATAACAGCGCATCAATAAGCTGTGCGTAGGATTTGCCACCGCCTGCGGCACCGCCAAACAAACATTCCGTTGCGGTCGAATTGATAAACTGCTCCTGCTTTGGCGTAATCGTTATATCCATTGCGTTCTTAATTCCTCACCGTTATATTGATTTCAAACGGCTTTTCTTGGTCTACCGATACTTTATCCGTAGGCTTTTCTCCAACCGTATCACGTATAGCCTGGAAGATTTGATTTACTACCTTTCCGTTCGGCTTCGTCTTTGCCAGTTCAGTATCAAGAAGCCTCACAAGATTCTTTGCAATCGTGCTTCTTCTCGTTGTGCCGTCTTCTCGAACGAGGTCCAACTGCTCACCAATGCACTGCGCAAATGTCTTTCTATCGTATTCTTTTTCTTGCTTTTCAGCTTTTACTTTGTTACCCTTCTCCGACAGTTCTTTCGTCCTAGGGTCTCCTTGGGTAAACCGCTTTTGATTTTCTTGAAGAGCAGCTAACTGCTTTTCTGTAGGTTTTCCCCCCTTTTTTGGCATACAAACTGCCCTCCTTTTTTTTATTTTTTCTTACATAACGCAACCAATTTTAGCGTTTGCACATTCTCTTTCTAAATCAGCGCTTGTCTTTCCCCAAAGCTTCAAACGTCTTTGCAAACAACTCGCATAACCGCACATCAAACGAAATTGCTCTTCCATTTGGTAACGCATCTCGCACGATAAATCCGCTTCAAGGAATTTATTGCCATATAAAAACGATGCGAGCTTTGTGATTTTCTCACTCAACTCTTTAAGTTCCTGCTCAACTCTTTCTTTTGCTGTATCCATCTTTTTCTTCTCCTTTTTCATCATTGCCACCATTATAGGGGAGACAAATACGCAATGAGTCCCCACTTTTATTCGAACAAAAAGAAAAAAGACACGAATTAACGTGTCCTTCCCCTTTTAAAGTATTAAGTTCATAAGTTCAGCAATGCGCAGGATTACTGCGTTTTTAAGCTTGTAGTATGTATCTCTATGCATAAACGGAGATGCCATGCTTCTTGTATAGCCGTTCCCATTAGCAATATCCGTCAAGATATACGTTCGCATCCCCTCGTCTACAATCTCCAATGCCAGGTCTATCTTTTCATTTATCGCCTTAAACCGAAGCACTTCTTCATCGGTTGTGATAGTACGGTACCTGCATTCAGCTACACGCTTCCTGCGCGGATAATCTGCGCAATAGCCTTCCACCAAAATTCTTACCCCTTTTGTAATACGTTGGTCCAGCGGATAATAATGCCGCATATTTAACCACCTTCCTTCTTCCTTTTACTTCGAATTTCTTTCTTTTTCGCTAATAGGTTTGCTTTAAATGTCTTAAATTCAGCGCATCCTTCATATCCGCACTTTGCGTTTTTATGCGGACAATCTACGCAGAAGTCTATTTCATCTTGATCCGTGTAAGTTATAAATTTATCTTTCTCCATAGGTCCTTCCCTTGCCATTACTTGCCGTCCGTGCGCTACGGCTTTCACGGTTACCTTGCATATTTAGGCTCTCGCCATTTTTTATTCGCTTTTTCAAATCAACTAAGATCAACTAATAATTTTTTTTGATTTATTCCAAACCGCACGCATTTTGTTTTGTCTCGAACAACCCACTTTCAATAAGTCGGGTTACAATTCGCTTAATCATAATTGGTGGTACGGACATCCCACAGATATATGAAGGTTGCGTATCCAACCAATTATAATCTCGCGGAAAGGTTTGACAATTACGGTAATCTTCCATGGAGAATTTAGTTTTTTCTTCCCCTCGGTAAAATCCATGACCATGTATCGTTGGACAAATTTTATCATCAAACACAATCATTTCGTTAAACCTACTATTTCGCCTTTCTTCTCTTCGAAGAATGTCTGCAAGGCATTTATCCGTAGGTTTTGCTTTATTAAGTAAGTCAATACATTTTGCAGGCGCACCAACACCCTCTTTTACATTGCCAAATGCAATTTCTTCATAATTAAACTGCATATCTAAATTATCAAGCTCAAAATCAAGTCTTGTAGCAACAAAGAAAACCCTGTGTCTTGTTTGTGGTACACCCATTGTTTCGCCTTTCAATAGCCAATGCTTGCACTTATAACCAATATCGCCAAGTTCTTTGTAGATGCGTTGCACATATCTCCACGCTTCACCAAGCATAAGACCTTCTACATTCTCCATCACCACAACCTTTGGTCTTAACTTCGCAACCGTTTCAATAAACACAAAAGATAAATCGTCCAAAGTTTGCTCGGCTTGACCTTCACGAAACTTCTTTTTCTTTCCCCAGTTTTCTTCCCTATCACCTGCCATAGAAAACGTTGTACAAGGAGGACTGCCGTCCAAAATATCCAAGTCGTACAATTCTTCGGGCAAATCGTCCAACTTGTTAAAATCACGAATGTCCATTAAATAGTTATACTTTGGCTTGTGGTTTTCAACATACACCTTGTTCATTCTTGGGTCTATCTCGCAGCAACCTATTACCTCACAGCCTGCAAGCTTGTAACCCATCGTACTCCCCCCCCCACATGCAAAGCAACTAAACACTTTTAATCCATTCGTTTGTTTCGGATAATCGTCTTTCATTGTCCACTTCCAATCCGTAGAAGGAATCGGTCTATATTGCTTCGCTTGTTCTTCAGGGAGAAAATCAAATAACGTTGCATTCATTTGCGCCTTACTCATTGTTCACTCTCCTCCAATTCTTTCTCATACGCATCATACGCCTCCGTGATTTTCTTACTTTTGATACTTTCATAGATTGCCATTCCGCACTTCTTACAAGTGCAAAACGAACCAACCGCCGTTTGTGCATATTCTTCCGTTGTGTACGGCAAATTCCATTTTGCTTTGTCGCTACCGTCTTTTTGTCGTTCAATGTGGTAGTAGCCTTTTGACTTTACCGTTCGCAACTTTTTCTCGTAAAACCTAATTGATATGTTTTCAGCAAAGCCAAGTTCTTTACCGCAAATATAGCACCTTACACTTCTCACGATTTACCCTCCGTGATTTCCTTGCAGGTTTCGTCAATGTCGGCAAACAACCAATCAAGTGTAACGGCTTTTACTTTGTTACCTGCCCAATCGGTGTACTCCTTTGCTCGTTGTTCCCAAACGGTTTTAAGTTCCGCAAACTTCCCTGCCGTTTCCTTGCACACTTCGGGCAACCTTATGTTTTCGTAATACGATATCATATTGCTTTCGCCACTGTGATAGCCGTAGTTAAAGTCTTTCGCAGTTTTCAAATCTTCAAGTTCTTCCTTTGAAAGCACAGCGCTATCTTCACAAAACCTCGTTATTGCATAATAATAACTGCAAAATGTGCAATCTTCGCACGTTTCTTTTTTGCACTCGGCAATTCTTCTTATCTTTTCTTCAAGCTTATCCATATCAAACTCCTTTCGTTGTCAATTTGATTTTTTTAATGCAATCGGGGCAAAAATCAAACCCGTTTACCTGCGTAGTACATTTTCGGCAAAGTTTCTTATCGCAAGTTTGTATCGCTCGATTAAAAACTATCGTGTTCCAAGTCTTTGCAATCGGCATATCGCAAAGAAATTCCGCTTTGTCTTTTAGACTTCCGCAGACCGAACACCGTTGCTCTATTGGTATCGCAGGGATAAACTTCATTTCTTTATTTTGCTTATCCATTTTCCGCTCTCCTATTCCATACTTCAATAGCCATATCAATTAACGCCTGCTCATCTTTCCCCGTAACAATCACTTTTTTGAGTGTCGCGCATTGTAAACAAATGATGTCGGCTTGTAAATGATAAAAGTCTAAAAACATATCGGGTTTAACACGAAGAGGTTGTATCGTTATATCTTTATTCCCACAAAACGGGCATGGCTTTAATTGCTTATCCATTTTATCACCCCTTAATAGTTATTCCGTTTTCTTTGAACCGTTCCCACACGCTTTTTGTCGGGCAACACAAAGTTTTGCGAGTGATTGTATTGTAATTTATCGGAGAGGTCGTGTATTTAGGATTTTTAATTCCCAAAAAGGAAACCAAGCCTTTTACCTTTTGGCTAATTTGCTCGACCGACATACCCACCATTTCATAACGTATAAATTCATCGCCTTTTCGTACTTGTATTACGGTAGGATTATTAAGCCCAAACTCTCTAAAATCTATTTCAACTTGCTTATCCATTTTGTAACTCCTTTAACTTCGCTTCGGCTTTTTCACGTGTAAGAAACCACGTTTCCCCGAAAAACTCACTATGATGATTTTGCTGATAATAGCAACAATAAACCATATAAACACTATTTTTGAAAAAACGTATTTCGTCCACCGTTTGCTCGTAAACTCTGTTATGTTCGTAATAGCGGTTTACTCTATTCAAATCGTAATTTACTTTACTCGGTACGACATAGATTTTATCCCCTGCTTTCACGGGTAGAATTTTGATATATCCCTGCTCGATTTTATCTTCAATAGCACAAAGCTTGTTATAGGCAATCCTGCAATCTAACTCGCTAACAAATCCGCTATCAACCCTTTGAGTAAATCTCTCTTTCATCATTCCACCTCCATATTAAAGCATTTTATCGAGTTCAAGTATATTAGCAAGTTTGTCGCCCATTTGTTTCTTAACCTCATCTGTAATTTTGTTTTTAAGATTTTTTGTGACATCTTCAACAGCCCTTTTAATTGCGTTTTCCATATCGTAATTTATGCTTTTCGCCACAATATAATCGACCCTTGTTTTATATTTGACCGCCCAATGAGAAGTAGTAGGCTTTCCGTTTTCGTCCAAGGGTTGATTCATAAATTCGTCACACGCCTTTTTAAGAGTATCTCTTACAGTAACACCTTTTTTTACAACATCACCGTAGTTATCAGTTATATCTCTTGGTTCGTCAAAGAATGCATCCATAATTCCGTTAAGCTTATCGGAAACAGACTTTTCAATGTTTGCTAACTGACTATTGATTTTGTTATTGCATTCCGTATCAACTTGCTCAATAAGTCTATCTTGAACTTTATTTACAATGCTATTAACGAGAGTGTCTTTAATTTCTTTGTCAAGATTATATTCTTCATCCATCCAATTAAGTTCAACTGTAATATTAAATATTGCCATCATTCCACCTCTACGCCATATTTTTCTTTCAAGTATTCAAACAAACAGCCAAACGCTTCCATAAACAACATTTCTCTTTCGCCAAAGCTGTCCGTTACCTTGTCTTTGTAATGAGCCTTAACCCATTTTTTTGCTTCGTCTAAAATCTCTCTCGCCGTGTCGCTTTTTGTTTTTTCAATCAACCATTCTCTTTCCGTTTTTGGTTTTTCTAAAATTGCAAAAGCATACTCGTCTGGCAGCTCGTCTGATACCATAGAACATTCAAGACCGCATATCATCGCAGGTAATTCCCCAACAGCACCAAAAAGGTTAAACAAGTGAGGATTTACCTTTGCAAATTTCTCATTCAAAATAATAGAGTTTGCTTTTATATCCTCTTTGGTTGCCATTTTCATTGCTTCCGCAATCATATCAAAAAATGCGGTTTGGTTGACACTTTCAATATCGGTTATTTCTACCGCCTTGCTCGTATCTATGTACTTAATTCTTTTCTTCTCGTCCATCGTCAACTCTCCTATTCCACGCTTCGATTGCCTTGTTTTCGTTGCTATCTTTAACACTTGCCCAACATTTAGTACACTCAACTCTGTATGTAGTTAAATTACCTTGATAACCGTCAAAAGGGTCATACGCATAAATCCTTGCGCTCCCACCGCAAAACGGACAATTACGCAATTCAATTTTTTCTTCCATATTAGCCTCCCTTTTTCTTCGGTTCTTCAAGAATAACCACAACACTCTTTGACGTGTTGTCTATTTTTACTCTATCCATCTTAACAGAATACCCGTTCTCCGCAAGTATCGCCACCATCGTTCTTCTGTCTTCTGCATTTTTTACCACTAGCTGTATCATAACTTCCACTCCTTATGTCTTGTACACGCCTTTTGCGCCGCGGCTTTATCCATTGCTACAAATATCTCCGCAGGATATTTCGTGTTGTACTCTCGATATCTCCACTTGTAAACATGCCCTTCCTTCCAAACCAAAAAATCACCATTCTTCGCCTTTGCAAGTAAATCACCGGTATCCGTCTTCTCCCACGGTATAACGTCTGATCCATTTTTACGGAACACTGCCTTGCAAAACGGACACCATGCTACTTCAGATGCTTCCTTACGCTTTCTGCTACCGTCAAAATATCCATCATACGGCAATCTGCGTATAACCGCATTACACTTCCCACATCTCGCAAGAATCTCTTTCCTTGGCGTAATCAACACATCAATCAACAAGTCTTCCATTCCTTCTCCTTTTCGTAACAATCACACGCCATTCCGTTCTCTAAATACCCTGTATCTTCACACAACGGACAATGCCACTTCGGATACAAATCCTCTTCTTGCTTCCCGTTCCGCTCAATGATACCTACGTACTCCATTCGTCTTCGGATTTGTTCTTGGGTAAGTTTTACAAGCTGTTTACAAGCCTTGAAGTCGCCGCTTTCAGCTTTCGCTTCCATTTTCCCTATCTCGCATTCAAGCTCCTTTAATCGCTTGTGTACCGCCTTAAATCCTTCGTCTTGCATAAAGCGTTTAAGAATAACATCCGCTTCTCTTTCAGCTTGCGCCCTTCTCTCCGAATACCACCTATCCCTTTCCGCCCTAGCCTCAAACCCAGCAAGCGGATTTTCTTTATCCCTGAAATCACCCTGGATTATCAATGCGTAGTTATCGTTGATTTGCTTCACCGTGTAAAGGCTTCTTAAATAACTTGATTTCCCAAACTCTTCCAACAAGCGCTTGTAATCTACGTCTTCTCGCATCTTACTACGGTCTTTTGCATACCTCGGATATTTCTCAAAAAATTCATCTTCACTTGTTTTTGTTTTTTCCCCACTTTGGGGGGGAATAAAAAGGGGGGTCTCTTTTTTAGGAGATAGGTTATTTTTTTCTTTGCTTCTTTCTTTTTTGGAAAGTGTGTTTTTTTCTCTAAAAAAATCGGTTTCAAATCGGTTTTCATTCGGTTGCAATTCGGTTTCGTTTCGGTTTTCAATCGGTTTCAAATCGGTTTCAAATCGGTTTTCTTTTTTTCTTCCACCCCTACCGCTGTTATTCCTTGATTTTTCAAGGGATTGCCGCATACTTTCAAATGCAATTTCAGCGGTTTCAGTTAAATCTTTTGGCTCAATTTCATCAAACGCAAACTCTAGAATTGCCAGCGCTACCATTGCTCTTTCGCTACGCTTCCTAACTCGCTTCAACACGTTATAGTATTCAGCTTGGATTGTCAATCTATCCATATCAATCCTCCATAGGGAAAGGTATGTCGGCATCGTCTATCTTTTTCAACTCCGCTTCCCTTTCCGCTTTCTTCTTGTCCAGCATCGCTCTTGCTTGCCTCGTTTCCTCACCCGTAAATGCGCTCATTTCTTTCTTAAATCTATCTTCCAACCACAATATTGTTTGTTGAGGGTTTTTTACGCCGTATTCCGCAAGCAATTCACTCCTCGTGATAGGTTTTACCAAACTTGCATTATCGTTCGATTTTGAGCCGTTTAAAGGCTTTGTGGAAGGTGTTACGCCTTTCTTGGGATAGTTGTACAACACTTCTCCGTTTTGATTTACGATTACAAGCTCCGATATACGTCCATTTTCGTAATTTATATGCGAAACATAGAATTTTAATTTCTTGTCTTTCGGCTTTTTCTTCTCATCCAATTCGCAACTTACCAACATATCTTTTGGCGCTGTATACAGCTCTCTACCAATACCCCAATTCACACACGCCCTTTTAAAGGAGTCGGATGCTTCACCCTTCTCTTTCTCGGTGTTGGATTCTACACCACAATCACTCTTCCAAACCCATTGCCCTTTCTTTTCATCCCAAATGCCGACATTACAATACAGGCTTTCGTTGATCGTGTTATGGCTTCGTTGCCAATTTTCAGCGCCTACCGTTTCATCCAATATATCCATATCCACCCTTGCGTTCTTGTAAAGCAATAAGGATACGCCTTGCCATTTAGACGTTGCTATCGCCTGGCCTATTCTTACATCAATTTCATGCGCATATAAAGTCCTAAATTTTCCCATTTTACCTTATTTCTCCTTAACCAAGTAATTCTTCTTCAGCTTTTCGTCCTTCTTCAACGTATACACATCCGTTGCAGGGAAACGGTCGTGCGTACCAAGTTTGCTGTGTTTTCAATGCCCTACATTCTTTCCATACTTCAAATTCGTATTCCACTTCGTCCGGCAACTTCCTGCATTTCTTGTTAGCGTACTTACAAATATGCTCTCCGCCCTCAAGCTTTAAATGTTCACATAGGCCGCACCCACTCTCCATTTTTGAAAGCGCAATTGTTATCAAGCGCTCCTTCGCTTCACGTTCTCTACGTTTAAGTCTTTCCGTTTCCGTTTTACTCCTTTCCTCATTCGCATCTTCCATTACCTTTTTCACAAATTGACTAACGCCCTCGTCAATCGAGATACCGTATTCGTATGCGTAATAAATTGCGCCATTCGCTAGAAATTCTTGCGTTATTGCCGAGTCTACCTTGCGCATCGGACAATCCCCATCTTCGTCAAAATCGCCCCAAATCCCACCGCTAAAGTAACATTTTTTAACAAACTTGTATTCCTCGTCCTTCATGGAATCCCAACGCCCCACAAGGTAGAGCCAACCGTTTTTAATCGTTAATAACATCACACAGCCTCCACTCCTAACACTTTCAATACTTCTATAAACCTGGATATAGTATACACACCAATTAAATCAAGAACTTGACGTATAACATGCGCAGTAATTTCTCCGCCAGGACAATCTTTCGTTATCTCAGACAACACATTGAACGTTCTCGATTCTTCCTCTTGCAATTGACCAAAGTAATACATGCTTTCGTTTATATCGTCAACAACCATAGCCTTTTCTGCAATCTCTCGCTCATGCTGACGGCATTCCCAGGCTCGTTCTAAATCCTCACGTTTCACTTGTTCCCCTTCCATCCTTTTTCTCCAATGTTCTTATTTTTTTATCCATTTTTTCTTTCAAACCATAGCAATTTCCGTGTGATATATGGTTCTTCCATGCTCCATAGGAAGCGTTAAACTTGTCCTTTGAAAGCCTATTGTTTGCTACAAGCTTTGCCATTCGCAGAAACTTCCGCTGCGCATTACGCTTGTTTTGATTTTTTAACCTACGAATAACCTTTCCGCTGTCCGTTATGTAGGTATGAAAACCGAGATAGCTTACCCCGTTCTTAAAGGGGAATATCTGCGTTTTTCCGTTTAACGTCAACTCCAACGTATTGAGGTATTCCGTTATTACTTCAAGACAATGTTTTAAGTAAGATTTATCCTCATGGATTAAATAAAAATCGTCCATATATCGCCCATAAAACTCTATACCAAGCTCGTACTTTATAAGCTTATCCATACCGTCTAAATAAAGAAGTGCAAAGCCTTGATTTATTTGATTTCCAAGCGGAATACCCTTCCCCTCGGTGCTGTCGATGAATAAATTACAAAGCCAACAAATATCTTTGTCGTAGGAAAAATGATAATTCACCATATCCTTTAACGGTACGTGTGATATGTTATAGAAAAACTTCGTTATATCGCATTTGAGAATATATCCGTTAAAACCACGCCGAACGTAAAACTCTTTCATTTGTTCGCTTAATCTATCCAAGCCAAACAGCGTTCCTTTGCCTTTTTGCCCTGCACAGTTATCCTCGATAAATATGCTTTGCAATCTCGGTAAAAGCACATTATCGCATAAACTATGCTGTATGACCTTATCTTTGAACGAGGTTGTTTGTATAACACGTTCTTTTGGCTCGTAAACTTTAAATTCGTTATACGCCGAAACTCTATACGTTTTATACCGTAATTGCTTTATAATGGCGTTTATACCGTCCAAAGCCATTACGTTGAATTTCGCCGCGCTTTTACGGAAGCCTTTTCCGCGCTTCGATTTCCTATACGCTTTATACATATTGTTGAAATCAATTACCTTTTCAAAGTCGGTCATACAACATAATCCTTTTTGTTTATCCTTTCGGAAGGGTTGTGCGTTCTTTTGTTTTAAGTGTTCTGATTTCGGCTGTTGCCTACTCTGTCTGACGATAAACCAATACGGACGAACGCCGTTGTTGTTGTAGTTACTGTTGTTGTTGTACAAGTTGCCCGACGGCGCAACGCAAGAAAAATACAACGCACAACCTATAAAAATTACTGCTTTTCTTTCGTTCTCCACGCAATCGCCATATACTTAACGTCCGATACCATTCCCGACCAATATTCCGTGGATTTATCCGTTAATATTTCAAGGTTCATTGACAATTCAATGAAGAACAATAATTCGTCGCAATATGTAATACCCTGCGTTATCTTTTCAATGCGCTCTCTTTTATTCGTGCCGTTGTTTGTCCTGTTCGCTTCAAACAACGTCGTGTAAATATCAAGAGCCTTGTTTTGTATTTTATCCACAAGAGAAAACCGATACTTCTTCGGGTATCTATTGCAATTTGATGTAAGTTTGAAAGTATGTACCGCAAGTTCCTTTGCCTTGACAAGCACTTTCAAATCCGTTTCTGCCATTTAATTATTCCTCGCAAGATACAGAGATAGAAGATACAAAAATTAAAAACGGACGAACGCCGATGATGCGGCAGCGACTGTCGTAGATGAACAAGAAGCCCGACGGCGCAACGCAAGAAACCCAGCAATCGTGACTAATATGGTCGGTGGTCGTTTCGGGTGTAGCCAACCACCACCATTTATTGACCTTGTGCCTATCAAAAATCTTTACGTGCTTGCGGTAGAAATCAAACGTTGGCAAGCTGATTTTCGTTTTCATTTTGCCCCATTTATCCGAGCCGTCCAAAGACAACAAATCAACTTCATGCTCAACAATGTTTTCTTCTCCGATATCCTTTTCAATCTTCGGGAGATACTTTTTGTTTAACGTTTCCAAAATCTTGCTTTTTGCAAAATTGTTGTTATCGCCAAAAGTGCTATCAAACCAATTGTCTTTTGCTACGGACACCGTGTTGCCATTATCATCGTAGAATTTGATAAATTCCAAATCCGATACTTTGAATACTTCGCCTACACCTACTTTTTCAAGAATTTTTTTCATGATATTACCTCGTTTATTTTAATCAAGCGTTAAAGATAGAAGATTTTAAGATACAAAACGGACGAACGCCGAAGTCGTTGCAGATACCGTAGTAGTTGAACAAGTTGCCCGACCGCGCAACGCACATCACCGAGTATTCGATATCGTGCTTTTTCGTGCTCCAAGCCGTTGCAAGCCACCACCAACAATCAAGCTTGTACTCGTCAAGCGTTTCGATGTTCTCACGGGCTTTATCAAACGTAAGCAAAGACATTTTTGCTTTGATACTGCCAAAATCTTTCAAGCCACTCATAGCCGTAAGGTCTACGGTGTGTTCCAATAGATTTTCTTCGCCAACAAGCTTTTCAATTTCTTCGCCGAATTTCTCTACAACCTTTCTAACATCGCTCGTTCTATAATCGTTGGTTTTGCCAAATTCAATATTTTTACCGAGCGTACCTTTTAAAAGCAACTCTACCGTTCCAAGCGTTTTATCGTTCTTCAATACGATAAATTCATAATCGCCAATCGTTGCCGTCTTTCCGTTCTCACTCAAAGCTGCAACAGGCTCGTTTAAGATACCAAGCTGTTTCATTTGCTCTTTCGTAAGTTCCGTCTTTTTGCCATTGATGCATAAATAATTTTTCATAATATTTCTCCTTTGTCTTTCGACTATTTTTAATTCATTCCAAATTGCTTGCGCTGTGCCTCTACGATGCGCTTATAGGTATCTTCTTTATTCGCTCTATCCAATTCCATTGCCAGTTCCGCAAGTGTAATTTTTGGATTATCTTTCAAAGTCAAATTGATAAAGTCGCAAAAGCTTGCCGTCATAGGTCTTTCTTTTCTCATCCAATCAGGAATCATAATCTTAACAGCTTCTTGTACCATCTAAAATATCTCCTCTACCGCGCAATGCAAACACTTTGCTATTGCTTTCTTCGTACTCTTGGGCGGATTCTCTTTATGCGTGATGTAACGATACACCGTCCTAGCCTTTAGGTTCTCGCCTATCGCCATTAAATCTTGAGACAAACTCTCATAACTCTTTCCTTGTGCCTTCATACGATCCATTGCCCTATTGTCTATCTTTATAGGTCTCATACAACGCCTTCCTCTACCAACGAATATCTCTTCACGGTTACCTTGTTGCCCCATCTATTGACAACCGTCTCCGTCTTTTTCTTGACAATATACCCCATTCGCTCCAACTCGCATATGCGCTTCGGAAAACTCATAATCCCTAATTTTTCCAACGCTTCCAAAGAAGTGATGCTACCATTTACCCTCATATACTCTAACGCCAATTTAGCTTGCGCAGGTCTCTTGTTGTTTTCCATAACTTCCCTCCTGTATGTTGTATCTCGAACTCGTTGCGCCTATGTAATCTAAATAATCCAATACGTGGATTTTACCACTCATTTCTAAACGCAATTCCTTGCCTTGCCCAATCGTCAACTTTCGCTTCATGTCACACAACAATTTGCTTGCCGTGTTGTACTCTATTTCGTATAGCTTCATAAAGTCATTAATCGTCAACACTTCCTTTGCAAAAATGTCTTGTCTTTCCGCAACCGTCATCTTACTTTCCCTCCTGTTTTCATTCCCCTTATACGATATCGTCAACCTTGCAATCAAGCGCATCCGCAAGTTTTGCAAGAATTTGTGCGTTAGGAACTCGGCTACCCTTCTCGTAATAATGAATCGTCATTTTCTTAAGGTCAACCTTATCAGCCAACTCCTCTTGGGTAAGCCCTGCTTTCTTTCGCTGATACATCAGCTTTAGCATAGGTTTTTGTTTGTCCTTTCTCATTTGATAGTCCTCCTTGTTTCTTCTTTATATATTGCTTGACTTTTTATACAAGCTATGTTACAATGTTGTTGCCTTTTTAGGTAAATCCAAGACGGAGGAGGTGATAACCATGGAACTTTTTAAGGTTCTCATGATATTACCGCCGTACTATATCGCAAGTTAAGTTTCGGCTCTTTACCAAAGAGAGAAAAACTTGACCGCCCATAGAATGCGTTGAAACGCCAACGCTAATAATTAGCACCCTTACTGTTTCGCATGACCTGCGCAAAAACACGCTTGGATGTTTGGTGAAACTGAAAAGTTCGCATGACCTGCGCAAAAACATATCAGTAAGTCCCATGGGAGGGCAACCACAGCTAATTATTTGCAAGCGGATATAGTAATTTTGGTCAAGAAAGCGAGGGTGCGTATTTGCCTTCGCTTTTTTGTTTTCCCTCTCCGTCTTGGGGTAAAAATCATCGTTTTTGATGATTTGTGATTATATAATATCATCAAATTTGATGTTTGTCAAGCATTTTGCGTAAAAAATATTGCAATTTTTGATGATTTTTTTTATAATAGGCATAAAAGGAGGGCTTTTATGGATATTGAATACTTAAAACAAGCAAAAAAAGCTAAAAAAATGAAATTGCAAGAAATATCCGACTTATCTGGAATCCCAAAAAGAACGGTTGACGGAATTTTTTCAGGAAAGACAGCCAACCCAAGAACAGACACACTTCAAGCAATAGAACGTGCATTGGGTATTAACAATGAAAAAACCGCTCCCGAATACACGGAAGCGGAATTGCAGTTGTTTGAGCTTATTAAACAGCTCACGGACAAAGAGACGGAAGAACTGTCTAACTTCGTGGATTTTATCTTGTCAAAGAGGAACCCGTAATATGAATGAATTTGACGATATAGAAGATTTTGAGATTGAGGAACTTGAAGAAGATGACCTCAAACTCGATGAAAAAGATGAAGAACTTGACGTGGGTGACAAAGAGATAAATTATAAACCGCAAGCCGAAAACGACAATGAAGGAAAAATAAAAAAAATGCTTTTGACTGCTTTAGGTGCGTTTATTGTTATTGCGTGGGTTACTTCTCCTATATGGTTTCCAGCATTATTAGAGTTGATAGCTGATTGTTTTGACGGAGACGGCAGAACCATTTTCTATGCAATTGTTCTTGTACTATTGCTTTTGATTGCCCTTATGGCACCTAGTCGTTATGAAAGATTTAAGAACCAATCGATTTTGCAAAGGTTTTTATTTGCATTGTCTTACATTGGTTTTATTATAATAGCCATCATAATAGCGGCAGCAATAGAGGCGTAATAATATAGGCGTTATAAAATTGAATTTATTTTACCGACTGCATATGGGAAATAGAAAAGCCCCACCTTTCGGCAGGGCTAAACTTTAGGAACGTTTGGCGATAATGTTTTTAGCTTTTTCCGTCACGGATTGGATTTCTTCCTTTGTGAGATTCGCTTTGAGGATTTTCTCAATAAGCGCTAATTTTGCTTTTGTGATTGGTTGCTTTTCCATTTTTTGCTTACGCTCCTTGTTTTCTTAATATTGTACGGCATACGCATACGTATATATTGACGAACGGGTTTTATTGCCGTAAATTTATTTTGTGAATTTATTATATAGCGAAATCAATGGTATTGCAATACCCCAACTGTGGGATTTTACACCCCACTTATGGGGGATTTTTAACTGACAAATTTATGATAAGGAGAATACATTTATGTGGTTAGATAACCTCAAAGAACTGAAAAAAGAGAAGAACTTGTCCACCAAACGCCTTGCGGAACTGTCAAACTTGCCCGAAAAGACGGTCACTCGTATACTTTCCGGACAAACTGCGAATCCTTATTTGGATACACTTGACCGCCTCGCCGTTGCTTTGGAATGCTCTATTGGGGATATTCTTGCAGGGACAAAGGCGGTGGTGGGTGATACCTCTTTAACGGAAATGCAAGCGCAAATAGACGATTTAACGGCTAAAAACAATGAACTTATAGCGCAACTTGAACTCGCACTCAAAGACAATGCTATCCAAATCGATAAAGTAAATGTCCTTACAAAGGAACTCGAACTAACAAACCTTAAGCTGATGTACACGGAAAAGCTTCTTGCCACGCACGATTATTACAATAAACTTGTAAAGGACTAATAAAAAAAGGTATAATTATGGCACTATATTACATTACCTCAAACAAGTATAGTTTACAAGAACGAACAAACAGCGCAGGGAAAAAAGTATACGACCTTGTGTTTAGCATCATCACCCTAGACGGACAACGCAAACAAAAATGGATGCGTGGGTTCACAACCAAAACCCTTGCCAAAGAAAGCTACCTCAAGTTTGTTACCGATAATTGCGAGGTAGTGCGGCAAAATCCCGTAAAAAAGAAAAATGCCGACAAAGAAACTCTCCTTGTCGGTGATTTAGTTAGACAATATATGGCAACGCTCGGCAACCAAAACAAGCAAAGCGTTATCTATGATAAAAACAACATTTTCCGCAACTTTATTTTATCCAAGTATGACAAAACCCCTATCGAAAACTTGACCAAAGAAGAACTCTATCTTTGGCAAGACGAATTATGGAACACTCGCAACCAAAAAACGGGCGAGTTTTTCGCATACAAATACCTTGATAAAATCCGCACATACTTCAACGCATTTCTTACCTGGTGTTCGCAGCGTTACTCCATTCGCAATAACTTTGCCGAAGTTGTGAAACCAAAGCGCCGTCAACCCAAAAAAGAAATGCTGTTTTGGACGAGAGAACAATTTCAGCAATTCATAGAGGGTGTAGATGAACCATTATACCACGCTCTTTTCACCTTTATGTTTTACACCGGGCGAAGAAAGGGCGAATTGTTTGCGCTTTATAAAACGGACATAAAAGGCTTTCAGATTACTTTTAATAAGTCCGTGAACCGAAAGACGTACGGAATGGAAACGTGGGAAATTACCACCACCAAAGCTGATAAATCAAGCATTGTACCTATATGCTCCATTGTCCAAGAAGAAATTAAACGATACAAGCCTTTGGAAGGCAAATTTTACTTCGGTGGCACAGAACCTTTGGCGCCGGCTACCGTAGATAGACGATTCAAATACTACACCCAAAAAGCAGGTTTACCGCAAATCCGTATTCACGATTTAAGACACAGCTTCGTTTCTATGCTAATTCACTTGGGCGCAAACCTCATGGTTGTTGCCGACCTTATATCGGATACCGTGGAACAAGTGACCAAAACCTATGGGCATTTATACCAAGAAGACAAGCTGGATATTGTTGCTAAAATCCGCTAAAATTTGCTAATTGATTTTGCTAATAAAATAGGTGAAAATGTAGGTGAAAATAGGTTAAAATGAGCGAAAAAGGTAGAAAAAACACCCCAAAACGGGGTGTTTTTTGCTTTGGCGCAGAAGACGAGATTTATCGCACCACAATATATTGTATGTGTTCTATGTTATAGAACACTATATATTGTGTTTTTTAAAGCCTGCTAACAAAATGCTAAAAAACCCCTACATTTTTCCATGTAAGGGTTTTCATTCTTAATAGGACTTTTTATATTCTTCCACAAGGAATTTTGCCTCAGCAAATTCCTTAATCAAACGCTCGTGCTCGTAATCCCAAATAGCTTGCATTTCAGGCGGAACGTGTGCGCCTTTTTCTTTTTGCTCGGTAATAAGCGCAACCATACGGCTGTGCAACATACCATATATTTCAATATGCATTTCCGCAATCTTGATATAAGCGTCCGCAAGCTGCTTATGATCCGTGCGAAGGTGATGCGCTTTTTCTGCGTACCATTCCACCTCTTCCATTGTATCCTTTGATTTCTCAATCAAATCTTTTAATATCTTCATTGTTTTTCTCCTTTATCTTGATATATATGTATACAATTTGTCGATGTCACTTTCATCAAGCAAAACACCGTATAACGAAAATTGACCGCTTTTGCGTATTGCATTCTTCGCCATATTATACAGCTCGTCAACATTGACATCTCCGTTCTCGTTAAAGGAATCTCTTATTATAGGATTTCCTTTCAGCTGTTGCATATAATGTTCAACCATTTTATTTATTTTCGGCAAAACAAAGTAAGTAGCGAACTTTTGAAAACCCACTGCCTTGTTTGCTATTTCTTGTTCAATGAAATTCGTGATACCTATTTGGATTTTTTCCGTATTTACAAACATAATTACACCTCTTTTATAAAGAGGGGCGCAGTTTACGCCACGCCCCTCACGTCATTTATCACTTGCAACAGCCACAATTAGGGATAGGGTTGTACGTGGGTTGCGCCGTGGTAGTTGTACCCGTTGTTACGTCAGCGACCATTTTAGGGTAGAACGTAGCGTTCACGTAGTTTACAATTGCATTGTCACCGCAGCAACGTTCATCTCTTTCACGATTCAACGCACACATAAACTCGTTGCGCTGAGCAGAAAGTTTTTCACCAAGCACGGCAAATGCACCTTCAATTTTTGCATTTGTTACCGCTTGCTCTGCCATTACCGCACGAATATTTTTGACTTCACCATCAAAATACTTGTATACGTCAAGCAATTTTTGGTCATTGTAAATATTCGCATCTCTCAAAGCGATGTCCGATTGCAATTTTGCAATTGTACTTTCTTGCCCTAATTCATAGCGATTAACGAGTGCACTATGTCCGCAGCCGTTACCTGCCCAGCCATTACCGCCCCAACCGCCAAAAATATTGCCAAGACCTCCATTCATTAAACCAAGTGCCGTGCCTGCGATACCTAATCCAAGACCGCTACCAGCTACACCTTTACTTGCAAATTCTGCCATAATTTTTTCTCCTTTTTTTTATTTTTTAACACCGCTTACGTTGCGCACCGTCATCGGTATTTGTGTCTAAATTATGGCATAAAAAAACACGATTTGTTGTACCCAAATCGTGTCTTCCGTTTATGAAATTGTGACTTAAAAAATCATGTTTTTGATAAAAACGTGACTTTTATTAAACTTTTTCAAAAAGCTTTACTTTAAGCTTGTATTTAAGTGAGCGAACGTAATCCCATTCCCAGTTCTTGGTAGTGTTCTTGAGCGACCACTCCCACACTTCGAGAGGCTTCTTACCTTCAAGGAAAAACATAATCGCTATTTGCGTTTTCAGTTCACTAAGACCTGCATCTTGGCATTTCTTAATAAACTCGTCTTCCTCAAGGCTACGCACCTTTGATGCAAAATTTTCATAGAAATAAATCTTCACGTTGGAATATTCCCCAAACTTATCTCGCTCTTTGATGTAAAAACAAGGTTGCTTGTTATCAAAGCACAAGAGCGTTTGGTTTGGTTCTAATTCGATGCCTTCAAATTCCGAGAGGCTATCTACGTATTGAATGTTAGATTTGATAATAGGTTGAATTATGCCTTTAGAAATTGGAATAAAATTATTCATATCCGCACTCTCCTTGTTTTATTTCTTCCGAAGGACGGTGTTATTGTTCACCGTCCAACGAATACCCTTTTGTGGACAAATAGCTGTTCACTTGCTTTTGTCCTACATCCGTAAGCTTATATCCTGCCAAATACATGAGAATATATTTGTTTGTTGCGCTCATCTTAAGCTTTTCGATGTATGCCATAACTTTCTTTCTTCTAGATCCAGCAATCACGTTACCGCTAGAATCTTTGTCGCTTTCAATATTCTTGATTTTCGTTAAATACAACACCGTTGTTTCCGGGCCAATAGCATCATATAACACAGTTTCAACCGAAGCCTTGCCTCCTACCATTTCCGCATACAATTTATTGAAATAGTAATCCACCCATTTATTGGTTGCATACTTCTGCCCTGCATTGTCCATAGCCGCAAAAGTTTTGTTTTGGTTCAGTTTCAACCATGCTTCTTCGCATCCACTACTTAACACAAGGTCCTCAAAGATAACCGCATTTTCCGTAGCTGATTGAAGTGTTTCATTCAACAACGCTTGCACAATGTCCGTTTGCTTTTGCTTTTCCTTGTCCGAAATGTTAGAATTTGCGATATCCCTCTTTTGTTTATACATATCCGATGTCGTACTAGATACAAGGTTCAGATACTTCAATGTAAGATGAGATGTAATACTACCACTATTTTTAGACCAAGTAAGTTCTTCCTTCAAATCATAGTAATTTGTCGAAATGTTATTCGTGTACAACGAATCCACCAAAAATCTACTGCTTACCATATCTTGCTCAGCCTTATTCGTGGTTACCGGAAGAATGATATCACCTAGAAAGCCTGAATATTGGTCAATAAGGTAATGTATTTTCTTTGGTGAGTAATTAAACGCTTTTCCTAAAGCAATCGCTATCCTACTTGTAGCTTCATCGTAACGCTCCGCAGGCGCAAGATTTTGCATGCTTTCACTTTCAATTTCACCACCGTACCACGTTGTATTCGTGGGAAGGTCGCTAATAAGCGGACTAAGAATTGTACGAGATGCGGATTCTACTGGCGATACCATTTGACTTGCGCTCATGAACCAATCCCAAACATCCAATGCTTTTTCGTTTCCGTTTGAGTATTCGGTAATTCTCGTACCGATACTGCCCCATAATGCAACAACACGTCCCTTGGGAATTTTGATAAACTTCTTATCCCCTACCTTGATTAAGTAATAGTTTTCCTTTACATTCAAAGGCAAGTTCTTGTAGTCTTCATCATCATCAAAGAACCTATACAACAAATCATTAAACAACCCAACACTAATTCCAAAGATTACCGCTTTGACAACCAACTGACCATAGATAGAAAGCAAACGCATGCCTTTAGCCCTTTTAGAAAGTCTTTCCACTTCCTTTGCGGATAAGCCGTCCATAGGCGCTACCCAGGAACGATACAATTTACTCCAACCTTGAATCGAAGGATTAAGGAATGGTATCAAGCAACGATTAAGCTTTCTTGTCATTGTACCGCCACGTGAGAAGTTGGTGGTGACGTCTGCACTATCATACAACGCTTGTTCCAAACTATTCCCTGCTTCTACCGATAATACAAATTCCGCAAATCTCGGTGTTTGTTCGATATAGTTGTTTACCGCTTCCAAAGGCTTCATGAGAAGGCTCAAACCTTTTCTCACCTTCATCCTATTATCATATATGCCTGTTACATTGTTGAAGTAACCGCTTTGCGTACCGCCCATTGCTACATATTGCCCCCAAAGTTCTTTCAGCTTAGGGTTGAATTTTCTAGCAAACATTGCGGAACCATACTTAGCGAGAAATTTTCCTCTCGTCTTACTGTACTTGGTATAATACAATGCTTCTTGAATATCTTTCAAAGAGTTGGTGATAGAGAACAACGGATTCCAAGATGTAACAAGAAGCTTGAAACCATTTATCACTTTACTCATTACAGTTTCCAATGGATTTCCAAATTCATACTTCCCACCAAGAGAAGCAAAACCTTCAAACACAACGTCCGTAACCATTGCTGTTTTCTTTTCGCCGCTTTCCCAAAAAGTAATAGTTCCGTTTTTAGGAAGAACCGCATCGTAATCCACGTCAGCAACATTCACGCTGTCTTCGTCAACCGAATCGTCAACCATATCTTGCACAACAAAGAACGAATTGTTATTCTTCTCAATGCTTGCTTGATTAAGCTTTGTTGCAATTTGGTTTACCGCAGCCGCACGAACAACCGCCATCGTTTGTTGTGACAACGATACAGAGATATCTCCAATATCAGCGATACCCTTACTACCTATCGCACGTTTAATGCCCGTTTTTATAGCAAGTTCGTTCTTGCCGATAAATGTCCCACTCGTACCATTCTTGTTGTATTTATAGTACGTAGGAACGTAATTAGGATACATCTCACGCATTTGGTCAGCTTGTTCTTGGGTAATAAGTCCTGCATCCACACGATATTGAAGTAAGTTATCCGAATACTTGTGTACTTTAGCTGCAAATTCTTTAAACTCAGGATGTTGCGCATCCAATTGCGCCAATTTCTCCTGCGAGAATTTAACACCAACGTCTTCTTCAAATACAGGCTTATTCTTCGTATCTTCCAACGCAAGATACAGCGCACCGCCTTCCTGATCAAGAACAGCTTTCTTCCATACTTGCTTGTCCGTTTCCTTATTCTCAACAGCTTCCTTCAACAAAGGATTCGATTTAAACAAGTCTTGTATTTTCTTTTCAGCTTTCGCAACAGCCGACATACGGTCTATGTTCAGCTTATGTAAAAGATAAAGGTTAAAGCTTTGTACATACCCTTTGCCACGCTTGTAAATCGGTTTAAAGATATCTCCCAGAGAATCTCCTACACGCTTTTTTTCTGAGAAGGTTCTTTGCTCATAATTCAACATACTCGTTGCGGCCGCTTTTGATGCTCTTGCTCTTTGCACTTCACCGTGCAAAGGAACACCAAGCTGATTTCCTGCATCTATAATACCTGCTTGTTCATCCGTGATCGCAATTTGTGTTCTTAACCACGCCTCACGAATGCGTTCGCCAACCGCCGCTTTATGCGCTTTGTCAAATACAGTTAAAATACGCTCAGTGGTCTTTTCATCCAACGCTTGGTTAAATTCCGCACCTTCGCTCTTTTTAGTTGATACAACATCTATTGAATAACGAATGTCCACATTCTTCGTAGGCGTTTTGTTTGAAGTAAGCTTAATTTGATTTGAATCATAAGCAACAACTTCAATATCATCGTAGCCTTCGTAATATATACCATCATACCCAAGACTTTTTATAATCTTAGATACATCTACACCGATATCATCCAAGTAATTGCATATTTTAAAGAACGGCCTACCACCTATACCTTTTTCTTCCGAATACTTTTCAATATCTTCTTCCGTATTGTTTATTTCTTTATACAATTCATTAAGATACTGTTTTTGATTCGCAAAGAAAGGGTTCTTTATATTTAAATATACCTCTTTAAAGCTTCCCTTTGCATATCTTCTACCACGGCGTTCCGAAGATGTAAAATAATATCCTTTGCCAAACATATTCCAAGAAGAAATATACTCTTTCTTAAATACAGTAGCATCGGCTTTGCTCCCATGGTACATAGCAAGAAGGTTTCCATTTTCATCCCTTACCTTGGAATCCTTAAAGTATTCCACTTGTTCCGCTGTAAGTGAATTCCCATCGCTGTCAACATCAATAGATTTACGGCTCGTAGAAGTTTTTTGAAATTTTTCGGAAAAACTATTGACATTTCTAATTTTTTTGAATATACTATTTATAGGTAAGCCGCCGAGCTCCTTCGAATTATTAGTATTCGTTGCCTCGGTCAGAACGGCTTGCCTATTTTTTATGTCAATTTCGTGCAAATAGAATCGTTGATTATTATTTGTCCTTCTTACAACAACAGCCGTATAATATTCTTTCCCTGCTATAGAAATAGGAGCAACAATAACCGCCGTGTCATAACCTCTTCCCTTCCAATTGGTTTGGTAGTCTACAACCTTCCCTTTGCTTATAACTTGCGGAACAGCATAATAAGCAGCAGCTTTTTGTTCGCCTATCCCATGAGCAAGCGAATCCTTTACTCCACGCTTAATAAGTTCGACATCACCTAATTCTTCGTTATATGCATTATTCCCAATTGTTTCATAATAATCGACCACCTGACTGATAAGGGTTCCTTTACCTAAAACAAACTCATCGCCTTGAAGCGTAGCGATAGATTTCATGCTTGCAACGGATTTAATAGCATTATCAAAATTATACGCGCTCTTATTAAACTCTTTAATTTGATACCTCGCCGTGGCAACTTTGCCATCGGCGTTTTCTTTTGCAAATTTTACGCTTTGGGCATTGCCATCTTGCGATTTTTCGGCGGTTTTTTCTTTTGCTTCCGATTCTTTGGAAAGCCTTACGCCCTTTTCTACTTCTTCAAGGCTTACACCGCCTCTGCCTGTTTCCAATGCCTTGCCAAGCAACGTTTCTATTTTACGCAACGCTTTGTAGCTTTCCCTATCCGCATTGCTCATACCAAGTTTTTTAATAGCTTCTTTTACCCATTGATACAGTTTAATAATAAAGTTTCTATCGCCCTCAGTAAAACGTTTCAACGTAGCTTCGTTGTTCATTACTTTATCAGCAACAAAGTCCGCAAAGATTTCCGTCATTGCTTGATATTCTTTGGTTTCTACCGACCATTCGCCGTTAAGCATTTTGTCATACGCCATGCGGTATTTACCCAGGCTATACTTTTTAGCAAGTTCGGGGTTTGCTTCTATCATTTTACTGATGTACTTACCCAGCGCAGCATATTCCTTCGTGCCTTCCAAACTGTGCATAACTTCGTGTATGCCCACCGTCTTTAACTGCTCGTAGCTATCCGCTTTTGCATCAAGGTAAATTATTCCGTCTTTATACAAACCATTTGCTTTACCGCCATTTTCTGCAAGCAGCGATTCGTTGGTAAATACAATATTTGTTTTGCCTTTTGTGATGCTTGTAATGTCTTTCATCACTTGAGAAGCAGCCTCGCTTATATTCTCATTTGCCGAAATGGGTTTATAAAGAAACGAATCTTCCATGCCTTGTAAACTTGCGGAATATCCTGCCAAATTATAATTCCCACTTGCTTCGCCATAAGCCCTTACCGTTCCGTCTTCGTTGAAAAAACGGCTAATATTGGCGTTATTTCCTAAAAAGGCTTTTCTCTTGACGGGGTTCATTTTTTGCAGGTTTAAAGAGAGGGCTTCCGCTGTACGCATTAAGTCCTTTTGCTTGTATATTTCTTTCTTACCTTTTGCTTGACGGGTATTGTTATCTGCAAGGCGCTGCTGCAACTCCTGCGCATTTTCGTTGGCATTTAAGTTATTGAAGCCGCCTGACGTCGCCGCCTTTATCACGTGGCCACCTCCGCCCGTAACACCGCCTGCAAGAGCGCCTACGCCAAAGGTACGAGGTAAACTCGACCAATCGATTGTAGCTTTTTTGTCTACACCCGTTACCCGTTTCAGCATAGGATTAACGATATCCGAAGCAACTTCTTCCACGCCTTCGCCGGCCATTGTCGTAAAGACCTTGCCAGCCGTGGTTTTTGCAAGCGTTTTACCAGCAATTTTACCGAGCTTCGACCCCCCAATTCCGCTTGAGAACTGCTCTATTGCTCCTTCTATAGCGCCACTCCCCGTACCGTACAGCCATTCCTTTGCACTAAGCTCGCCCGTTTCTTTAACTGCCTCGGAAGTACTTCGGCCTGCGGCACTCGACATAAAATATCCTGTGGCGAGCGCGGGATGGACAAAGCTTAATGCAACGCCCGGCAGGGCGTTACTAACACCCTGCGCTACATCGCCCACAAATTGCCAACCCTCACTTGGGTTGTACCATTCATTGGCTTGATTATAATTCACCCAATCGCTTTTCATTAGCGATTCGGCGTAATCATCCGCCCCAAACAGCTCCGCAACGCCGCCGACAAGAAAATCGGCAGCCCCCTCCACCGAACTTAAAAGCCCTAAACCCAAAGATTCAAGCGCATACAATAAACCGTTCCCAGTGTTCTTTTCATCGAACAACGGCTTTTGTTTTGCTTCTTGTTTTTCAAGCGCTTTAATTCGCCTTTGATTAAGACTATCTATTCTATTTTGAATTTCTTGCGCCTTGCTTGCCATAATCACACCTCGTTATTTATTAACCTGGGAATTTTTGGAAAAAATAGGAAGACTTGTGATTATATTTTCCATCATTTCCTTTGTCATTTTTGAGCCACTACTAAGAATGGATTTTACGTCTTCATAATCGCTTTCCTCAAGAATAGAGTAAACTTGACCATTGATATACGTATACAGCTTGCCATTATAAAGGAATACACTACCGTTTTTAACACCACTATCCGCAACCTTGCGAAGAAGTTTTGTTTGTTCTTCACCAGTGACAAGCGAATCCGTTTCAAGATCGTAATATTCGCCACCAAGCTTAACCTCGAAATTGTCACCGTGTTCACCATCAAATTCTCCAATGTCGGCAACCGCCGTGAAAGAAGCAACCGATCCTTTGCCGTAATAATTATCATGTTCAGCCTTCAGCTCTTCGTACTGTTCCTCGGAAATGTTGCCTTCCTTTTTATCATCTTCAATATCTTTGAGGGATATCGTTCCGTCTTTCATTGTATCCTTGTAATAAGTGTAGAGTTGCTTTTGTCCAGCCTTCGTTTCTTCGTCTTGCGCTTGTGCAGTCTTAAATTCCTCATACGCTTTCTCGGCTTGGCTTTTTTGGAAATCTCTCAAAGCGGATTGATACGCTTGCAATGCGCCTTGCTCGGTGGCTTGTCTTTCAGCCATTGCATTTTGTATCGACCGATTATAATTATTCTCGGCTTTCAATAACGCATCCGCTGTATAACCAGTATTCGCTATCCCTTGCGCCAACAGCGTTTCCGGCATATATTTTTGCATTAGCATGCGCCGTGTATCCATATATTGTACTTGTTGCTGCTCCGCTTTTTTTGCCGATTCCATTTTAGCGTTATAGGCGTTGTTTAACGAATCGATATTATTGATATATTCAACATCAGACATATAATCATCATACGCCGTTTTATTGTTCCATTTCGTGATATCACCATTGTACATAGCGTTGATTTGATTCTTTCTATCAATGCTCGTTTCAGGGGCATTAAACTCTTTTAAATTAGCATCGTAATTGCTTACAGCGCCCTTAATGTCAAAATTAAGTGTATCACCGCCCCATTTCTTTTTCTTCTCGTCCGTTTGCGCCATTATACTCGTGTTCGTTTGTCCCATTGCTGTCTACTCCTTTTTCTTTATTGAATTGACGTAACTTGTTTGTTTTATCCATTACCTTTGCTCGGATGTCACCCGTAACAAATCCATATGCGTTGAAATATTTAGATACACTTAAACCCAATATCAACACCGTTTGTAAGAATACCCAAGCGAACCCTTCCCATCTCCACGTATCAAATGGTGAAAGAACGTAATACCCAAGCGTAACGGATAAGATTACTTTGGACACCAAATCGTTTCTTACCGATTTCTTCGAATAATTCCGCTTTGTTGCCTTCTTGTAATCAATAGGCTTTTCGCTATCAAAATCACCTGACATAAGCTGGTCCGTGGTTAATTCCATTGTTTTGTATGTTCGCAACGATTCAAGTATATTTAACTGCTTTTTCGTGTACTTACTTGCATCATAGTCTCCGTTCATAAAATCCTTGTACGTTATACCAAACGGATATAACTTGACGGATATCACGGATTCGTGATTTTGCTTCGTCCATTCAGCGCACCACGATTCCATTTCCTTTATATGCATACCTGCTTTCTTTGCCTCTATCTCGTAGGCTTCCAATGCTCGTATATAATCAGCACTTGCTTCACCTGACATAAACCCTTTCCCTTCAAGTAATCGGCAAAGCGACATGGAGAACAATAATGTAATAAAGGCGTTACCCAATATCTCAATGGGACTTGCTCCCGTCTTTTCGATATCCGCAACGCCTTTTAACATAAACGCTGCGCATACAAGCACAATAACTATTTCGTAAATATTGTTACGAAGAAAATTCATCATCTTTTGCTTTGTATCCAAATAGTTTTGCTCTCTTACAGTTTCGTTCATGTTTTCAGTATTCATTTATTTAACGCCTCCCTTAATACTTCGGCGGTTTCTTCATTTGCTTTTCTTCGTGTTAGCCTTGCCAGTTTCGGTTTTACAAACAATGCATTAACAACCATACCGCACAAAAGCAAAAACGATAAAAGCTTAACGTTTACCATTATTGGCTCCATAAGCATGGCCATTACAAAAATAGTACCGACAACTCGAATATCACTTCCAAGCATACTTCCTAATTTCCCTACCATCGCCAACGCCACCAAAACAACAGCAATAATACCGCCAATCGTCAACGCCCAACCTGCAGAACGTGACCTAAAGTACACGTCTTTATGTATAAAGATTTCCAAGAGTACGGGCGCAAAAGTTACAATTACGCCCAATACTCTTAATTTCCACAACGATTTACTCGTCTTCTTCATCATCTTCTCTTGCATCTCTACCGTACCTCACCGTATCAGCTATTCTCTTTGCCGCACCGCTACTTACAAGCGCGGCGCTGTCCAAGTATGCAATCTTTTCAATATCCAAAATTTTATGTGCCGTCTCATCGATATCTTGTACTTGCGTTGTAAGAGAAGCCTTAATTTCATTTAGCGCTTCCTGGAAAGCCGATTGCATTTCCGATACCTTGCTTTGCATTTCCGCTTTAAAGTCTTCCACAGCAACTTTCATAGTTTTATTATCTTTGTTGGACTGGATTAACTGTCCAACCGCTAACCCAAGACCACTCTTCGTCTTGTTCAAATCCCGAAGCATGATAAATACAACTGTGGCAAACGAAAACACTTCCGTACCATACTCGATAATCATAGGCATTAGCACCTCGTCAAACCAATCGCTGGTTTCCGTTGCAAGAATTTCTTCCTCGTTTTCCTCGACAATTGATTCCAACACCTCGTATTCGCTTGTATTTTCGCTTTCCTGCAACACTTCGCCTATTGTCGATGAAACACTCGATTCTTCCAAACCCTCGCTTTCTTGGTCGGTTTTTACGCTTTCTTCACCTTCTACGATTTCCGTGTTGACTATACTCTCAATACTCTCTACAATTTCCGTAGACACCGCTTGGTCTTCTGCGGAAGCGACAATCATAGGAAGCATTCCTACGCTTGCAATAACCGCCATTGTAGATAAGATAATTTTAATTGCTATTCTTTTCATACTCTCCTCCTTATATTGCCTTTATTTGATGGAATTCTTTTACTTGTGTTTGACCTATAGTGGCTCTTACACCATTAAGTAAAACATCGTCGTATCCTGAAGGTAGAACACCTATATCCACATAACCTGTTTCCGTGGATATATTTATTGATTTAACTGGTCGAATTGTTTGTCCCGAATAATTACCCTGCAATGACGCCATTACCTCACCTGAAATGTTTAATAGCGCTGTAGAGTTACTATCACCTATAATAAGATTTTCTATTTGCTGAATTGTAGGGGCAGTTGTCAATACTTCCTTTGTAACGACAGTAAGGTTTATTGCAAATGAAAATTCTTTTATATTGTCATTATTTGGTGTAGGATTAATCCCCTCTAACACTATTCTATAAATATGGTTAAAATCTCGTTCAATTCCAACTTCTTTTTTTAACTCAGCAATATATTTTTCTCTGACAATACCGCCATGATAAGGCTCACAAGGATGAAGCGTACGTCCTTCGGTCAACATAACATGTGAAATTGTTACATTTATCGAACACAACGAAATATAGTTCGACCGTGCGGTGAAGGTGAGATGTCTCGTCTCTCCCATCTTTTCGGTGAGACCAGCCAAAACATTACCAACCACTTGATCCGTGTTATATGTACCGTCAGCATTTATATACCCAGTATTTTGGCCGTTCATCACCGCTAAAAACAATGCATCATCGGCATCTCTTACATGCTGTCCACGCATGGACAAAGTGTAGGTCATGCCAGCCTTTACTGGGATAACCGCAAAAGGCTTCGTTGCTGAACCACTATTCGAAAAGGTGTATTCGTCCGTACCCTTTGTAGCTACAGCGGTTAAATGCTCGTCAATGTTAAAGAGGTTCAATCCTTTCATCCATTCGTTGCGAATCCAGTTGTTTTCAGCCAACCCCTGCGAGGCAATCGGTCTATTTTCAAGCACCCTTTCGGTATACCAATACTGTTCTTTGAGTTGTCCTTGAATATATGTCGGTTGCTCTGAAAGCCATTGTCGCAAGCCAGCCACGGACACAATCTCTGGAATACGAATGACAATGCAGTTATTATTCGCTTCGCTCAAAACATAAATCGTTCTGTCCGTTTCCGTCAAAATCCATGCACTCGGTAATGTGTTACATTGTACAATACCGCTTTTGAAGTGTTGAAAGCTTCCGTGCCCGTCTCCTTCATCGAATAAGACAAAGTAGGGAAAATCGACATTTTCCGATACATAAGAAATAGTTGCGTTTGGATTGACATAATAAATACCAGTCTTTCTCGTTATCGCAACCGAACCATCGCCGACACTCACGCATTCGTCATACGCTCCAAGATTATATTTGCTGATGTCAACACCAATCAATTTTCCCGCCTTTGCTTTTTGTTCGTCCGTCCAAGCTGTGCCTTTGTAATTCGTTAAAACTTCCGTAACGGCAAGGTCAATTTTATTAGTCGATAATGGTTTTTTCGCTCTGGTTGTAATTTGTGTGTCGCTTGCCACTGATACAACCAGCGCACCACTCGCCAACAATGCCAACCCGTTACCTGCATCAACAATCGCCGTATGCCAACCTTTTGCCTTGCTCCACGCTAAAACATTATCAAGTTCTCTGCCAATAGCAACATTCTTCAAAGCCCCCAACCACTCGCAAGCACTCGCCTTTTCTTCGTCCGTCAAAGTTTCGGTGTTATTTACAACCCCCTCCTTTACTGCAGGGGAAAGATTCTTTGGTGTAATCGGCTTAAAGATATTCGATTGCGCTTTAATTTCGTCTATTGTTGCTTGACTGATTGCCAGCGTATCTTTATCCTCACCATCCATATGCAAACCGAAGTCTGCATTCAAACATTTTGCAACGCCTGGTTTTGTCGGTGACATAATATCATCAAAGCCTACAAGTTCACCAAGCGCAACTTTGCCTGTTTCCAACGCAGCAATCTCATAATAACCAACACGGATTTTGCCGTTTACACGTAAGCCGTCTACAATATCTTCATCGGAAGAATAAGTGTAAGGGGCAAAATCATCAGACACTGCAAAAACCCATAGATCGGGGACATTTAGCGTTGCAATGTAAATGTTTTGTCCTTTGGAATATTCGTCTTTGGGAAGCGCATTAAATTCTTTTACAAAATCAGCATACGTATTAAAAGATAAAGCGGCTTGCCTTCCTTTTGCCAATTGCTCTACTAGTTTAACGCTATCGCCGATTTCAGCAATATCAATGTCCTGCGTTGTGATATGTTCTTCTACATCCTGCTTTAATTCTTCTATATCGTCAAGCGCAGCGT
>JAEIGA010001298.1_pt1 | contig 38839 bp, 54 predicted proteins | sample 9270691 | NCBI WGS metagenome assembly JAEIGA01 (sample SAMN17057246, study PRJNA624740) | gut metagenome | biome: biome; isolation source: fecal sample | host: Bos grunniens | place: China: Xizang | collected 2019
CAGTATCAATAAAGAAATAAAAATATAGAAGTATAAGGAATTAAGTGTGACATGTATGTCATGTGTGACACTAAAAAACAACTGGACAGGGTATGTCCAGTTGCTCTTGGTGGTTATTTTTTCAATTTTCTTTTCTCCATTTCACATCCTATTAGGTAGGTGATGATTACTGCTTCATATTCAATATCATCCTTTGCTAATTCCCAGATTGCTTGTAAGTCCTTATCCTTTAACTGTTCAATGTATTTTCTTGCTACTCTTAATCCGTTCATAACAGCCATCCTTTCTGTCATATGCATCATTTATGAGCGGATGAATCTGCACACAATTGATGTATATGATAATCACACTTTTAGTGTCACATCAAGTTCAATGGTTGGTTGTGTCCAACTTCCCCCCACTGGTAGTGCCGTTGGTTTAAGGGACATACCATTCTTTCTACCATTCTTCTTTGTTTGCTTTTCGGGGTTTTTGATTCTCTGTGGTTTTTCTCGTCTATATTCAATTCTTTCAATACAAGCTTTTAACAATACATTTTTTTGAGTGGTATCCACATCAGGATCTTTTAAGGCATTCAATGCATCTTTGAATCTAACAAGTTTATCGGCATAATCAACTGGTTCTGGCATAGATTCGTAAGCTTTGCACAGTGCCTGATTGATTTCTTCTTTTTCCTTCAGTAGTCTTTCATTCAGTTGCTTGAAGATGTGGGATGGCATCCGCTGTTCTGGATCTGGGTGTGATTGTTGTTCCCACTGTGCCAATTCCTTCTTTTCAAGGTCTTTCAACTTCTTTTCAAGATCCTTGATTAGTTTGGCATGTAGCTTTACAGAATCCCCGGTGTCATTAGTCAATCTGATTTCAAAATCTTCAATGCACTGTTCTAATATATGACCTACTCTTTCAATAATATCTTTATATTGACAACTTCCAGTGTTGCAATGAACTTGGGCATTACACATCAATCTCGGTGGATATATGTGTTCACCTTGTTTGTTAACATTGGTTCTTAAAACCATTGCCCTACCACAGTGACAAAAGATAAGTCCAGCAAGTGCATTCCTAAATCTTGCGGTTGATTTCACCCTTGGATTTGAACCATATTTTTCTTGTGCCTTGTTGAACAGTTCTTCATCCACAATTGCTGGGTGTTTACCATCATATATTAGATATTCACCAACCTTATTTTTTGGTCTTGTTTTTTTAAGTTCACCTTCTTCAACAATGGTGATGGTCTTTCTATAATTCCATTTGACTTTACCAATAGAGTGTATATTTTCAATTACATGGATTACTGAAGACACTGACCAATGGTCATTCAATCTTGGTTTGATTGCTAAAGAATCAAGTTTTCTACCAATTGCGTGTAAGGACATGTTCTGGTTTACATACATATCAAAAATCATTTGAACAACTTCAGCTTCTTGTGGATGGGGTTTTAAGGTTGGACATTTCTTTTTTCCATCCATGACCCAATCTTTTTCATAACCATATGGTGGGGTCTGTCCTAAAAAGTTCCCTTGTTGAACTGACAACAATCTTCCTCGATTTAGGATTTTTTTGGTGTATTCAAGATAATCATTACCTCGTTCCAGTTCTCTTTTGAATGTGTCCCAATCATATTCATCACGCAAATCATATATTCTTTGTGGTGTGATGATTTTAGTGTCCGTGTACTTAAACAACTTCATTAGTCTTCCAATTTCTTCACCATCACCCCTTGTCAATCGCTGTGGTTCTACCACCACAACACCCTTGATTTTTGGTGATTCAATCAATCGCAAGACCTGTTGAATTCCCGGTCTGTCTTTTATGGTTTCACCTGAAACAACTTCTCTGAATTTGTTTGCTTCTGGGAGTTTACCACCCACAAATCTTTCTGTCCATTCATCAATAATACTTTCATGTTTTTCAAGAACTTCTTCAACAGTCAATGTTGGATCATCTGACTGTGATTTTCGCAGATATCCAAGTAATTCTTCTAATTTAAATGTGATTTGTGTTTGATAGTACATTTTGCATTTCCCCTTTGGGTGTTATTTTGCTAATCCATTGATAACTGATTTGTAGTAATTGTGTATCGCAATTATTTCTTCTTTGTGTTCAAGCTTCATTCTCAACAGGTCATTCTCGGCAGTGAGGGTGACAAGCTTGTCTTTCATGATATTATTTTCTGCTTGAAGTAATGTCAATTCTCCAGTCAGACGGTTGACATCATCTTGTAAAGTTGAAAGGTCGACATTACCCACAACCGCCTTACTATCGGCAAGTATGGTGTCAAGAGATCCACCAAGGGCGGTCACAATTCGCTTAAGTGTATCCACATAGGGGTTGTCCGTGTCACCAGAGAATATACGGACAACAGTTCTTTCAGGTAAGCCAGTGTCCTCTGCAATTTTCTTAAATGATGGGTTTCCTTTTGCTTTTCTTAATTCTTTTAGGTTTTCAAGCCACATATTCTTGTCCTTTCGTTATGCTAAACTTGTCATTATAAAATGATAAACTTGGTAATAGAAATGTCATAGTTGGGTATTGCTTTTTTGGAATTTCGGTTTTAAAATAACATCAGTTTCAACGATATAGGAACACATGTTCCGTTTAATACAAAGGAGTTTACACCCCCATGCGTGAAGAATACATAAAGAAAATTACTGACCAACTTTCAAACTGTGAAGATATTTCTTTACTCGATCTCATTTATCAATTACTTCAAAAGTGTCAGCAAATCTGATAAATTAAGATTTGTGGTAGTAATTACATGTAGACCTGTTTGTTTTACAATGTATAATAATTGTAAGAATGTTTGTTCTGATGCCCCGATTATAAAGGTGGGATATTTTTCATGAAAGAACAGTACATTTCAAAGATAACAAGTCTATTAAAACAATGTGATGATATATCGTTGTTGGATTTAATATTGCAACTACTTTTGAAGTACCAGCAATAATTGTTTTACGGCAGACATTTGTTCTGCATCCAAGGTCAATAAACCCCTTACTACCGATAAAAATTCATCATCAGAACGCATTCTTACAATGGCATCAGTAATGATGTCATTGTTTTTTTGCATTTCTCGGTGTTCTTCAGTCTTGTCTTCAATCAGATCAGACTTCAATATTCTAAAGTAATTTGCAAGTATTTCAATCTTGTCAATGCGTGGGTATGCTTTTGCTTTCATCCAATCATTAAATGTAGATGTAGCAACACCAACTATTTCAGACATTTCTTTCTGGGATTTACCTGACTTTTCTACATAATATTTCAGGTTTTTTGCCATTACTTCTTTGTTTCCTAAATTTGACATCCGGTTTCACCACCTTTCTTGTTTAGAATTATACACTAAAATCCGCTTAAAATGAACATATTTATAAAAAGTTAATAAAAAATTCTTGATGCGTTCATATTCGTGTGATAAAATCACAATCGTAAATCCGATTAAAGCGGATTTGGAAAGGAGAATTTTAGAAAGTGGAAGTTGTGAAGATTCGTTTGAGTGCAGCAAGAATTAATGCTGGACTCTCACAGAGAAAAGCGGCAAAAGCCTTGGGGATTAGCAATAGTACCCTGTGTAACTGGGAAAACGGCATATCTTTCCCAGATGCAGAACAGATTGAAAAGATATGTAGCTTATATGGTATGTCCTATGACCAGATAAATTTTTTACCCAACAATCCGTTTAAAACGGATAAATAAGGACAATCAATCCTCGCATAAGTTTTATTGAGGTGAAGTAAATGGAATACACACTTAAGAAAACAATTGAAAGTCCCGGTTTTATCATCAGGGTACACAGTCCAGTCATTTCTGAAGAAGAACGCAGAAGACGGATGAAGGCAATCTACAAGTCTGCTGAAAAGTTATTGAAGAAGGTACCAGCAAAATGAAACACGGATGTAAACCAACTTACGCACAAAGAAAACTGATGGATTCAAAGCGGTTAAATACATATGACTGGTTAGTGATTAAAGACACACCAACTGAACTGGTGTTGGTAAGCCGTTACAACGATAAAGTCACCAAGGTCATCAGTAAGGTGGTGAAGATATGAAATTATATCAACATCAGATTGATGGCTTGAAGCAGACTGAAGGACAAGTCAACTGTGCATTGTACTGGGACATGGGTCTTGGTAAAACCTTTGGTGGTTCTGAAAAAATGTGTGAATACGGAAACAGTGTGAATTTGGTCATCTGTCAAAAATCAAAAATAAGTGACTGGGTTGACCATTTTAAGACACACTACACAGTATTTGTTTATGACATGAGTAAGAAAAAGGATTTTGAAAACTTCTTCAAACATTCAGATCTGTTTTCACCAAGGGTGGCGGTCATTAGTTACCAAACAGCATGGAGAAGAAAAGAACTTCTAAATTTAACAGACTTTACACTGATGCTTGATGAATCTTCATTGATTCAGAATAAGACCGCAAAACAAACCAAGTTCATTCTTCGATTAAACCCCAAAAATGTAATTCTTCTATCAGGTACACCCACTGCTGGTAAGTATGAAAATCTATGGACACAGGCACATCTGCTTGGTTGGAACATTTCAGAAGAACTTTACAACAGACAATATGTCAATTGGAAGACCGTTGAATCAGATGGATTCTTCCACAAGATTGTTGACATGGACAACCCCTATAAGAATGTAGAACGGTTGAAGCAAAAGTTGCGTGAACATGGTGCAGTGTTTATGAAAACAGAAGAAGTCTTTGATTTACCTGAACAAACCTTCATCACAGTCAACTGTGGGTCAAGTAAAGAATACAAGAAGTTCATGCGTGACAGCATTGTTCGGTTGGGTGATGGTACTGAACTAATAGGTGACCAGATCTTCACCAAAAGATTGTACGCAAGACAACTGTGTGGGATGTACAGCATGGACAAGCTGGAAGCATTCCGGGAACTGATTCAATCAACCAATGACCGAGTGATTGTATTTTATAACTTCACAGATGAGTTAAACAAAATGGTGCAGCTCATTTCTGAAATGGGCAAGAAAATCAGCATTGTGAACGGACAAGTTAAAGATTTGACCGCATATGAAGAATATGAAGATTCAATCACATTCATTCAATACAGGGCTGGAAGTAAAGGGTTGAATCTCCAATTGGCAAACAAGATGGTTTATTATTCACCCACAGAAATGGTAGATGATTGGATGCAAAGTCAAAAACGCATTCACAGAATCGGTCAGAAAAAACCATGCTTCTATTATCAGTTGGTTTGTGAAAATTCCATTGAAGAAAGAATCTATGATGCATTAGCGAAGGGGGTTGACTATACAGATGACCTGTTCAACATGGATAGTTTATAAACACACTTCTCCCGGTGGTAAGGTCTATATTGGCATAACCAGTCAGGTACCTGAAAAACGGTGGTTAGGGGGTTGGGGATATGTGGGGAACGATTATTTCAACAAAGCAATTCAAAAATACGGATGGAACAACTTCAAACATGAAGTTCTGTTTGAAAATCTAACCAAAGAAGAAGCTGAAGCAAAGGAAATAGAACTGATTGCCCAGTACAATTCCACAGACCGCAGATGTGGCTACAACATTTCATTTGGTGGAAACGCACCTACCACTGGACTTCACTGGAAAAGAAGGAAAGAAGGAATCCTGTTTGGGGAGAAACACCCCATGTTTGGTAAACATCTGACAGATGAACAAAAGAAACATTTGAGTGAATGCAATCTTGGCAAGAAACACCCCCAATACGGAACACACAGAAGTGAGGAAACCAAACGCAAAATTTCAGAAGCACAGTGTGGAAAAATTATACCTGAAGAACAGCGAAGACGGATAAGCGAAACACTGAAGGGGCAAATACCACCAAACAGGAAAGCAGTTGTCTGTGTTGAAACAGATGAAATTTTTGAAAGTTGTGAAGCGGCAAAACGAGCAAAACAAATCACATGTCTTTATAAAGCACTACAAGATCAAAACAAAACGGCTGGTGGTTACCATTGGCTATTTTTAGGAAGGAAAACATGATGAATTATTTGTGGAAAATTATTAGAAATACACTGGGTGTTGTAGGATTCTGCACTGTACTTGGTGCGGTTGGTAAGTCTGATTATTATCTTATTGAACTTGGACAACTTGAACCAGCATATGTGATGCCAATGATATACATTGGACTTCTCATGATGATTCCTGCTTTAATTCATGCGGTTTGTGGTGCAATAAGGGAGTACGAAGAAAATGTACATGACAGATAATCCTATTGCTGATTTTAACCACCATGATGACGAATGCCAAAGGTATCTGGACAGTTTACCAGTATGTAAGGAATGTGACCAACCCATCCAACAGGAAACAGCGGTGTGTATCAAGGGTAATTATTACTGTGATGATTGTCTTGATGACTTGCGTGAAAGTATAGGTGATGATTGATGGCTGCTGAAAAAATTTTTGAGAACAAACTGAAAGATTGGCTTGAATCTGAAGGAATCTATCCACTGGGAACCGAGGAACAGAAGATGACCACACCACCTTGTGGGTACTTTGAAAAACGCTGGGGTGGCTCTAAGTACACCAAATCTGGAATGCCTGATATGCACATTGTGATAAACAGCATCAGCATTGAAGCTGAACTGAAAGCACCGAATGGAAGACCATCAGAACTTCAAAAGCAGAAACTTAATCAGATCGACAGTTCCGGGTGCATTGCATTGGTACTGTTTCCCAAAGACTTTGAGAACTTCAAGAAGTTGGTGCTGTTTATTAAGAACAATTACCACATTCAACCTGATATGGTCACTTATAGCGGTCTTGAAAGGGGGTGGCAAAGATGACAGCAGTATTGATTACAGCAATTATTTGTGCATCAGTTATTATCATTTGCGTATTTGGTAATGGGAAAGGCGGTGGCAAGTGATGCCAGAAGTACATTCACCATTTGGTTATTCAGCGGTGTCTACCTTTGAACAGTGTCCATATAGGTACAAGTTGCAGTGGATTGATGGATTGAAGACATTACCACCTGATGACCCAACAAATGCACTGGTCATTGGCACAGCACTTCACAAAGCCATTGAAACGGACATTGACACAGCCATTCAAGAATACTTCAGCAGTTACCCCATCATTGATGACTTACATATTAATGAAGAAATCAAGTTGCGGTATCTGCTTCCAAAGGTCAAAGAAATACTTCCAAAAGGTATTCATGAAGTTGAAGTCATTGACACCAACTTTATTGGAACACTGGATCTGCTAGTTCCTGTGGAACCGAAAAGGATATTCTGTGCGGATGGTACCAATTCGGTTACTGGTGAAGTGATGGGATATTACACCACAGGGGTATCAGACACTTTTGACCTTTATGATTTCAAGTATTCAAACAACTGGATGCGGTACATGGATTCCAGACAACTTCATTTATATAAGTATTACTTTGAGAAGAAGAACCCCGGTAAGAAAATCCGCAACATGTATTTTGTCTTTGTCCCAAAAGTACAAATCAGACAGAAAAAGACTGAAGACTTGTATCAGTTCAGAAAACGATTGTTGAAGGAACTGGAAAAGGTTGAACCCAAGATTGAACAAGTCCACTACAATCCCCAGAAGGTCATTGACCATCTGGAACTAACACAAGTCATCCCACAGATGACTGAATATTCCAAAAACCTCACCAGACTTTGTGACTGGTGTGAGTATAAAAAATTTTGTCAAGAAGGAGATTTACAAGACATGGCACTACCGAGTACACAAGAAGTGGCTATCACAGTTGATGGCTACAAAAAAATCTGGTTGTATGGTGAACCTTTTAGTGGGAAAACACACCTTGCATCAGAAGCACCCAAACCTGTTCTGGAATTGAATACGGATGGAAACATCAAGTATTACACAATGCCCAGAATCAGCATCACTGACACCAAGAGTGGAAGACAGACAATTCCTGCATGGGAAATATTCAAGAATGCAGTGGATGAGCTTGAAGCAGGGTCTGACTTCAAAACGATTGTGTTGGATTTGACTGAAGACATCTATGACCACTGTCGCAAGTATATGTGTGACAAGCGTGGATGGGAACATGAATCTGATGATTCATTCAAGGCTTATGACATTGTACGCAGTGAATTTTTGCGTGTAATTCGTAAGCTGGTGAACCTACCCTATAACATCATTCTGATTTCTCATGAGGATGTCGGAAGGGATCTGACCAAACGCACTGGTGACAAGGTGACCAGAATTCAACCGAATGTTCAGGACAAGATTGCAAAGAAGCTTGCTGGAATGGTTGATGTGGTTATCAGAACCATCAAAGACAATGACAAGTATATTCTTTCAACCAAGACATCTGATGTCATCTTTGGTGGTGGAAGATTAGCTGGTCTTAAAGCAGAGGATGTTCCAAACAAGTGGGATTCCATTGAAACTATGTATGCCACTGTGGGCGGCCAGAACTGCACAGAACAGGCTGAAACTGAAGAAGTGGAAGAAGTGGAAGAAGTACCCACCGAAGTTGAAAACGCACCCACAACGGATGTTAATGATGCGACTGATGAAGTCTTGGAGAAGTTGAAACAGGCTGTTGAGAGTGTAGAAACTTCTACCAACGAAGAACCGAAACGCAGAACCAGAAGAACAAGAAATTAATTTATATAAAAGGAAGGTAAATAATTATGGCAAACATTTTTGATAAATACGCAAAGAAAATCAATGCAGAAGAACTGGCAGCATCCCAGAAAGAGATAAACGAAAATTCACAGGGCGGTGACTACCCGGAAGTTCCCCTTGGTACATATGAAGTAAAGGTTGAGCAGATGGAAGCCAAGTTGTCAAAGAACAAGAATCCCATGGTGTCCATTTGGTTCAAGATTCTTGAAGGTGATCACAAGGATTCAATGATTTTTTACAACGGAGTATTCACTGAAGACTGGATGCGACACCGTGTAGTGAAGATGCTGTCTTCGCTTCTGGATGATGATAGTCATGAAGCTGAAATCAATCTGATCTTAAAGTCTGGTGATGTAGATGACATCAACAACTTTTGCATGGACATCCATGAAGAAATTGATGGTCAGTTTGAATACCTCTTGGACTATGGTCAGAAGAAAGGTTACAACACTTATACCATCAAGGAAGTTTTTGAAGCCTAATAACAATATCCCTGTGGGGTTTTTAATACCCCACAGGGTTTAATGAAAGGTTGAAACAATGTTAAAGTTATTGAGTTTGTTCAGTGGTATAGGTGCCTTTGAAAAGGCACTTGACAACCTTGAAGTCCCATATGACTTGGTTGCTTTCTGTGAATTTGACAAGTATGCGGTGAAATCTTACTGTGCCATCCATGGTGCGGATGAATCCAAGAACCTTGGTGACATTACCAAAGTGGATGAATCCAAGCTACCCAAAGACCTTGATATTCTTACATATGGGTTCCCCTGCCAAGACATCAGTCTTGCTGGAAAGCAAAAAGGACTTTTCAATGAAGATGGTACACAAACCAGATCTGGACTGTTCTTTGAAGCATTGCGAATTATAGAACATACACAACCCAAGATTGCCATTGCGGAGAATGTAAAGAACCTTGTCAGTAAGAAATTCAATGCACAGTTTCAAGTGGTCTTGGCATCCCTTGATTCTGCTGGTTATAACAGTTATTATGCGGTACTAAATTCAAAGGATTTCGGTGTTCCCCAGAACCGTGAAAGGGTGTTCATTGTCAGCATTCGCAAAGATGTTGACACAGGACTGTTTGAATTCCCTGAACCATTTCCACTGGAAAAGCGTTTGAAAGATGTCTTGGAAGAAGTGGTGGATGAAAAATATTATCTTTCAGATAAGATGATGAACTATTTTGTGTCTATCACAGAAAAGAACAAAGCAAGGGGAAACGGAAATGTCTATGTTCCAACTGATCCCGAAGGGGTAAGCAAAACTATTACCACCAAAGAGGGTCAAAGAGTAAAAGACAATTTCATTGAAGAACAACCAACAATTGCAAAGTGTGTTGGTGGTATTGGTGAAAAGAAGTCAAACGGTGGTCAACAGTATTACCAACAAGATAGAGTTTATCGGGGTGATATTGCCTTGGCACACCCAGCATCAATTCCCGGTGGTAGTTATCTATACATGGTTGAAGAACCACAACTTCACCAAATCGGTCAAATGTACCCAAACAGTGGGAATCCCCAAGCTGGAAGGGTTTATGATGCGGATGGTATCAGTCCCACAATGGACACTTGCAGTGGTGGAAATAGGATGCCAAAGGTGCTTGTCCGTGAAGCAACCAAAAAAGGTTATGCAGAAGCATATGAGGGTGATTCAATCAACCTTGAACAGCCAAACAGCACTACCAGAAGGGGTAGGGTTGGTCACGGTGTGGCACAGACCTTGACCACATCCCCACAGCAAGGTGCAGTTGTAAGTGAACCAGTGAATCCCATGCCAGATGGCACCTGTCGAACAATCAAGAACCAATACTATAAAACAAGTAAAGCCAATTTTGAAAGGTCATCAACCTTTGGTGCAACAGGTGTGACAGATGGCTTAAGGATCCGAAAACTGACACCAAAGGAATGTTTCAGACTGATGGGATTTGATGATGAATCATTCCATAAAGCTGAAGCAGTCAACAGTAATACACAGTTATATAAACAGGCTGGAAACAGCATTGTAGTAGATGTTCTTGAAGAACTATTCTGCATGATGCTTGATGAAGGTGGGAACCTTTATATCTAAAAAATATACCCAACAGGGGTATGGTATGCGAGGGTTGAAACAATGCAAGATACAGAAAAACTTCTTCAGTTTGTTGATGGTTCCCCAGATGCTTGGGTGCAAGATGCCATCTTTAAGGCAAACAACCACATTGAAAACAGTGAAAAAATCCTTTGTGCCGTAAGTGGTGGAAGTGACAGTGACATCATGCTGGATCTTCTTTACAAATTGGATGAAGAAAAGAAAATTGTTTATGTGTGGTGTGATACAGGACTTGAATATGAAGCAACAAAACGGCACCTAAAAGAACTTGAAGAAAAATACAACATTCAGATTGTTCCTTTGAAAGCAAAGGTACCAATCCCATTGGCTGTCAGAAAATACGGTGTTCCATTTCTTTCAAAACAAGTGTCTGAATATATCATGCGACTTCAAAAACACGGTTTTCAATGGGAAGATGAACCCTTTGATGTGTTGTATGCAAAATATCCAAAGTGCAAAGGGGCATTGCGTTGGTGGTGTAATGATTTTGGGGAGAATAGCAAATTCAACATTTCCTATAACACCTACCTTAAGGAATTCATGATTCAAAATCCACCTGACTTCTCAATATCAAGCAAATGTTGCTATTTTGCAAAAAAGTCCCCTGTAAATACCTATGTTGCAAGTAGTGACTTTGATCTGACCTGCGCTGGTGTTCGCAAAGCAGAAAGAGGAATAAGGTCATCCGCATACGGAAGTTGTTTCACCCCGGCATCATGTGATGGTGTTGCACAATACAGACCGCTTTTTTGGTTCACTAAAGAATCAAAAGAGTGTTACAAAAAGAACCACAACATTACATATTCTGATTGTTATGAGGTGTGGGGGTTAGACAGAACTGGGTGTGCTGCCTGTCCTTTTGGGAAGAATTTTGAATTTGAACTTTCTTGTATTGAAAAATATGAACCAAAACTGTTCAAAGCGGTTTGGAAGATTTTTGGGAAGTCTTATGAATACACAAGACAGTACCGAGAATTTCAACAGAAAATGAGGGAATCAGCGTGAGCAAGTTAATATTGTTAAAAGATGAGTTTGAAGTAAAGAAAATACTTTGTGATTTATTAAGTGAAGTTACTTTTGGTCAAGCAGAAGCAATAGGCTATGCATTAGATATGATGGAAGAATATGAATTTACCAAGAATTACATTCATGAAAATGGACTTGAATTTGACCTACTGTCAAAATACAACCATTGCAAATCGAAAGGTGGTAATCCCCATTCTGTTCTATGACTTTGAGGTTTTCAAACATGACTGGTTGGTGGTCATCCTTGATATGGATGCACAAAAGGAACATCTCATTATCAATGATTCTGACCAACTGAAAGTATTTTATGAAGCACACAAAGATGACATCTGGTGTGGATATAACAGCAGAAATTATGACCAATTCATTTTGAGGGCAATATTACTGGATTTTGACCCCAAGGAAGTCAATGACCATATTATTGTGAAGGACAAGTCAGGATGGATGTTTTCCAATCTGTTCTGGCGAATCCCCTTAAACAATTATGATGTTATGCCAAACCCACCCATTGGTTTGAAGACCATGGAAGGTTTTATGGGAAATAACATCAAAGAATCAGATGTTGACTTTAATATTGACAGAAAACTGACCCAAAAAGAAATTGCAGACACCGTGAAATACTGTCGGCATGATGTGGAACAGACTGTGGAAGTATTTCTTGAACGGAAAGACAGCTTTGATGCAATGCTTCAGATGTGTCAGGTCTTCAAATTACCTTTGTCCTATCTGGGCAAGACGGATGCTGGAATCACAGCAAAGGTTTTGGATTGTGTCAAAACTGACTGGGATGATGAATTTGACTTCATCATTGAAGACTTTATAAAACTTGAAAAATATCAATCTGTGATGGACTGGTTCAAGAATGCCAAAGAAGACTGTATTGCTGAAATGAAAAAGGCACATGCAGAAGCAAAACCATCACTGAAGTGGAAATATGACCACACAGATCCAGATGCGTTCAGTAAATTTTTCTATAACAGGTCATTGACCACAAACATTTGTGGAATCCCACATGTTGATGGATGGGGTGGCATTCATGGGGCATCAGAAAAGCCGATATTCCGCAAGGGATTGATTCTTCATGTGGATGTGGGTAGTTATTACCCATCATATTTGATTGCACATCAGAGGATAACAAGGGCGGCAAGACAGCCTGAAAAGTATGCTGAAGTGTACACCACCAGAATGGCATTAAAGGCCGCTGGAAAGAAGAAAGAACAGGCACCTTATAAGTTACTTCTGAATGCACTTTCTGGTGCCATGAAGGACAAAAACAATGCTGCCTATGACCCATGTATGAATAACACAATGGTTGTCAACTGTCAGTTAATGTTGATAATGCTGTTGGAATGGCTTGAAAAAATACCGGGGTTTGAATTGATACAATCTAACACTGATGGATTGATTGTTCAGATCCCTGATACAGATGAAGCATTCAACCTGCTGGATGATATTTGCTATAAGTGGGAAACCACTTGTAGCACACCCCATTGCAACATCACCCTTGCCTTTGACCAAGTTGATTATATCTACCAGAAGGATGTCAACAATTATCTGTTCAAATTCAATGGTGCTGACAAATATGAACGCAAAGGTGCATATGTGAAGGAATTGTCCAGACTGGATGCTGACCTTCCCATTATCAACAAAGCATTGGTTGATTATATGACCAAGGGGATTCACCCAACAGTTACCATCAATGGTTGTGATGATTTGATTCAGTTTCAGAAGTTGGTGAAGTTATCAAGCAAATATGAACATGTGGAACATGAACAAGGCACTTGGGAACTGGTACCACAACTTGATAAATGGGGTTACCCAACAAGTAAAAAAATCAAAAAATATGCCTACAAGGACAAGTATTCATATAAGTGTTACAGGGTGTTTGCATCCACCAGAACCACAGACGGAAGAATCCTGAAGTGCAGAGATGGAAACAACCCAGCCAAGTTTGGAAATACACCTGATAATTGCTTCATTGTAAATGATGATGTTAATGGTATGACTTGCCCGACACACCTTGACAAGAAGTGGTATATAAAAACTGCATTGAGTAGACTTGCAGATTTTGGAGTGAGATTATGAATGGATTATACAAGGGTTTTATTGCCACAGAGGGCAAACAACCCACAGAAAAATACAAAGGTTTGAACAAATTCAAATCATACAAAGATGTTGCAGAATTGCCTTCTTTTGCTGGGGTTTTGCGTGATGATTGCATCATGATTGATGTAGATGATGCAGAACAAGCTGAAAAAATGATGCAAATTGTTGAAGACTTGCAAATAAGGTGCCGTGTTACATGCACCAAGCGTGGTAAACATTTTACATTTCGCAACAGTGGTGTTGATAAATGTGGTACCAATATCCGTCTTGCTTGTGGTCTGACTGCTGACATCAAGACTGGTGGAATGCCCGAAGTGCTGAAGGTTGATGGTGAAGAACGCTTCTGTGAATGGGGTGAAGTAAACCCGGAAGCAGGGGAATATGATGAACTTCCAATCTGGATGCACCCAGTAAACACCAAGATGGATTTCACCCAGACAGTCAGCAGGAATAATGACTTTTTCGGTTATATTTTGGTGTTGCAGACACAGTTGGCAATGACCAAAGACCAGTGCCGTGAAACCATAAAAATCATCAATAATTATGTTCTTCCTGAACCTCTGGATGATGCAGAACTTGATGTGATTTTGCGTGATGAATCATTTGAAAAACCCATCTTCTTTGATGGTAAGAAGTTCATGCATGATGCCTTTGCAAACTGGATGATAAATCAGCATCATATCAAACGGATCAATGGTCAGCTTCATGTATATAAAGATGGCATATACACTGCTGGGTACCGAAACATTGAATTCATGATGTTGAAGGCATACCCACAGATGAAGGACACACAGCGGAAAGAAGTATTGAAGTACATAGAAGTAATGTGTACTGACAATGAACCAACAGCAGATGCAAACATGATTGCATTCAAGAATGGTATTTACAACATAGCAACTGACACATTGACAGGTTTTTCACCAGAAGTGGTCATCACAAATCAGATTCCGTGGAATTACAACCCATCAGCATTCAGTGAAGTTGCAAGTAAAACACTTGATAAAATGGCATGTCATGATATAGAAATCAGACAATTGCTGGATGAATGTATAGGATATTGTTTCTTCAGAAGAAATGAACTGTCTGTGTCCATGTTTTTGACTGGTGAAAAGGCAAATGGTAAATCCACATTTCTTCAGATGATTCAAGATGTTTTAGGAACTGAAAATACTTCCAACCTTGGACTTGATGAACTGGATGAACGCTTTGCACCTGTCACTATGTTTGGGAAGTTGGCAAATATCGGTGATGACATCAGTGATGATTTCTTATATGGAAGATCCATTGCACACTTCAAGAAAATTGTGTCTGGAAACATGATTAAGGCTGAACACAAGGGACAGGATCAGTTCTTCTTCAAGCCATTTGTGAAGCTGATATTCAGTGCCAACCAGATTCCCAGAATGAAAGACAGAACCGGGGCAGTATTAAGAAGAATGGTCATTATTCCGTTCAATGCTACATTCAGCAAGTCCGATCCAGACTATGACCCTTATATTGCATGGAAACTGAAGGATGTTGAGGTCATGGAATATCTGGTAAAAATCGGTGTAGAAGGTCTGAAACGCATTCTGGAAAATCACGGATTCACACAGTCCAGCAAGGTGGATGCAGAAATCAAGGAATATACCGAATATAACAATCCTATATTGCTGTTCTTGGCTGAAATGGAACAAGATGAAATTATCAATCAGGAAACCAGACTGGTACATTCCCAGTATGATATTTTCTGCAATGACAACGGATTCCAAAGCATGGGACTTGCAACATTCACCAAGGAAATCAATAGACAGTTAGACTGTCAAAGTATATTAAAAAGAATAAATGGAAAAAGGATAAGGGTATTTGTGAAATGATTAAGGACAGTGGAAACAGACGAGAATTTGAAACCGGGGCAGTTCGTGACATTCAAGAGGGCAAAGGCAGATGTGACCTTCTGCCTTTGGATGTGGTCAGTGGATTGTTTGATGGGAAACCGTATCATGACATTTTCACAAGAATTGACCAATTCCAAAAAACTTCTGATTTAACTTATTTGAAACTTGCACTGATGTATTTCTGTGAACAACACGGTTGGAGTATTCACAGCATGCTTCTTGAAGTGGCTATTCACTTTGAAGAAGGTGCCAAGAAATATGGTGACCGAAATTGGCAGAAGGGTATTCCCACACACTGTTATATTAATTCAGCGGTAAGACATTACCTAAAGTGGTTAAGGGGTGATACTGATGAACCACATGACAGGGCGTTCTGCTGGAACATCATATGTTGCATATGGACATGTATCAATAAGCCTGAACTGAATGATTATAGAAAGGATAACAGCAATGATTAAGATTGAAAAAACTGATGTATATGGATGGGATGCTGCTATTCGTGGAATGCGGAATCCCATGAATAGTTGGGACAAGTCTGACAGCACATTTGAAGAAGTGTTTGAAACTTATGATTTCCAAGATTTCTACACAAAATCATTTACTGCTGGTGAAAATGACCTTGGATTGATGATGAAACTTTCCAAAGGCGGCCCGGTACATGCGAAGTTCAGAAGAATGATTACTGTGACTGTGGACATCACAGCACCACTTTACTGGTGGAAGGAATTTGACACTTACAAGGTTGGTACTGTTGCAAACAGTTGTTCAACAATGCACAAGATTCATGCAAAAGAATTTACACTGGATGATTTCAGTCATGAACAGTTGCTAAATAAGGAACGGGATCTTCTTGAAGACATTATTGAGCTTCTTAACGAGAACATACGATATTTTCTCAATTTTAAAGACAAATGCTACTGGTGGCAGATGATTCAGCTTCTACCCAGTTCCTACAATCAAAAACGCACTGTTCAGTTAAATTATGAAGTGTTACATAACATCTACACATGGCGAAAAGACCACAAACTTGATGAATGGCATGTGTTCTGTGATTGGATTCAGACATTACCGTATAGTGAAATTATCACTGGGGTTTGTGGTGTTTGGATAATCGACCCTGACGGATATTATCCTTATTGCAACCAGTGTGGATATGAACCACCCAGACCCTTGCAGAATGATGACAACAGAACACCTTATTGTCCCAGTTGTGGTGCGAAGATGAGGAAGGGGTATGAAGGATGATGCATGAATGTAAGTTATGTGTGCATGAAGAAGTGTGCAACCTCTATGTTGAACTTGGTGTTACACAGCGGCCCTGTGGGAATAGTTTGCACTGTCCATTGTACGAATCTAAATTCAACCGTGATATTGACACTTTGAGAAAGACAAACCTTCAGCTTCTGGGAAAGATTGCGAAACTGACGAAAGCGAATATAAAACTTGAAGCAAGTATGGAGAAAGGAGGTGAGGGGAAATGAAAATAACGATAGAAGTACCTGATACAACGCTTTGTGCGTTCTTTGATTATGTATTTTACACAAACACAGGAATGAATATGGGAAGTAAGCAGATAAGCACAGACGATATAAGAAGTGGAAATATTTTAGTTTGTGATGCTGAACACCCAACCGACAAAGGAAGATGAGGGGAAATGAAAACGATAAAAGACATTGTTCATAACGAACAGTATATTAAGTCGCAGGGATATAAAATAGAAAACAATGTTATCAAGGGAGTTGATATTAACATTATCGCACACTTTGGAAATATCCCTTGCTTGACAATAATGTGTGAAAATATCTATCCGTATTGCAATTATAACAATATGCGAGGATTGGGATACTTGCTTAAAGGCTTTGTTGAATTTTTTGAAAAAGACAGGGAGGACGGAGTTATGTTATCGAGCATTAAAAATATACCTTGTCGATTGGTTATGAACGGGAACAGAGCATACGGCATAGGACATTTTATGAAAGATAAGTTTATTTTGTTTGAAGACTTTTCACAACTTGGAACAGACCACTCCGAGAAAGGTGGTGAGCAGGAATGAGTGAAAGACAGGAACATAAGAAAAGATATAATTTGCGACTTGAATATATCGCACATTTTAACAAGTGGCTTGAAACAGAGCCACCGATGATTTTGTTTTGGCGTTGGCACAAATGGAAGAATAGCCGTCCTGTTTGGCGCGATATAGAGAAAGGCGGTACAAAGCAATGACCTATTACAAAATCATACACAAGGAAACAGATACGCTTATGTGCTATGTAACTTGCGGATCGGGCGATGGAGGAGACGATATATGCGAGCTTATGGGACGTAATGAGTACGTAGCCGTAGCAATCACTAAAGAAGAATTTGAAAGAGGTACACAATAATGCAAGTGGTAAAGATTTTTTGTGACCATTGTGGGAAGGAAATTGACACGATGCGTGATCATGATGCTGTGAAGATTGTAGTTGGTTTACGGCGAACAGATGCGGATCTGTGTACTGAGTGCAGTGTGAAACTGTGGGAAATGGTGTCAAATTTCACCCTGACACATAAAGTGTCACATTGTGATGTGACAGGTGTGACAGAAAAGATGCCCTGAAACCCTTATAAATACTGGGGGTGTCACACATGTCACACCTGTCACACTTACTTTTAACTTCTTTTATAAAATAATAAAAAACACTATAAAACACTATAAAAAATAAAAATATATAAATATAGGGAATTAAGTGTGTCAAGTGTGACACATGTGACACTTTATGCAAAAAACCTTGATATATCAAGGAAAAACAGGTGTCACACATGACACAATGGTGTCACATCACTGACATATGACAGGAAAGGCGGTTTTTGATATGGATGTAGAATATTGGCTTGAACAGGTCAAGAAATTAGACCAACTCATTGATGCAAAGATTGCAGAGCGTGACCGTATCATGGCACTTGCAACAAACGTTTCCGCAAAGGAACCAGACGGAATGCCATACACCAACACAGGTACCGTTTCTGATAAAGTAGGAAACTGTGCCACAAAGCTTGTGATGATTTCCAAAAAGATTGACAGTCTTATAGATAAATATGTTGACCACAAGAAAGAAGTCATCAAAGTCATTGAACAATTACCTGACAAGGAATATGGTGTTCTACATAGATATTATATCAGATATATGACTTTAGAACAGATTGCAGAAGACATGGGATATTGTGAAAGACAGATTTCACGGATTAAGAAAAAAGCCTTGAAAAATTTGGAAAATGTCATTGTATGTCTACCTATAAAGTGATATAATGGTATTGTGAAAAAATATAAAATAATCAAAAGGCATCCTTCCGGGGATGTCTTTTTTGCGTGAAAGGATGTGATTGCATTGCTAAATGTAAAACAGGAAGCATTCTGTCTGCATTATGCCAGAACTGGCAATGCAACAGAATCCTATAAGGTTGCTGGATATGATGCCAAAACACCCGGTGGTATTTACTCAAATGCAAACAGGCTGCTTAAAAATGCCAAGGTGAAAGCAAGGTTGGCTGAATTGGCAAATGAAATTGCTTCAGAGAAAATTGCCAACATCAAAGAGATTCAGGAACGCTTGACCGCAATCTTGCGTGGTGAAGTTCAAGAAGAACAGGTTGTGGTTGAAGGTTGTGGTGATGGTGTGAGTGAAGCAAAAATCATTGAGAAAAAGCCACAGTTGAAAGATGTCATCAAAGCTGGAGAAACACTTGCAAAGATGCAGGGTGGTTTTGATACAAAACTTCAGGTTGAATTAACTGTCCCGGTATTCGGTGGTGAAGAAAGGTTGGAAGACTGATGCTGAAAGATTTTGAAATGATTACACATCACTTTGATGAACCCATTATTATCTTCCCTGTTTCTGATGTTCACTATGGTGCATTAGAACACTGTTCAAAAGAATGGCTTGATTTTTGCAAACTTGTAGAACAGACACCGAATGCATACATCATTTTGGGCGGTGATCTGGTCAACAACAATGTTCGCACATGCGGTTTTATAAACCCCTATGATGAACTGGTAAGACCAAGAGAACAGAAGCACAAGATGGTTGAATTCCTTGAACCGATTAAGGACAGAATTCTTTGTGCAGTTTCTGGTAACCATGAAGCAAGGTCTTTAAGGGATGATGACATTGATATCACATATGATATTATGGCAAAGCTGGACATTGAAGACCTTTACAGACCAAGCATGGCATTCATGAAAGTGTCACTTGGTCATAGAAAAGACGATAACACACCCATTCAGTCATATACCTTTGCAGTCACACATGGTGCTGGTGGTGGAATATACACTGGTGCAACAGTCAACAGAAATGAACGATTTGGAAATGTCATTGAGGGTCTTGATTGTCTGATTGTGGGACATACCCACAAAGGAACAGTCACCAAACCTTCAAAAATCGTTATTGACCGCAAAAACAACAGGGTGAACATGTCACACTATACTGTTGTTTCAATGGTATCGTGGCTGAATTATGGTGGATATGCAATGCAGAAGATGTTGCTTCCTGCACATGTTTCAGATCCGCAGAAACTGAAGTTGCATATGAGTCAGCACAATAAACGGATTGAAGTTATATGGTAAAACAAGTACCAATCAACCTACCTGATGTGGTGGGTAAAGGGTATGCATCTTTCTGGCACTTCAAGGGTAGAATCCGTGCAGTCAAGGGTTCCAGACGAAGTAAGAAATCCAAGACCATGGCACTGTGGACTATTTACAACATGATGAAGCATCCACAGGCAAACACACTTGTGGTGCGTAAAACATACAGGACACTGAAAGACAGTTGCTTCACTGAACTTAAGTGGGCAATCAAGCGGTTGAATGTTGAAAACCTCTGGCAAGTCAAAGAATCACCACTTGAAATGACCTACATTCCCACAGGACAGAAGATATACTTCAGGGGTTTGGATGACCCTTTGAAAATCACATCAATTGCCGTTGAAGTCGGTGTCTTGTGTTGGATGTGGATTGAAGAAGCCTATGAAATCACCAGTGAAGATGACTTTGACACACTGGCTGAATCAATGCTTGGTGATTGTCCTGAAGAACTGTGGAAACAAATCACATTGACCTTCAACCCATGGTCAGATAGAACATGGATCAAAAGGCGGTTCTTTGATGTGGATGACCCTGATGTGTTAGCCATCACTACCAATTACAGATGTAATGAATGGCTATCCGTTGCTGACCGCAAAGTATTTGAAGACATGAGGGTCAAGAACCCCCGAAGATTTAGGGTTGCTGGTGATGGTGACTGGGGTGTTATTGATGGACTTGTCTATGAAAGATGGCAAGAACAACGATTCACATTGGAACAGTTGCCCAAGGATGCACAATCTGCCTTTGGTCTTGACTATGGATATACTAATGACCCCACAGCCTTGTTCTGTGGGTTTTTGTCATTGTCTGAAAAGAAATTATATGTCTGGGATGAACTTTATAAGAAAGGTCTTTCAAACAAGGCTATTTATAATGAAGTCACCCAAATGGGTTATGCAAAGGAACACATCACAGCAGATTCCGCAGAACCCAAGTCTAATGATGAATTAAAGGGTTTGGGTTTACGCATCCAAGGTGCCAAGAAAGGCAAGGACAGTGTGAACAATGGGATCCAGTGGATTCAAGACCTTGAAATTATAATTCATCCCCGGTGTGTGAACTTCCTATTGGAAATCAGTACATACCAGTGGAAGAAAGACAAATTTGATAAGAAGCTGAATGAACCAGAAGATGACAACAACCATCTGATGGATGCCATGCGTTATGCACTGGAAAAATTCATTCAGAAAAATAAATGGTTGTATTAAACAGGGCAATATGCAAAGAACCACCAATATTCCTTTTTCGTACAGGGGAACGTTGGCAAATACCCCTAACCTCCGGGGGCGGTTAAAGTAGAAGACCGCCTATGGTGCTTGTATCTTTGCCCTTTTCTATGAAACAAAACAAGGTGGTGAAATATAGGTGTTGACGGAAAACGAAATCAAACGGCTTATTGAAGATGATGCCTTGTCTGAAAAGAAACGATTGGCAGCAGAAGGTCAGCGGTACTACCGGGCAGAACATGACATTCTTCAATACAGGATGTTCTATTATAATTCAGATGGTGTTTTGGTTGAAGACCGTGCAAGGTCTAACAGCAGAATATGCCACCCTTTCTTCACTGAATTGGTGGATCAGTTGGCGGCCTATATCATGTCATTTGATGAAAATCCCATAAAGGCAAAAGACACAGCGGATGGTCTTCAGGAACATCTGGATGTGTACTTTGATGATGAGTTCTGGGCAGAAATGCAGGAACTTGTTACTGGTACCAACGCAAAAGGTTTTGAATATCTGTATGCATTTAAGAATGCAGAAGACAGATTGGCTTTTCGTTGTGCTGACAGTATGGGTGTGGTTGAAGTCAGAGCAAAGGACACTGACAGCAACTGTGAATGCATCCTTTACTGGTATGTTGAGCGTGTCGGCATTGATAAGAAGTTAATCAAAAGAATTGAAGTCCATGACAAAGACCAGATCTGGTTTTATAACCAAGTGGATGATGGTCATATTGTGCTGGATGAAGATGAACCTATAAATCCCAAACCCAACATTCTTTGGAAAGACAAAGATTCTAATACATATTATGGTGACACACTTGGGTTCATTCCTTTTTGGAGATTGGACAATTGCCGTGAACAGTTCAGCGGTCTGAAGCCTATCAAGGCACTGATTGATGACTATGACCTTATGGAATGTGGTTTGTCCAACAATCTTCAGGACTTTGACAAACCCATCCATTTGGTGAAGGGATTCCAAGGTGACAATCTGGATGAACTTCAGCAGAACATCAGAACCAAGAAAATACTTGGTGTGGATGAAACAGGTGGACTTGATATTCTGACTGTTGATGTCCCCTATCAGGCAAGAAAAACCAAGGCTGATGAAGATGAAAAGAACATATACAGATTTGGTATGGGGTTCAATTCTGCACAGTCTGGTGATGGAAATATCACCAATGTAGTAATTCGTTCAAGATATACACTTCTGGATCTGAAGGCAAGTAAGCTGATTAAAAGACTGAAAAGATTCTTGAAGCCTATCATCCGTGTGGTTCTTGATGAAATCAACACCAAGAATGGTACTGATTATCAATACACAGATGTGCTTGTTGAATTCATTCCTGTTGTGCCGACAAATGAGCAAGAGAATGTCCAGAATGCACAGATTGAAGCACAGACAGAACAGATTAAAATCAATAACATTCTGAATGCGGCCACTATCATTGGTGATGAAGAAACATTGAAGGCTATCTGTGACATTCTTGAACTGGACTTTGATGAATTAAAAGACAACTTACAGACACCCGAAGATGACCTGATGGGTGCCATGGACACATTGGAAGATGTTGAAGTGGAAGATGAAACTGAAGCTGAAGGTGGCATCAGTGATGGTGAAGCAGAATCACAGCAGAAGGTTCTTGACATGCTGGAATCTCTTTTGTCAGAGGTAGAATAATATGGCATATTCTTCAAAATATTATGACCCCCAGAAAGCAAAAGAATACTATGAGAAAAACAAGAAGCTAAAGGGCAGACGGTCAACAAAGGGCATGAGTAAGAACCAGCGGAATGCATGGTCTTATGCCAAGAACCAGATCAATGAGGAAAAAAAGAATCTCAAAAAGGCAGTCACAGCAGATGCCAAAAGTGCGAAATCAGCAGAAAGCGAAACAGCCAAGGCAAAAAAGGCTGCTGTTGCTGAACAAGCCAAAGCAAAGCGTGAAGCCTTCACTGAACAATGTTCCACAAAGGTTGCTGTGTTGCGTGATAAGCTGAAAGGCATGTCTAAAGAACAGAAAGTCAAGATGAAGGAAAAGATTCAGGCACAGATTGCATCCATCAAGGAAGAATTTGCAAAACGCAAACAGGATGTTAGTGCTTCAGCAAAGAGCAAGAAAGCGGATATATCAGAACAGGCAAAGGTGACAAAACAGAACATCAGTGATTCTGCAAAGTCCCAAAAAGCAAGTATTGATGCACAGGCAGAAACCAAGTTGGATGCTGAATATGCAAATATCAAATCCAAGGTGAAGTAAAATGAACAAGCGTCAAAAACTGGTTCAACAGCAGTTCTTGAACAATGAAAAGGAAATCATCAAAAGACTTGAAAATGTCTATAATCAATCATTGACTGACATCAATGATGAAATCAGCAAGTTGACCTTTACAATCAATGATCTGAAGCTGGAATACAGTTGGTTGGAAGATGATGACCCTGAAAAAGCAAGGGTCAAGTCAATGATTCAGTCAAAGATATATCAACGAGATTATCAAGAGCAATTGAAGAAACAGGTTGATGGTATTCTGAAACGAATGGATGTTGCAGAGTTTACCAACATATCTGATTATCTTGATACTTGCTACACAGACGGATTTATTGGTGCAATGTATGATGCACAGGGTCAAGGTGTTCCCATCATTGCACCCATTGACCAAGAAGCAATGGTCAGAACAGTCCAGTTAGAATCCAAAATCAGCAAAGGTCTATACACCAAACTTGGTGAAGATGTTGACACCCTTAAGAAAAAAATCCGTGCAGAAGTCAGCAGGGGCATATCTACTGGTAAGACATTCGCACAAGTGGCAAAGCAACTTGAAAATCAGACAAAGATTGGATTCAATAAGGCAGTCAGAATTGCAAGAACAGAAGGACACCGGGTGCAAACCACAGCAACAATACATGCTATGGAAAAGGCAAAAGAAAAAGGTGCAGATGTTCTGAAACAATGGGATTCCACACTTGATGCAAAAACCAGAGATTCACATGCAAGAGTGGATGGTGAAATTCGTGAACTAAATAAACCATTCAGTAATGGTTTGATGTTCCCCGGTGACCCCAATGGACAGGCTGCTGAAGTTATCAATTGCAGATGTGCATTACTTCAAAGAGCAAGATGGGCATTGACTGATGAATCATTCACCAAAATGAATGGTTTCACTGGACAGATTGAATCCTTTGACAGTCCCAAAGATTATGGGGAATTCAAAAAGGCTTATTTCTCAAAAGAAAACGAGCAATATATGAATTATGTTGGTCAGATGGAAGAAAAGTATGGCACAAAGAACTTTGTTGTGGTACTTGATGGGATGTCCAACCGGGAATACAACCATTATTCTAAACTGTTAGCCAACAACCCTGTTTTCAGAAAGAAAAAGACAGATGAAGGTGTGTTCACCACACTGAATTCGACAAAAGATGATTCTGTCAGACCCAAATCCATCATGAACGAAATGCAAAAGTCTGAAGCAGGAAGACAAATGCTTGAATATATTAATAGTGAAAATGTACCTGTTTACCTGCTGTATGGTGTTGACAACCCGGATGGGGATAGCGGTTCTTATGACCCCTTTGATGACATAATTTCAGTGTACTGTGATGTTACGAAAACCACAAAGCAATCAGCACTTACCGTCATTCACGAAGCAACACACAGAAAACTTGGTTCAAAGGGTACATTTGATGAAGAAGTTGAATGTTTCAAGGCTGAAGTATTGCACGAAAAAGGGGTATTGACAAAATCTGACATTGATGATATAATCGAACATGTTAAGAAATACTATCCTAATTTGAAATAGGAGAAACAACATGACAACAGATTCCATTGAAAGAATCAAGAAGATGCGAAACGGTGAAAAAATCAAATGTCCCAGATGTGAAGATGGTTTTTTTTCTGCTGTTGGTGACCCTAAAACAACAAAAGTATTCAGATGTGATGGTTGTCAAACAGGCATGGTTTTGACAGTTCCGCTTAGAAGATTGAAATAATAAAATAAATAATGAACACCACTGGAAATCCAGTGGTGTTTTTTGTATGGAAAGGATGTGGTTTACATGGCACATAAACATAGTATATATGATGGTGATTTGCATTTTGCAATAAATCCTATAACAAGAGCAATCACAAACATGTCTTCCCAGAAAACCATACTGATACAGTATGACCATAATTCAGAAAGATTTAGTTTTGAACTTCCCAGACTTGTGGAAGGACATGACATGTCATTATGTAATGTCATCAGAGTGCATTATATAAATATTGATTCAGCAACCAAAGCACAGATTGCTGGTGTATATGATGTGACTGACATGCAGGTCAGTCCTGACAGTGAAGATGTCATTGTTTGTTCTTGGTTGGTTTCATCTAATGCAACACAGTTGGTAGGTTCCTTGCAGTTCTTATTGCGTTTTGAATGTACCACTGATGGTATTGTGGATTATGCATGGCACACAGCCATTTATCACAATATATCTGTTTCTTCGGGTATCAAGGTTGATGAAACATTTACAGATGACTATGTTGACATCATTGAACGCTGGAAACAATCTGTGGTTGATGAAGTTACCCAAGATGCAAAGTTTGAAGTGTCTGAATGGAAGAGGACAGAATCTGACAAAGTGCGTGAAGAAATGACCGCCTTTGGTGAAACATGGAATGACATCTTGGATGTGGAACGAGCAAGACTAAGTTCACATATTAACACAAGTGCAGATGGTAACCAGATCACTTATGAAATTGGCGGTAGTAAAGACTACAACGGTACCATCAAATACAATGGTGTGGTAGCTTTAATCACCTTTAACCACACACCACAGAGCAATTCCATATTGGATGATGGGGATGTGCTTGAATTTGCAGTCATTCCCCCGGAATTAGTACCCTTGATGAAGACGGATCTTTTTGTACCATCAAGTGATTACTATTCAGATAAAATCACTGCTTCGGTGTTACCACCTCGAACCCAAGGCGGTAATGGTATTATCCAGATAAAGAACATATCCAATACACACTACACAGTTCCTGCATTAGCATATAGCGGTAAGTATTACACCACTGAACCTGCCCTTGCTGAACTTTATGACACAAGGGTTGGTTGGGATGGCACAATCTATGACACTGCTGGTGATGCAATCAGGGAACAATGTAGAGAAGCGGCCCAAAATGCAGGTGGTGGAACAGGAACACCGGGCAAAAGTCCGTACATAGGCGACAACGGCAATTGGTTTGAATATAACGGCACCGAGTATGTCGATACAGGTGTAAGGGCATCAGGACTTCCCCGAATACTCACCTATACCAACGGCATTGAAGGTAATCTTCCTGCATATACCGAATGTAGATTTTCTAAACCTGCAACTTGGCTTGTCATAAACGGATTTGAACGCAATACGGAGTCCATTGGCAACGATATGTGGGCAATGACATTCACAGCAGGTGATGGTATATATGTTGAAATTCCTACCTATGTTGAATGGGCGGTTGCAGAACCTGTTTTCACAGCAGGATACACATATTACCTTTCGTTTATTCCTTTCGGTGAAAAGATTCTTGGTGTGTGGGTTGCTAAGGAGTTGACTGCTAATGAATAGGGAATTATTCAACACCTTAGTCGCACAGTATAAGAAAAAGACCATGACGGATACGAACCAAATTATCCAGTGGGATGGTGGTGTTCATTGCAATCTTCCTTCACTCAAATTCTATGGGGTGTCTATGCAGAACGGGACACCGACACCTGAAAATCCGATTCCCATAGTTCCTTATGCAGGTATGTGTACAGTACAAGGTCGAAATGGTTATCTTCTCACACCCAGTCTGCATGGTATTGGTGACTATAAAGACGAGTGGGATTATGTGACAGGTAAGGGAATACGAAGAGTTGATACCTTAATACTTGACGGAGTAACTTCGGGCAAAAAGCTAATTGCCGTTTATAACAATAAAGCAACAGGATTATATTTCGGATTGATGTATACCGAATATAAAGGTGTTTATGGCTCCGTACAACAGGCTCTTTCGACACATTTTAAGTATAAAGTGGGGATAGAGCCGGGTAATGTATATATAGCAGGTTCGGGAGAAACCGAACTAAAAATGTTGTATTTGGTTCACACAGACCAAACACTTGATACGGTGGAGAAATATAATGCTTGGTTAAAGGCACAGTATGATGCAGGAACACCTGTGACTGTTTGTTATGCCCTTGCAGAACCACAGTCATTCGAGGAAAGACCCGAACCTTACACACCTATCCCGAATGAAAGTGGAAGCATTGACATTACTGAAAGCGGTACAAACACATCTTTTGAACTGTCTTACATCACACATTCATAAGAAAGGATGATAAATAATGTACGGAAAAATTATTGATGGAAAACTTATACTTGCACCTAACCCTATGGTGGTAGGTAAACGCAAGATATACAATCCCAAACCCGAACAGTATGTGGAAAATGGTTATCTTGAAATCATTGAAACGGATTATCCTGATGACAATAAATACTATGAAAAACAGTATATTGAACAGGATGGGGTTATTCGTGGAATTTGGGTTGAAACCGAAGCACCCGAATTCCCCACTGTTGTTCCTACCCTTGAAGAACGGACAACGGCACTTGAACAAGCACTTAACATGATTCTTGAAGGAGTGACGGAATAATGCTCAACAAAGAACTTCGTGAAAAGATTATTGCTTATAACAAAAGGGTTAAGGAAAAAGCAGAAAAAGCAACAGACATGGAAATTCTTATTGGTGAACTTGCCAAACTTCCACCCGGTCAATTAAAGAAAATATTTACTGATGAAGTAAAAACAATACTTGTAAAGTATGGTATAGAGATATAACAAGCATCAGCCAACATTGGCTGGTGCTTTTTATATAAAAAATCACTGGGGACAGTGTAAAACATCTATTCCAAAAAAACAAGATCGCAACCTTGTAAAAAGCGTAAAGAAAGGAATGTATTACTATGACATTGCAGGAAATTTTGAAAGCAAAGGGAATGTCTGATGAAGACATTGAAACCATCATTGGTGAAATGAAACAGAATAAGATTTTCACCACCATTCATGAAAACATGGATGTCCGTTATCCCAAACTTAAAGCAGACCATGATAATCTGACTGCACAACATGATGAATCCACCAAGCTGATTGACCAGTTCAAGGCTGGTGCCAAGGACAATGAAGCACTTCAGGGTAAAATCACATCCTACGAAGCCACCATTGATAACTTGACAAAGCAGTTGAATGAACAGAAGATTGATGCGGCTATGGATAGAAAACTGACATCTGCTGGTGCAAAACCTGAAGACCTCGACTATCTCAAATTTCAGTGGAGAAAGAAAGGTGAGATTGCACTTGATGACAATGGTGAAATCAAAGGTGCAGAAGATGCAGTTGCTGGTTTGAAGACACAGCACCCAGTGCAGTTCACAAGCACTACTGACCAGCGTGAACTTCAACCCCACACACTTCCTGACCGCAAACAGGACAATGGTGAAATGACCAAAGCTGAATTCTTGCGAAAACCCTATGCTGAAAGGGTAGAATTTGCAAACAAAAACCCTGAAGCATACAACACAATTATGAATCATTAAAATTTGAAAGGAATGAATTTTATTATGGCTACAACACATCTCTCTGATATTATCAATCCTCAGGTCATGGGTGACATGATCGAAGCAAAAATCCCCCACATGCTTAAGTTTACACCTTTTGCAAAGGTTGACACTTCCCTTGTAGGTGTTCCCGGTGACACAAAGACTGTTCCTTCTTGGAACTTCATTGGTGCTGCTGAAGATGTTGCAGAGGGTGGAGAAATTACTACAAAGAAACTTACAGCATCCAGCACTACTTTCACTATTAAGAAGGCAATGCAGTCTGTGGGCATTTCACAGGAATCCATCAACAGTGGTCTTGGCAATCCTGTTGATCAGGCTGAAACCCAGCTTGCAAAGTCCCTTGCCGTAAAGGTTGAAGGTGATGTTCTTGCAACTGCACTTTCTGCTGGTGAACTTGACAATGCACTTGTTTATGATGGTTCCAGTGCGAAGATTAGCTATGGTGCCATTGTTGACACCGTTGATCTCTATGACGAAGAAGAAATCACTGAAAAGGCACTTTTTGTGAACCCCAAGCAGATTACTACACTTCGCAAGGATTCTGAATTCATTGACAAGAACAAGTATGGTAATGATGTAATGGTATCTGGTGAAATCGGTATGGTTGGCGGTGTTCGCATTGTACCTTCCAAGCAGATTGTCAAGGATGAGGCTGGTAACTATATTTGCCCCATGATTAAGCTTGAACCTGCTTCCAAGGACACTGAATATGCGGAAACTGAACTTCCTGCAATCACCATCTACATGAAGAAGGACACATCTGTGGATGCTGAATGGTTCCCCAAGAAGCAGACACATGACATCACTGCCGCAAAGTATTATGGTGTAGCACTCACCAATGCTTCCAAGGTAGTTATTGCAAAGTACAAGGCATAAGCAGAAAGGCGGTAAATCCTGATGATTATCAGTGTTGAAAACTTAAAGAAACAGGTCAACTGTGGTGAACTCTCAGATGACCTGATTGCAACCAAACTGGAAGCCATTGAAGCGGTCATCAGGGCATACACCAACAACAACTTCCAACAGCGTGGTGTTCGTTTTGTTGGAAGTTCTGATGAATTTAATCTGTATGGTTCCACACAGTTTTTTACTGTGGGGGATACCGTACAGATTAGTGGTTCACTTGTAAATAATGGTTTGTACAAAGTTGCAAGTGTACAGTCAGACCATATTCAGTTGGATAAACGATTATTGACCGCTGAATATAATCTGGTAACCAAAGTGAAATACCCAGCAGATGTAATTCAGTGTGCTGTTGACCTGTACAAATGGAAGCAGAACATGGGTGAAAAGGTCGGCATTAAGTCAGAAACCATCAGTCGTCATTCTGTTACATATGAAGACAGTGCAACATTGTTCATGGGTTATCCTGTGGGTATTTTGAATGGTTTGAACCTATACAAGAAAGCAAGGTGTTGAAGATGATAGGTGGAAACATAGAAGCAATGCTTCAGCAGAAAAGCGGATCTGAAACCAACCACATTGGTGAAAAAATTCAGAACTGGTCTGATATTCAGCCACTGTGGGGTTGGTTAGATCTATCCAATGGGGATTCCAAATATACATATGATGCAAAACTTCAAGAATCCACCCACATCTTCATCACCGATTATGTACCCATTGACCAAAAAACCAATGACAAGCGGATGGTGGTCAATGGTGGGGTGTATGAAGTCTTACTGATTGATGACCCCATGGGGTTGCATCAACATTTGGAAATCCTCTTGAAATATATGGGGTGATGATATGTCCGTGGAATTCAAGGACTTTTCAATCCAAGTCAAAGGCAAGATGAATGATGTTGCACAGGCAGTATTGGAAGAAGTGGCTGGTGAACTTGAATCACAAGTCAAACGAAATACAAAAGTGGACACCGGGCAGACCAAAAACAGTTGGGTTCACAATGTCCGTTCTACTGATGATGGACACACTGCAACTGTTGGTTCCACTATGCAAAATTCAATTTGGGAAGAATTTGGAACTGGTGAATATGCCTTGAATGGTGATGGTCGCAAGGGCGGTTGGTTTTATGTGGATGAAAGGGGCAATGGTCACTTCACCCATGGTAAACACCCCAAAAGACCTTTTTGGAACGCTTACACCTCATTGAAAAACAAGATAATCAAACACATTCAGGATGCATTCAAAGGGGGATTATCATGATTGAAACTGCACTTGGTATTGCCAAAGATGAATTAAAAAAGATTGATGTCCCCTATGAATTCATGCGGTGGACATCAGAAATCATACCTGACAGATACTGGATTGGTGAGTTTTCAGAAACACCAACCGATACTGAAGACGGATATGAAGAAAGTACCCTGTTGTTGACTGGTACCACCAGAAATTCATGGTCTGTACTAATGCAAGACAGGGATAAGATAAAACACCATTTCCCCAAGGAATATGGAAATAGATTTTCCACTGACAATGGGGCGGTGGTGTTTTTTTATGAAAATGCTTTGCCGTTACCAACTGGTGAAGCGGATTTGAAACGAATTCAAATCAATATAAGAATTAAAACCTGGAAAGGAATGAACTAATTATGGCTATTATGGGAAAGCACGGTATTACAGCAACCACACCCGGTTCCATACTCTTGGGTGCTGGTACTTACCACAAGAATCTTAAATTTGAAGGTAATGCATGGTCGGGTGATTGCATAGGTGCCACATCTGGCGGTGGTAAGATTGCAATCAGCAATGAACTTGTAGACATTGAACTTGATGGTGCAAAAGTTAAGGTCAAGGGTCTTACAGTAAAGCAGGGTGGAACGGCATCCGCTGAAATCAACTTTGTAGAACTTTCCACAGACATGTTGAAGACCACAACCCTTTTTGAAGAAGGTGAATCTGATGCAGAAGGATTTACCATGCTGAAGGACAAGGCAACCATCAAGGAAGGTGACTATCTTGAAAACTTTGGTTTTGTGGGTATGAACGCTGATGGATCCAAGCAGATCATTGTCATCTTTGATTATGCCCTTTGCACCAGTGGACTTGAACTGGAAGGTAAGAACAAGGAAAATTCTGTTATCAAAGCAACACTTGAAGCATGTGCCGCTATTGATGGTGACCTTGACACACTTCCTATAAGAATTTACTATCCTGAAGTTGCTACTGTATAAAGAGGGGTGACAGATTATGAAGGTAAAGGTTTTAACTTCCTTTAGAGATAAGGAAAACAAAAAGGTATATAAGAAGGATGAAGTCATTGATGTGACTGTAAAGCGTTTCAATGAAATCACAACCAAGGGCAGATATATTCAGCCTGTTGAAGAAAACGAAACAAAGCAGACAAAGGCTTGAAATAGGGGGAAATCTTGATGAATACAAATGTCATTGAACCCATGACCGCTGAAGGTATGGGAACTGAAAAACAGGAAGGTGACATCACCATGGAAAAGGTGTACACATTCCGCACACTTAACAGCACAGACACATTTCTGATGTTCAAGATTCTTGGAAAGATTGGAATTAATGAGTTCACAGAATGCTTCAGTAAGGACACTGTAAAACAGATGATTGCCAATGTCACTGCTGGTGAAACTGACAGTAAGGCAACAGCAATGGTTGGTTTTTCGGTAATTCTGGAAGCGGCCAATGTAATTATGACCAACCTTCCCAAGTGTGAAACGGAAATATATCAGATGTTATCACAGACATCTAACCTGTCTGTGAAAGAGGTTAAAGAGTTGGATCTTGTAACCTTCACTGGAATGGTGATTGATTTTATCAAGAAGGATGAATTCAAGGATTTTATCAAGGTTGTTTCAAGATTGTTCAAATCAACGAACTAAAGTTTATGGACTTGCTATTCAAAAGATATGCAAGTCCATTTTCTTTAATTGACGGATATATTCAGACAGCACGATTCTGTGAATTTATTCACGGATTTATTGAACAGAAAGCAGAAGATGACAGGTGGGAATATTTCCTGCACAAAGTCTGGGACAAAACCTATTCTGAATTCTGTGAAGCATTGCAAACTTCCCAAGAGTTGCAAGCTATGTCTGATAACGATATTGAAACAACGGTCAAAAAATCCATGGATATTCTTGGGAACTTTCACCCAGAACAGGAAGAAGGTGAAGTATAAATGGATTTATTTCAATTACTCGGCAAAATTACTATAAACAATTCTGAAGCCAATGATGCACTGGATGAAACCAGTTCAAAAGGTGAAAACGCTGAAAGTAAACTGGGAAAAGCATTCAGTGGCATTGGCAAAGGTGCCGTTGCTGTTGGAAAAGCAGTTGGTGTGGGCATGGTCGCTGCTGGCGGTGCTGTTGCTGGACTTGTGACCAAATCCATACAGTCATATGCAGACTATGAACAGTTGGTTGGTGGTGTTGAAACACTATTCAAAGACAGTGCTGAAAAGGTACAGGAATATGCGGCCAATGCTTACAAGACCGCTGGACTTTCTGCAAATGAATACATGGAAACTGTCACCAGCTTTTCTGCAAGTCTTTTGCAGTCCTTGGATGGTGATACCAATGCCGCTGCTGAAAAGGCAAACATGGCTATCACAGACATGTCTGACAACGCAAACAAGATGGGTACTTCCATGGAGATGATCCAGAATGCCTATAATGGTTTTGCAAAGGCAAATTATACCATGCTTGACAACTTAAAGTTGGGTTATGGTGGTACCGGGGAAGAAATGGCAAGGTTGCTTAAAGATGCACAAGCCATTTCTGGTATTGAGTATGACATATCAAGTTATGCTGACATTGTTGATGCTATCCATGTAATTCAGACAGAAATGGGCATCACTGGAACCACAGCAAAAGAAGCATCCAGTACCATTTCAGGTAGTATTGCTTCTATGAAGGGTTCTTGGCAAAACCTGTTGACTGCAATTTCAACGGATGATTTGCCGTTTGACACTTATGTTGACAATTTTGTTGAATCTGTGTCAACAGTCGCAGAAAACTTGATGCCCAGAATCGAAGTTGCACTTGGTGGTGTAGTCAAACTGATTGACAAACTGGCACCAGTCATCATGAATAAAATCCCTGATTTGCTAAACACATTGTTACCAGCAGTGGTACAGGGTGCAACAAACTTGATTAAGTCCGTGGTTGACATCATCCCCGGTCTTGTATCAACTTTGACATCATTGTTGCCCGAAATACTCAATGGATTTTTATCAATAATTCAAGGCTTATTCAATGGACTTTCAACTTTGGCATGGGATGCCGCACCCCAGTTGATAGATGGGATTGCAGATGCTTTTGAATCATTGATTAATATGCTTCCCTTAATTGCAGATCGTATATTGTCTGCAATATGGGCGGTGGCACCATCCCTTATTGATGGTGTTGTTTCCGTTATTTCTGCCCTTGCAGAAGAATTACCATATATCTTGGAGCAGTTTGTGACATATGTCCCAGCGTTGTTAGAAAGCATTGTACAGGCATTGTTTGATAACATTCCTGTGTTGATTGATGCATTGATGACTATGTTAGACCGCTTAACAAGGCTACTGCCAGACACAATTGCTTGGTTACAAACCGTGTTGATGCAGATTATAAATCTATTGGTAGAACAAATTCCAGTTCTTTTACCCATGTTGGTTCAAATGGTCACAAGTATCATCAACATGATAGTAGAACTATTACCAACATTGTTACCCATGTTGGTGGAAGTTCTTGTTAGCATTGTGAATCTGTTAGTTCAGCAACTTCCAGTTATTATTCCAATGTTGATTGATGCAGTCATCACCATTGTCATGGCTATTGTTCAAGCATTGCCAACAATCTTGACAGCACTTATTGATGCATTACCTGTCATTTTACAGGCGGTTTGGGATGCAATTGTGATGATATTCACAAATCTCCCAGAATGGTTTGGTCAGTTATTCAAAGGTGCTTGGGATGCAATTGTAGCAGTTTTCAGTCCATTGAGTGGGTGGTTCAGTGAAAACTTCGGTGATGCATGGGATTCCATTGTAATAATCTGGAACTATGTTGAACCGTATTTCAAGGGCATCTGGGAAGCCATCAAGGCTGTCTTCTCCATTGTGGGAGAAGTATTAACAATGCACTTCAAAAACGCTTGGGAAGGCATCAAACTGGTGTTCAGCGTTGCTGTTGACTATTTCAAAACAATCTGGAATAACATCAAAGCCATCTTCTCGGTAGTAAAGAATGTTCTTACAGGCAACTTCAGAGGTGCTTGGGAAGGCATTAAGTCTATCTTTTCTAACTGGGGTGAATTTTTCAGTGGCTTGTGGGACAAAATCAAAACCACATTTTCAGCAATTGGAACCAATATTGGTGATGCAATAAGTGGTTCTGTCAAGGCTGGAATTAACGGACTTATTGGTATGATTGAAGGTGTCATCAATAGTGGCATCAGAATGATAAATGGTGCAATCAGTCTGATTAACAAGATTCCCGGTGTTTCCATTGGTGAATTCAGTGAAGTTGAATTCCCAAGACTTGCAAAGGGTGGTGTTGTCGATAAACCCACACCAGCAATCTTTGGTGAAGATGGTGCAGAAGCGGTGGTTCCGCTTGAAAAGAACACTGGATGGATTAACCGTGTTGCAAGACAGCTTCATGAATTCACTATGCAATACAAGGGTGGTCTTGATAATACACTTTCCATCAGATCTGTGGAATTACAACAGGCACAGGTGTCTGAACTGCAAACCATGAATTCTACTTTGACAAAAATTCTTGCAGCCATTTTGGCACTTGATGAAAACCTGGGTGGAAATCTCCGTGAAGCACTTGAAGGTGTATCACTTGATGTGAACAAGCGTGAATTTGCAAGATTAGTAAAGGGGACAATCTAAATGTTAGAAAAATTTACATACACAAATAGTCTGGGTGAAACACTGGAATTTGGCAAGGATTGTCTTTTTGTAAATGAAAATGATTTGCGTGATTTTGCGTGGAGTATCACCAGCAAGAATGATAAGATTTCAAGTTTCAAGAAGGGGATTGTTTCAAAAACAATCCCCATTGTCTTGAAATGTGAATCTGAATCTGAAGGTATTTATTTACGCAACAGGATATTTGAAGTCTTTGAAAAAGATGTGCTTACCAAAAACTATGGAAAAATTCACATTGGTGAATACTATTTGCGGTGTTATATCACAGGCATCAAGAAAACACAGTATTTGGTCAATGCTAATTATATGGTTGTTTCCGCAACTGTCCAGACGGATGTCCCAGAGTGGATAAAAGAAACAACCACCATTTTTAGTGTAAACAATGAAAGCACAGAAGAATATCTTGATTACCCATATGACCATCCACATGACTATAAGAATGACCTTGCAAACGGCAAAATCACAAACACTGGTTTGACCGCTTCTAATTTCATTCTTACCATTTTTGGAAATGTGCAGAATCCAACATTATACATTGGTGGTCATGAGTATGCTGTAAATGTGGCTGTTGATACAGGTGAACATTTGACCATTGATTCAATCAATAAGACTATCTTGCTGAACAAAGCGGATGGTCAGGTGGTAAACTGTTTCAACAATAGAAACAAAGATTCATATATCTTTGAAAAAATCCCTGTGGGAACAAACACAATCACCTCACCAAATGACCAAATCAATTTCAACATAACGCTTCTTGAAGAAAGGAGTGAACCGAAATGGATTTGATTTATACCGACAAGGATCATAATGATGTCGGTGTACTGAAGGACTATACTTTTGACCTTGCATTTGGTACTGATGAAAATGACTTTGAACTTACTCTGGATCTTGTCAATCATTGCTGTGTAGCCAATTGTCTTGTTTACATAGAAAACACAGAATATGGTGGAATTATAGACAAGCTGAATGTTATCACAAGAGATAATAAGCTTGTCTATAAGGGCAGAACATGGCATGGTGTACTTGCATCCAAGGTTATTGTCCCGGATGAGGGTGAAGCATATTTGACCATTTCTGGTGATGCAAACAGAGTAATTGGAAACTTACTTGAAAGGTTTGGTTTGACTAACCTTTTTGAAGCATCACCAGATACTTCAGGATTGACCATCAGCAGTTATTCTTTCGACAGATATATTGATGGGTATTCAGGTATTGTCAAGATGCTCACAAGCGTTTTTGGTAAGCTAAAATTTACATTTAAAAATGGGAAGGTGGTTCTTTCCGCACACCCCATTGTGGACTACTCAAAAGATGAACAGTTCGACAATGACCAAGTGGAAATGGATATTGAAAAAACATACAATCCTGTAAACCACTTGATATGCCTTGGTAAAGGTGAACTTACTGAAAGGCAGGTTGTGCATTTATATACTGACGGTAATGGGAATATCAGTCCAAGACAAACCTTTACTGGACTTCAAGAGGTCACAGCGACATATGATTATTCCAATGCTGAATCCCAAGAAGAGCTGGTAAAGAGTGGAAAAGAAAAGCTGAAAGAATATGCAACTGAAGACAAAGTTCAGATGGATTTTGCATCAGAACAAACTATATATGATATTGGTGACATTATCGGTGCAAAGGAAATCAAAACTGGAATTTTCGCAATTGAAAGGATAACAAAAAAGATAGTGACCATCACACAGGGGTTGGTCAATATTCAGTACAAAGTAGGTGAATAATATGTCATTACATCTGGTAACAGGTTATAAGGGGAATGCACACATCACATCTTCAGATCAGGGTGCATTCAACGCTGGTTGTGTTGGTTTGGGTGATTTTGTCTTTACAAACGGAAAAATGTTTGAAGCACAGGTTGTTACCAGCAACACTGTCAGAATTCTTGATGGAAGTCTTTCCATGCAGGGAAGACATGTGAACTTGGAATCTGGAACATTTCTTGATTTAACTATTGCCAATGGTTCACAGTCAATGAATAGAAATGACTTGATAGTTCTTCGATACAGCAAGGTTATAAGCAGCGGTGTTGAATCGGTAACACTTGCGGTCATTCAGGGTGCGTTATCCGCAAGTACAGCAGTTGACCCGATTTATACAACTGGTGACATTTTGGCAGGTGCGACAATACATGAAATGCCGTTATACCGTGTAAAATTGTCCGGGGTAAACATAGCAAGTGTTGAACCCTTGTTCAAGGTTGTGGCACCTTTGTCTGATTTAAATCAGAGTTTTTACAAGCAGAACATGCTGATTAACGGTGATTTCCAGTGCAACCAGAGGGGAAAGAAAACTTATGAGGTGGGTAATTCATCCGCATATTCAGTTGATATGTGGAGAATCTTCCAAGTCAAGTTGGATGTCCTCAATGAAGGTATAACAATTACAGGTAAAAGTTCAACAGCCACTGGTTATCTCACACAGTTCATTCAGTTGGGTGAGCTTAAAACCATACCTTATACCATTTCTGCGATGGTAGATAGTGAAATTTGTACATTCACACTTACACCGGGTGCAAGTGCTAAAGAAAAGAATTTTGGAAAGTTCAAGATTTCTGCTTTAACCATCAGCACTTGGGATAGTGCTTTGAATGACTATAACAACAAGCTGAAGATTAACATCTGTCCCATTGGTACCAATAGTATCACACTGACCTATGTTGATGTGTTTGAAGGTAATGTTGTATATCCCCATGTAAAGGAAGACCCAGCCACTGCTTTAATTCGTTGCAGAAGGTATGTTCAATCTGGTGCAACTGTGTCACCTACTCAATATCTTTACACA